>Ga0209829_10003635_pt1 | contig 11163 bp, 12 predicted proteins | sample C_140205_EF_Meta_FD_187311 | JGI IMG/M metagenome (GOLD analysis project Ga0209829, IMG submission 187311) | Freshwater microbial communities from Lake Croche, Canada to study carbon cycling - C_140205_EF_MetaG (SPAdes) (version 2) | ecosystem: Environmental > Aquatic > Freshwater > Lake... | reverse complement strand
AGTTCATGGGCCATGGAAATGAGGCAATATCATCAAATTCATTATGAGTTTGAAGAAATGCTTCTAGTATGCTTTTTTGAAAATGTTTAACATACCGATAAAAATAAAGACCACGCGGGCCTTTTATGTGGTTTAAATTTACAAATGTGAGGATTTTTGTAAATGCTGATCTAGTTTTTGGGATTGTCATTGACTAATATTAACTCAAATTAATTATTGATCAATCATTTTTCATTTTTTAAAAAATAAAGAAATTTACTTATACCCAAAACAAGGTTTCAGAGTTATTCATGTTTTTTTTTGGCATCTCCATTATAACACATATTATGGTATAATTTGGACTGTGGATGGTGAAATAATGCGGTCACTTGCTTGGTGATGAGAGACGAGACTGAATGCGAGAGTATTCAGGCGGGAGTAAGGCGAAGAAGGATCTAGCCTATTAGCAAACATATAACGCCAACATAGGTTTAAAGCGAAGCTCAGAAGTCCTATGCCAAACCCCACAACTGATGAGTTAAGCGCATCTCGATTGAAGGAATAACAAAGTAAGGCCTGACAGCACTGGTTGCAAGGGCGCAATAATTTTCCTTCGTTAATTATTTTTTTGGCAAAAAAAGTAGAATTAAATCCTTCTTCGCCCGAATTAGAATTTTTATATCGACCTTGAAAAAGCAAGGCCGAAATATTTTTCAAAATCTTTCCCTCGTTCATTCTCAACCTAACTATGGATTTTTTGAGCTATTTTCTTAACCGGCCGAGTGGTTATCTATTGGCCGTAAATGATTAATTTTTAGACAGTCTATAAAGAGTCCCATCTTCTCTTGAGAATTCCTTATGAGAAGCTAAACTTGGGTCAATTTATAGCATTTGAGGTGAAAATGAAAACTGATAAATCCTTAAAAAGGAAAATCCAAATTCAAAATGCACATGCGTGGGATATAGAGCAAGATATTCCCTGGGATTTGGGAATTGATGTTAACAAAGATTTGCTTCCTGCGATCGGGGAAGGGCACATCGTTCCGGATTGCACAGAGAATGAAGCCCTTGTTTTCTCTCAGGCACTGGGGCTCATCACTGCAGCAGCAATAGCTGAACACGAGAAAATTCTCGTCGAAATGAAACAAAATTTTTATTATGACATTATTAAGCGGTACGATGTATGCGATGATTTCAAAACTTTAGGGGAGATGTTTTTTCAAGATGAGTCCAAGCATTCCCAGACCTTTAACAGGTATATAGATTTATATGCTGGGCAGCTGAACGTCACACCGGACGAGCTGAGATCAATCCTTCCTATCCATCAACGCAAGTCCATCTTCAGTTTTCTTTTTAAATTAAATTCTCTCATGGGAGGGATGGCATTCTGGTGGGCCGTCTTCACGTTAGAAGAACATAGCATGGCCATTTATAAATTCATTCGTCCGGTGCAAAATAAGATTGACCCTCTTTACTTCACCATTCATAAACTGCATTTTGAGGAAGAGGTGAGGCATGCCTCTTTTGCTCAATCAATGATTAACCTCTATAGGCGTGAAGGCTCCACTTTTCTTGAAAAGATATTGAAGAAAATGGATTTTGGCATTGCTGATGCCATCGAGAAACTTTGGATAATCGCCCAATATAAGAGATTTGCCAAGGTTTCTAAGTTCAAGGATAGGCATCCATTTTTCCAAACTCTCACTGATATTATTGAGAAAATCAACCAACTTCCCTTACGTCAGCGGATTGGATTGCTAAAGAAATAACACCGATTATTTCTCACTTGTAGTTCGTCCAGAGCAGCATAAGACCATCGTGAAAGAGATTCATAAGAGCGAAGCCTTTACTATAAGTTTCCAAAGAAGATAGTGATTAAATTTGTGAGTTTTTAAACAAAGGGATTTCCAACAAATCTTCATTGAAGTTTATTTTATTCATGTTACTTATGTTTCCGGAAAATATTTTAACTCGTAAATTGATCTTTTTGTGATATGAGAACTCCCAAGTTTAATTTGGGAGTTCTTTGCTTGGCCCTATTCGTCTTTCTTATTTTTAGCCTTTTCTTTTTTTCGATCTTGTTTTTCTTTTGTAGTCAATTTTACTTTTGTTTTTTCTTGTCCTTTTGCCATAAATTTGCTCCTAGGTGCAGTTTTTTGTTGAAGAGACTGATACTAGAATACCAAAATTAAAATTTAAAATCCAATAGGCAATTTTAGATCTTAATTCTAAATATATTTATTTTTAATGTTTTTAAAATGGATACTTTTTTGATTATGTATCAAAAGAAAAATGATCTTTCTTGTATAATTCACCCTTTAAATTAATAGAGTAAATTTCTGCATTATTTATGGCACTATTTATCTCATGAATTAACTCTGGTCCTGATTCCCAATTATTCCAATATTCATTATTTGGTTTAATGATTGGATTTTTAGAGGAAAATAACGAGCAAGCGTCATCATGGGGAAGAATTGAAATAGCATACGTGCCAATTTTTTTTCCTAAGTCCAATACCTCTTGCTTATTGAAAGCGATTAATGGCCTCATAATTAATCGACGCGAAGATTTGTCTATTAAAAATAAATTACCAACAGTTTGGCTTGAAACCTGTCCCACTGAATCACCGGTAATTATTGTATCGGCGTTTATCCGATCACAAAGTAAGTTAGTTACTTCAATCATGAATCTTCGAAAAAACATTGTTCTATATTCTTCTTTGCAATTCTTAGCGATTAAGTTCTGTATATTTCCAAAGGGAACAATATAGAGATGAGACTGCTTTTGGTATTTTCCCAGAGTTGTTGCCAGGGCCTTGATTTTTTCCAGCACTTCCTGTCCTACAAAAGGGTAAGCGTAAAAGAAAACAAAACTTTGCTTAATTCCTCTTTTCATCAACATATAACTTGCCACAGGTGAATCAAATCCACCGGAGAGCATGGTTACGGCCGAGCCGGTTGTTCCCCAAGGGAGACCTCCAAGACCTTTAATTACTCTCGAAGAAATGGAAACTACGTTGTCCATTATCCTCACATCGATAATTAATTCCGGATTTTTTATATCTACTTTAGATAATGGGTAGGTTGTTAAAACTCGATGGCCTATCTCTCTGGAAATTTCTGTTGAAGTTAGTAAAATACTTTTATCATTTTTTTTAACAGTTGCTCTAAAAGTTTTGCTGGTCGTCTGTAAAAAATCTACTTCTTTTAGTATTTCATTATAAATATTTTCTAAGTCTTGCCCCTCACTTCTTTGTATTATTTTACAAGGAGAAATTGATGAGAGACCAGGGACTTTTTTGAGTGCTTGAAAAATATCTTCAGAAAAAGGTGTGCTTGAAGTATAAAGTATTCGCTGTGAAAGAATTTTTAGAGTAAATTTGGAAGGGTGATATTTTTTAAGGATCGAATTGATATGATTGATTGCGGTTTTTAAATAGAGGTGCTGATTTCTGCCTTTAAGCCATAGTTCATCAACAGATATCACTAGATTATTATACATATTATTTTGTGGTTAAAAACTCTAAGTCTTTCCAAACTTCTGCAAATGCCTTCTGTAAAAGATTTACTGAATCTATGGAAGTGTCTTGATTAAAAGATAATCGTACCACATTTTTATGAAAAACTTCAGGAATATTTAAAGCTGCTAGTGTTGGATTAAATCCTTTCTGTTTTGAAGAGCATGCTGAAGTGGAAGAAAGATAGAATTCCTTAACTTCAAGATGCCGAAGGAGTACGTCAGAGGGAATGGCAGGCAATATAAAAGTTAAAATATAGGGAGAAGTATTATTAAAAGGAAATTTTATGGATGGAGCAATTTTTATCAGTGATGCTTTTAGATTTTCTACTATTTCTTGATTTCTTCTATAAGCATCATTGCTTTTAGAAAATGAAATTCTTGAGGCCTTGGCAAACGCGACTATCAACGAATGAGGTTGAGTACTCGCCCTAAATCCGCCCTCTTGGCCTCCTCCTAATAAAAGAGGTTTAATATGATGATTTTTTTTCAAAAAAAGTCCGGCAATTCCTTTGGGCCCACCAATTTTATGGGAAGTAATGCTTGCAGAATCTATATTGGCAGACATGTCGCAGTTTATTTTACTATAGGCCTGAACGGCATCAACATGCACATGAGCATCGCTTTTATCTTTGATTATTTTTGCAATTAATGAAATATCGCTGGCAACTCCACTTTGATTATTGACCTGACTTAGTAAAACCATTTTAACATTTTTGTCTAAAAGTTTTTCAAATTCCTCTAGATCAATGTTTCCATTTTTGTTTATTTTTATAATTTTTAAGATTAAATTTTTTTCCTTTGCTATGTTTTCGATTGGGACAGTTATACTGGCATGGTCAGCTTTAGAATATAAAATGACATCACCTTCATGAAAATCAAATCCTCTAATTACCGTGTTGTTTGATTCTGTTGCAGATGAAGTAAAAATAAATAGGTCATTTTGATTGGCGTTTAAAGTTTTTAGAAAGTAGGCCCGTTCACTTTCGATGGTTTTAAAAAGGTTTGCTCCAAGTAAATGTAAGGAGTTTGGGTTAGCATAATCCTCATTTAAAGATTTTCTTAAAAAATCTAGAACTTCTGGATAAAGACATGTTGAAGCTGCGTGGTCAAAATATTGCATTTATTGTCCGTATCATTTTGAGTTAAAACTTAATTCGTTAGAGTAAAATTTACAATGATTATCACATTTGGCATAATATAAGGTAATTACATGATTTGCACGAATGAATTTTTGAGGTTTATATATGAAAAGCACTCTTTTGGTTTTTTGTCTTGCGATTGGTATGGTGAATTGTGGCAAACTTCGTACCCAAAGAGATCTTGGGAAAATTACCCAATCTGGTAATACGGGTATTCAAGTGCCAGCTCAATTACAATACAATTTTAAGCTTCCTGAATTACAAATCGCTAAACGTCTTTGCAACTCGCTTTTCGCAAAAAGAAAATACCTTGAATCTCTTTTAACTGCTACTCCACCGACGCTGATTGCTTATAACCTCACTCTAGAGAGACGCAATTGCAAGGCCGCTGTCGTTGAGACCGTAAATTTGACTTCACAAATTGTGTTAGTTGGAAATGATTTGGAGTTCAGCACAAATGAATCTTCAAATTATTTAAGAGATGTTATTACAGACAAGACTCCGGGTCTTGCTCATATATGTGATGAAATTTTTAATGCGAATACTCCTAATTTAGAAAATAAAATTATTTCAAATGCCATTATCATTCTAGATAAATATTATTTTATTGCTTTAACAACCGATGATAAGAATTTCGATAGATTTCAAATCACTTCAAATACAACAAATGCAAGTGGAGGTCTCAATACATCAACGGTAACGAATGCCACGATTTTTACAGATGCCTCACAAGTTGTTGACCCCAAAAACTTGGGAGTTGAAAAGGAAAGAATTCAAAAAAATGCTTGTGCAGGTGCTGATTTCTCAACCATAAAAGAGACCTTCGTACGATCAGTCTTTTTAAAATCCTTGAATTGATTATTTTTTGCACATTTGTGTATAAAGTTTCGACATATTATTTTTTGGCGCCCTTAATATTTGGCGCCCTTAATATTTCGATATTAGGTCATCAACTATGGCATACCTCCTGCAATCAATATCTGGAAATAGATATAACAGTTTGAGGTAGTGATGTATTTTTTTAAAAAAATAATCGGTTTATTAAGTGCGGCCAATATATGGACACGCCTTACTGTTCACAATACGTGGGGAATATTAAACGTATTTAATATCGTTTGGGTAAGACCAATGTCTGGTGGGTTATTGAGTCATGATTATCCAATGGTGACAGGTATTAATCCAGATAATGGTGAACATATTTGGAAGCAAAATATTATTTTTCAATCAATAAGAAGCAAAGACTTTGAAAATAATCCATCTGATGATGAGATAGTTTTTGATGTCGGAAATTACATGCGGAAAATGGTTGAAGCATCTTCTTCAAGTAAAGAATTTCCAAAAGGTAAGGCAGATAGAATGCCACCTGCAATAAACTATATTCATGGTTGTGTTCACTATAATGGTGGTTTTTTAATTTTTAATGATTTTTTGGATGCTATTTCTCATTACAGTAATGTAGATTTTCAAAATTCATTTAAACGTTTTGTGAATGAAGAAGGACGAGAGCCAGTCACAATCTTTAGAAATAGAAACTACGACAGAATGGAGTATTTAGAATTTGTTTGTTTTTTACGAACAATTTTTCCATGGTTTTCAAATACTAATGGAAATAAAAAAAGAATTGGTTGGGGAAATCCAGCTCCATACCCATCAGTTAATACGATAACTGGTCACTGGATGACAGATACCTACAAAATTTATACGGAAAAAGGAAGACTTAGTGTTTGCAGACCTGCAATTAGCAAAAATTATTTTTCAGAAAAATTATATGTTGGTGAGCGTACAACTGTTAGGCCTGAGGAGAAATTTCTTGCCCGTTTTACTAATGAAAGAGTTATTGCTCGAGGACTTAAAGGCAATATGTTTTTTGTGGACCTTAGAAAGTTATCTAATGGATATAAGTTTGACCCATCTAAAAAGCTTCCCAATATAGCAAATCGTTTAATAGAAAAGTGCTTTAATCTATGAGAGCAATTGCTGAAATTGATATTTTGAATGTTTCCAGCGAAGTGACCAAGAGTGACGGGACAAATGATGGCATTTGGTATTTTGGGAGCAAGTTTAACATTGAAGATGAACTCATTATTGGTTTTTCGCCGACAAATTATCATTGTTTTATCATTTGTGGGAAACAAGAATTTCATCCTCGATTTAGCATAAATCCATGCAAGTATGGACCGTCGCGAGCAAATAATATCAGGGCAGCCTTTTTTATAAGAATCAAAAATATTTCGAAAGAAGAAATAAAAAATTTCCAAGACTATTTATGCTCAATGAAAGACAAACGTACTCCGACATGTCACCAAGGGCTTTTGCAAGTACTGAGGAATGGGATTGGGCTTAGGATTCCAAAGCAATCGATTAACTGGGCAACACCTCAGTCGTTTATCAAAGGAATTTTAAAAAAAGGTTTAGTAGATAAAAATAATTATGAACGACCAATTGAAGTATACATCACTAGAGAAAGGTCGCTGGAAAAGATTCAATCAGATATAAGTATTATCAGCTGGAGATACTCCTGGGTGTTTTTCCTGAGCAATATTTATTATCATTTTTTAAGAAAATTAAAACCATCAATTCTTGTCAGTTGGTCGTGAAATATATAATTCGGTGGCAATTATAAATAGTCATACTCAGGCAAGGTCTACCAAAATAATTTATTTCCAAATTCCAGTGATTACAGGTGCAGATCGGTCATCTCTTCCTAAATTCCCAATCCCAAACTCATCTTCAATCATTTTTAATAATGCTGGATGATTTATTGCCTGAGCATTTTGTGAGCCATCTTTTATATTGGCACCAACAAGCACAGTGTAGATTTGATTGGTTGGTGAAGTTAACCCGCTCTCATCAAACGTTATGATAAATAAAACATCTCCTAGTCCTTGCGGTTTTGCCAGAAGAGGGCCAAACGTTGCTCCAAGCCATTTGCCGGCGTAGTCAACGCCTGTATCGTGGCCATCATTGTTAATATTTGGGATATACATTGAAAATTCCGGAAGAGATCCTTTTTTAAAATCTTCAAAGAATTTTGTTTCGTCTTCAATATTTAAGCATCTTGAACTGTTTTGAGAAACATTTGCAAAGCTCATGAAAGGAACATGTTTTCGGAAATAACTTCCTGAAGATTTTCCAGTGAAACAATTCCCAGGATAATTTTCAGCATAAGTTTTCCATTTAAGCCCTGCCTTTTCCAATAAGTCTCCGACGTGAGATTCTTTTAAGTCAACCACGTTATCGTTGTTCACTCCAAGTTTGGATCCGGCCACCATGGCAATATAATTTCCTTGCGAGGGGTGAACTTCGGCAGTTAGATTGGTAAATAAGGCACCATTTTGCGCTACTTTTTTAAAGTCAGGTTGGGCCAAGGCTTTACTATAATTTGTATTTTCAAAAACAATCCATACAACTTTTTTAAAATGATTACTATTCACACTTTGCTGTGCCATTAGTGATGAGCTTATAAGAAATAGAGAAAAGATAAAAATTAACTTCGACTTCATAATCACTCCAAATTTCTAAAAAGTTAGAAATTGTTTTTAAGGTTTAAACCAACAAAGAGGACGATTTCCAATACTGTTTCCGTTTCGTTTAGTACAAAAGCCGGTATTTTCATCGTTCATAGAAACCACTTCTGAAAATCCATGATCACATAGTGATGCTTGGTAGTACGTATCCAAACGGCATTGAGCTTGTGGATGGTCATCAAAAGTTTTGCGCACAACTGCTGGATCAGGGGTTGAAAAACTCAATGCAGATTTAACTTTTGAAAGAGAATTTAAAAGTCTTCCAAGAGCAAGGCCTGCCATTGCAGCTCTCTTGCAACTTGCAACTTCGTTGGCATTTTTATAAACCAATTGACAGCTTTTTGCTGCTTCAGCAGGAATTTTTAAATTTTTAATGGCAGCAATATTATCATCATTTTCAAAATAATGACGAAGGCATTTCATTGTTCCCCAATAATCTGCCTGGCCTTCGTTGGCGGCCCATAACAGTGATCCCGTTAATGGATTTGCCTTCCTAGGTGCCCCTCCAAGATGGTGACCTAATTCATGACAAGCGACTAGTGCCATGGCATCTTCTGTAGTCTCTTGATGGCGTGCAAGGCCTCCAAACATATGGATAGTATCAACACCTGGTGTATTTTGTTCGGCGTAGGCGTTTACGGTGGCATCAGTCCAGCGTCTCTCAATAACAAATTTTCTTCCTGTCTTTGCAACTACAGGCGCGTAGAGCGCGGACATTTTATCCATCACTCGATTAAATTGAGCTTCGGTTATGCCACCCATTGTTTTTAAACCGACTGGAATTTTTAAATTATTTTCAGGCATGAAGCCTGACAGGCCATGAATATCACAGGCAAAAATACTAAAAGAGATGAGGTTTAAAGAGACAACTGAGAGTTTCAACCAATTTTTCATTTTTTCATCCTATGTAAAAATGTCCCAACAAGAATGGGATAATCGATTCTGCTAGAGCAATTTTTTAAAGTCCAAAAATATTTGATGAAAATACTTTTATGTTAGAAGATGTTTGAATGCGTTCATTAATCATTACAAAATGTAACCATTTTGTTACTGATTATTGTTTAAATTAAGGATTTGTCTCGATATACTATTTTAAAATTTAATGGAAAAATTTTATGAATAAAATTCCTCAGATTACACTGTTCTTTTGGATTATGAAAATATGTGCGACTACTCTTGGAGAAACGGCCGGAGACCTTTTGTCGATGACATTAAATGTTGGATATGCAGTTAGCTCTATTATTCTAGTTTCTATTTTTCTTATTAGTTTAGTTACTCAGTTAAAAGCAAAAGCATTTCACCCAATACTTTATTGGCTAGTTATTTTAACTACTAGTACTGCTGGAACTACAATGTCAGATTATATGGATCGAACTTTGGGATTAGGTTATTTAAAAGGTTCTGTCATTTTGCTGTCGTTGTTAATTTTAACTTTGTCCATTTGGCGGGTTAGTACCGGCTCACTTTCAGTAACAAATATAAAGTCACTTAAAGGTGAAGTTTTCTATTGGGTTGCAATTTTGTTTTCAAATACTCTGGGAACTGCTTTAGGAGACTTTTTAGCTGATAATTCAGGTTTAGGTTTTGCGGGCGGTGCTTTTTTGGTTGGCTCTCTTATCGCAGTAATAGCTTTACTTAATTTTTATACAAAAATTTCTAAAGTAGTTTTATTCTGGATCGCATTTGTCCTTACTCGTCCTTTTGGTGCTACCTTGGGAGATGTTTTAACTAAGACTCCTGCTAAAGGTGGAGTTGGGTTTGGAACCGTAGGATCTTCATTAGTATTACTTGCCATTTTAATAGGTCTTGTGGCGTACTCTCATCAAACGAGAGAGCAAATAGCATTAGATTAATTTTCCTAAAGAGGATTTTTATGGCAAATAAAAATCCTCTTTAGCCTTTAAGATTTCCAGATAAAAATTGTCTCAATCGCTCACTTTTTGGATTAGCAAGAACGTTGGCCGGAATGCCTTCCTCCTCAATAACGCCTTTATGTAAAAATATAATATGATTAGAAACTTCACGGGCAAAGGCCATTTCGTGAGTGACAACAATCATAGTTCGGCCTTCACTGGCAAGATCTTTCATAACTTTTAAAACTTCGCCCACTAATTCAGGATCAAGTGCACTGGTGGGCTCATCAAATAAAATCACTTCTGGTTCCATGCAAAGTGCTCTGGCGATGGCAACTCTTTGTTGCTGACCTCCGGATAAGCTAATGGGATATTTATTTTTAAAATCAGTAAGGCCCACTTTTTGTAAATATTTTTCTGCACGTGAATTCGCATCTTCTTTTGAAATTTTTAAAACGCTTATGGGCCCTTCAGTAATATTTTCTAGTACGGTCATATGAGGCCAAAGATTAAAATGTTGAAATACCATGGATAATTTGGAGCGGGTTGCTGACAGTTGCTTTTCATCTTGAGCATCTAATTCGCCAGATTTATTTAATGTAAGCCTGAGTTCTTCACCATTTAGGATGATATTACCTTGATTAGGTTTTTCCAATAAATTTATACATCGAAGGAGCGTGCTTTTCCCAGAACCAGACGATCCTATAATGCTGATAACATCTCCTGCATTAGCTTTTAGATTAACGCCTCTTAAAACAGGGGTGTCGCCAAATTTTTTATAAATATTTTTGACTATTAATTTTTCCATTTAAATTACCTTGCAGACAAAAGTGCGCCTGTTCTGTATGATTTGTCGCCAACTATTTTGCCGATATACATGCCGCTATAGCACCAACGTTGATTTGTTTTTGTTAAGAATTGTCCTTCGACTTCGCTTACAACTTTCATTCTTTCTGAAGTTGTAGGATCCAAAATTTCCGCGATGGCCTCTCCCGCCTTAATCCAATCCCCAGCTGCTTTTTTAAAAATAAGAATTCCACATCTTTCAACTTTAATAAATTGAGTGGCATCTAGTGGAGTGGCATTTCTAACCAATTCAGGAAGAAGTTTTTTATTTCCCTTAATGAAATCAGAAAAAACAAAATA
>Ga0209829_10003634_pt1 | contig 11164 bp, 2 predicted proteins | sample C_140205_EF_Meta_FD_187311 | JGI IMG/M metagenome (GOLD analysis project Ga0209829, IMG submission 187311) | Freshwater microbial communities from Lake Croche, Canada to study carbon cycling - C_140205_EF_MetaG (SPAdes) (version 2) | ecosystem: Environmental > Aquatic > Freshwater > Lake... | reverse complement strand
AGCCAAGTCGGCGACTGTGAGCATATCGACCAGCTCGGTTCCAGGCGCAGTCCAGAACGTCCTAACAGGTGGCGCGGCCACCCAGACCGCCGCTGGCACCTACGCGGTGACGGCCAACTTTGTACCGACCGATGCGACCAATTACAACTCACTCACCGCGCTGGCCGCCGGCAACTTCGTCATCAGCAAAGGCACTTCGAGCGTGACGGTCACCGGGACCACCAGCTTCACCTATAGCGGATTGGCCCAGGGCCCATCCACTGCCACGGTCACAGGTTCGACAGGCGCAGTGACCTACAGCTATGCGGGCACTGGCGGCACGACCTACGCGGCGAGCGCCACCAAGCCAACAAACGTCGGGAGCTACACGGTCACCGCGACGGTGGCGGCGGACAGCAACTACAACACCGCCTCCTCCACCGCCACCGCCTTCAGCATCGGCAAAGCCACCCCGACCGCCACCCTGGCGGTGAGCAACTCGCCAACGACCTATGACAGCACAGCCAAGTCGGCGACTGTGAGCATATCGACCAGCTCGGTTCCAGGCGCAGTCCAGAACGTCCTAACAGGTGGCGCGGCCACCCAGACCGCCGCTGGCACTTACGCGGTGACGGCCAACTTTGTGCCGACCGATACGACCAGCTACAATACGCTTATCGCGCAAAGTGCAGGCAATTTCGTCATCAGCGCTGTCTCTACCTATACCGTTAGCTACAACAGCAACGGCGGCACCGGTTCTCAGACCGACAGCAGCAGCCCATACAATTCAGGCACGACGGTGACGGTGCTGGGAGCGGGAACCATGGCGCGGACAGGCTACGCATTCGCGGGCTGGAACACGCTGTCTGCCGGCGGCGGTACGAGTTATAGTGCAGGTAATACCTTCACTATATCAGCCAACGTGACGTTGTATGCACAGTGGACGGCCTCGACCATCACTCTCGCAGACACGCTTGCTGCGGTGAGCACCACTTACGGCACGGCCTCGGCCACGCCGACGGGCTTCCATCTGTCCGGCAGCGGGCTGACTGGCAATTTGACGGTTACACCGCCGACCGGTTTTGAAGTGTCTCTCAGCAGTGGTTCCGGCTACACCACCAGCCTGTCAATCACTGCCAGCGGCACGCTGGCCAGCACCCAGGTGTATGTGCGCCTGGCGGCCACCACCGCAGTCAATGGCGGGGTGGGTTATACCGGCAACATCACCGTTGCGGGTGGCGGGGCCAGCACTCAGACCATTGCCACAGTCTCTAGTACAGTGAGCAAGGCGACCCCGACGGTCGTGGTGACGCCCTACACGGTGGCTTATGACGGCAATCCACACTCGGCGACGGTGACGTCCATCACAGGTGTGAATGGCGAGACGGGCGCGACGGTCGGCACGGTTACGTTAAACACGACGCACACCACCGCCGGGACCTATAATGCTGACTCTTGGACTTTCACGGGCACCGCCAATTATAACAACATCGGCAGCACCACCACAGCGCTAACCGTCACCAACGGGAGCTTCGAGTCGCCGCTTGCTCCCAATACCGCGACTTATTGGTGGCACGTGGGCAACGGATGGACTCCGACCACCGATGGCGCATATGGAGAGTATAATGTTAATGATGGCGGTGGGGGCAACCCATTCCCCGCCGCTGCGGATGGAAAGTATGCCGTCAACCTTTTCAGTGTGAAGGATATCACTCAGAATTTGGGGACGCAAACCTTCCACGCGGGAGACACCGTTACGATGAAATTCTATGGCGGCATGCCCAACAACGGCAGCGCCGTTCAAGGTGGGCTGTTCTCTGCAAAATTCATAGTCGGCGGGACAACCTACACTAGCAGTCCGGTTGATACGAGAACTCAAGCTGCCGGCACTTGGCAGGCATATACGTTTTCCCAGACAATTCCGGCTGATGTCACGGGCAATTTCCAAATCAAATTCAGCGTCGACCAAACGGCCAACTACAGACCCTGGCTCGACAACGTCAGCGTCAGCGTGACAAGCACGGGTAGCGCACAGGCTATCACCAATACGATCAACAAAGCGACGCCGACCGCCACCTTCGCGGTCAGCAACTCGCCCGTGATCTATAATGGCAGCGCTCAAGCAGCCACCGTGGGCATCACGGACAGCTCGGTGCCAGGCGCATTGCAGAATACCCTAACAGGCGGCGCGGCCACCCAGACCACCGCAGGCACCTACGCGGTAACGGCGAACTTCGTGCCAACCGATACGACCAACTACACTACACTCACCGCGCAGGCAGCTGGCAACTTCGTCATCAGCAAAGCCACCCCGACCGCCACCCTGGCGGTGAGCAACACGCCCGTGACCTATGACGGCTCGGCCAAGGCGGCTACTGTTAGTATTTCGACCAGTTCGATGCCTGGCGCGGTGCAGAGCATTTTGACAGGCGGCTCGGCCACCCAGACCACCGCAGGCACCTACGCGGTGACGGCCAACTTTGTGCCAACCGATACGACCAACTACAATACGCTCACCGCGCAGGCCGCTGGCAACTTCATCATCGGCAAAGCCGCTTCGAGCGTGACGGTCACCGGGACCACCAGCTTCACCTACAGCGGATCGGCCCAGGGCCCATCCACCGCCACTGTGACGGGCTCGACCGGTGCCGTGACCTACAGCTATGTGGGCACCGGCGGCACGACCTACGCGGCGAGCGCCACCAAGCCAACGAACGTCGGTAGCTACACGGTCACCGCGACGGTGGCGGCAGACAGCAACTACAACACCGCCTCGTCCACCGCCTCGGCCTTAAACATCGGCAAGGCCACCCCGACCGCCACGCTGGCAGTGAGCAACTCGCCCGTGATCTATAATGGCAGCGCTCAAGCAGCCGCCGTAGGCATCACGACCAGCTCGGTGCCGGGCACGGTGCAGAGCATTTTGACAGGCGGCACGGCCACCCAGACCGCCGCGGGCACCTATGCGGTGACGGCCAACTTTGTGCCAACCGATACGACCAACTACAATACGCTCACCGCGCAGGCCGCTGGCAACTTCATCATCGGCAAAGCCACTTCGAGCGTGACGGTCACCGGGACCACCAGCTTCACCTACAGCGGATCGGCCCAGGGCCCATCCACCGCCACTGTGACGGGCTCGACCGGTGCCGTGACCTACAGCTATGTGGGCACCGGCGGCACGACCTACGCGGCGAGCGCCACTCAGCCAACGAACGTCGGTAGCTACACGGTCACCGCAACGGTGGCGGCGGACAGCAATTTCAACACCGCCTCGTCTACCGCCACGGCCTTCAGCATCGGCAAGGCCACCCCGACCGCCACGCTGGCAGTTAGCAATACGCCCGTCACCTATGACGGCACAGCCAAGTCGGCGACTGTGGGCATATCGACCAGCTCGGTCGCAGGCGCAGTCCAGAACGTCTTAACAGGCGGCTCGGCCACCCAGACCCCCGCAGGCACCTACGCGGTAACGGCGAACTTCGTGCCGACCGACACCGCCAACTACAACACGCTCACCGGGCTCACTGCGGGTAACTTCGTCATCGTGGCCCCGACCGCATCCTACACCAGTTGGGCCATCGCCAACGTCGTGACCGGCGGAGTGAACGGGGATTCCAACCATGACGGGGTGCAAAACGGCATTGCCTATTTCATGGGAATGACCGGCCCCGCCACCAACCCGCTTCTGAACGCGGACCTGAAGGTGACCTGGCCCAATGGCGGCAATATTCCGAGTTCTGCCTACGGCACCCAGTTCGTCGTGCAAACCTCGCCTGATCTCGTGACTTGGACACCTGTGGCCGGTAGCGACGCGAAACTCAGCAACACCGCTGGCTCGGTTTCCTACACCCTGCCACCCGGCGTGGGCAAGGCCTTCGTTCGCCTGCTGGTGACGCCTAACTGAGTCAAGCGGCTTCGGGTAACCAGCACGATGATCCCGGCGCAGCCGCCTGCATTCTCGGGGCCACCGGGATGCACGGCTCGATCTTTCTGAAACCGGCGACCCGCTGCAATGGCCTGGCATGCGGGAATGCACCAGTCCGTCGCGCCTCTGTGACCCCTCCCGGGATCGCGTCTCAATGTTTCACCGGTCCGATCCACTATCGGCTCGCTTTCGAGCCACCCTTTCCGGAATTAATGGGTTTTTCTCCGGAATCCCAGCGAGGCCGCCGGTGCGCACCGGCGGCCTGGCATTTTGAACCGCGTTTGTCACCCGTTTGTCACCCGTTTGTCACCCGATCTTGTGCTTGGTGGTTCGCCATCGAGCGGCTAATCTGCGCGCACTTTGCGCTTGGGGTGCCAACTCTGCTTCGTCTCTTGATTTTCAGCCCATTGATTATCAAGCTATTGGAACAATAGCCGGAAAATCCCACAATCCTTTGATGATCAACATGATTATTGTTTACCTCTTCCAGTATCATTCATGAACTCAACACCCGCTCGGCTCCCGCATCGACCCTTGTTCAAGTCGATCCCATTGATCATCCTGCTGGCCTTGCCCTGCTCGCTCCTAGCCGCCGCCACCGCGCCGGACCTCACCGCCCCGGGTGAGATCGCCAAGGTGAGCCGCTCCTGGACCTGGAACCTGGGGGCCACCGGGATGCGCGGATGGATTTATCACGCCTGGCCGGTGACCATGAATCATGATGATGTCACGGCGTTTGCTCCCTATCAAATTTTGGTGACGGCCGTGGCCGACGGCACGCCAGCCGCCGGAGTGATGGCCGTCGACGACGTGATCCTCGGCGTGAGCACGGGCACGGGGGCCGTGCCGCTCTTCACCAGCGACGCGCGCAAGAGTCTGGGCTGGGCGATTGGCGAGGCCGAGGCCGGCAAGGGCGTTCTCAGATTCAAGCGCTGGCGTGCGGGGGCTGTCAGCGATGTCTCCATCACCCTGGCCGTCATGGGTGCTTACTCGGACACCGCGCCCTACAATTGTCCCAAGTCCGCCAAGGTCATGGCCAACGCTGCCAAGAGTCTCGCCCAAAGGATCAAAACCAACGGGTGGCGCGAAGATTGTGATGGCAGGGAAGCCATCAGCGCGCTCGCCCTGATGGCCACCGGCGACCCGGAATACATGCCGATGCTGCAGGAGTATGCCCGGAAACTGGCGCCCGCCAATTATGTCGCGGGCGGGGACGCCTGGCATTTCTACAACGGCGTCTTTCTGGCAGAATACTACATGATCACCAAAGACGAGCAAGTGCTTCACGGCCTCAGCGAGTATGTCAAATGCGCGGCCAAAAACTCGGATCTGTGCGGCACGGCTGGCCACGGGTTGGCGACGCTTCCGCCGCCCGGCGGTTGGGTGGACGGGCACCATGGTTCGATCCAGCCTTATGGCGCGATCAACTCGGCCGGATTGGCCGTTCAGCTTACCATTGTGCTGGGCAAAAAGGCGGGCGTGGTGGATCCGGAGATTGATCCGGCCATCAAGCGAACCTCCGGCTTCTTCGGCTATTATGTCAACGGTGGGTCCATTCCCTACGGCGAACACCAACCGTTTTGGGGTGAGCACCAAGTCCCTGGGCAGGCCCGGGAATATTATGATCACCGCAGCAATGGCAAGGACGGGATGTGTGCGGTCTTGTTCAGTTGCATGGACGACAAGCCGGCGCAGGCAGAGTATTTCTCACGCATGTGCGTGGCGGGCACCCGGGCAGAGGCCTACGGGCACACGGGCCAGGGGTTTGCCTACCTGTGGACCCAACTGGGTGCCAACATGGGCGGCCCGACCGCAGGCGCGGAATTCGCGAAAAGGAAGCGCTGGGACCGGGACATGAAGCGCCGCTGTGACGGCTCGTTTGTGTATGAAGGTGGCGAGCAGTGGGGGGCCGGCCAGGGCCAGGAGCGCACGGTCGATGGGAAGACCATCAACGCCTATTGGGATAACACGTATGAGTATTGGGGCTGTCCGACCGCCTATTATCTCTTGCACGCCGCCATGCCCTTGAAAAAACTCTATATCACCGGGAAAGGTTTGGACCCGGCGAAGGCACTTAGCCCCCAAAAGGTAACCAATGCCCTCTGGGCCGGTGAATTCGCCTCGGATTGCGCCAGCTTTACCAAGGAGCAACTCATCGCCGCACTCGGCGAATATGATCCGATTGTCAGGTTGAATGCCGCTAACGAACTGAGCACCCGCGGGGTGACCTCCACCGAAGTAAACGCACTCATCACCATGGCGGAAAAGCCAGACGATATCTATCAGCGCAATGGGGCCTGCACGGCGCTGGGTTACTTGAAAGCCGCCAGCGCGATCCCCGTCCTGACCCGCCGGCTCAAGGACTCCGACATGTGGGTGCGCGCCAGAGCCGCCCTCGCGCTGGGGCAAATGGACGCGGCGGCGCTGACCTCGTCCGTGCCTGACATGGCGGATGCGTTCATCTCGAATGTGACGGCTCCCCTCCCCTGGGATCCGGGCTTCAATGAGAACGATTTCCTGCAGATGGCCAACGGCTTTCTGGCAGGGACCTTGTTCAACAAGTGTGCTGATACCATGCTCAAAGCGGACAAGAACCTTCTCTATCCAGCGGTGCGGGTCGGACTCAAACAGCCGACCGGAAATTGCCGGGGCCAGCTCAATAACTTTGTGGAAAACTTGTTAGGCCAAGCCGACGTGCAGGCGTTGTTCCCAGAATTGGTCGAATGCGCCAAAGTCCAGACATCGATGGACACATTCATGGGCGGCTATCCGCCGATCGCAGCCATGAGGGCGATGTCGCGGACCAAAGTCCAGGATGGAATCCAGGTCATCAATGACAACGTGTCTTTCTACAAGTCATACGCTCTGACCGAATTGCCGAAATTTGGCGAGTCGGCCCGCTGGACGCTGCCGGATTTGCGCACCGCAGTCGCAAATTGGGAGCCGTCCGGTAACAACTACGACGCACTCGTTAAAGCCGCGTCCTCTCTGGAAACCTCCACGACCTCGCCGGCACCGGTCTATGCCCTGCCGCTGGCCACCCCGAAAATCCTGGCCACTCTAGTCAACACGCCCAAAACCATTGCGTTAACCGGCTACTCCTGCCGAACGACTCTGGTGACCTGTGCCGTGGCGACTCCACCGGCGCATGGCTCCCTCACGGGCTATCCACCGAATCTAACATACACCCCCGCCGCCGGCTATCAGGGCATGGACAGCTTCACGTTCACCGCCGCCGACAGTCTGACGACTTCCCAACCTGCCACGGTGCATATCGTCGTGGGTACCTGCGGCACCGGATTGACCGGGTGTTATTATGACAACCCGGATTTCACCGCGCCCAAGACCAGGCGGATCGATCCCTCGATCAACTTTGACTGGAGCTCCTCGCCGCCCGCTTCGCTGGCCGCGGGCACCTACAGCGTGCGCTGGACCGGGCAGGTGATGGCACCCGAGACCGGGACCTACCGGTTTTCCACCCGCACCAGCGACGGGGTCCGCTTGTGGATCAACGGCACGCAGTTGATCAACGCCTGGAAAGACCAGGCGGCCAACTTGTGGAATGACAGCCCCTCCATCACCCTGACCGCCGGGCAGATCTACAACGTGAAGATGGAGTATTATGACAATGCCAGTCCGGCCATGGTGCGGCTCTATTGGTACATGCCGTCCCGCCTCAACGCCCAGATCATCCCCCAGGAGCTGTTATTTCCCGTGCCCTCGGTGTGCCTCACGTCCCCGTTGGATGGCGCGCGCTTCGGTCTGCGGGCCGGTCAACCGACCACCGTGGCGCTTGAGACCGATATCTCGGACGTTCCAGGCAAGGTGACCAAGGTGTCGTACTATAACGGCGACAAGCTCATCGGGTCCAATGCCACCGCTCCGTTTTCGTTTGCATGGCCAAATGTGCCCGGAGGGGACTACCGCATCACCGCCAAAGCCACCTATATCGCCGGGTTGGCCAGCGCGGCCCAGGCCAGCACCATCAAATCTAACACCGGTAGACCCGGCACCATCAATCCCAACGGCACAAAACCCGCCACGACCGAATCTAACCCAACCCAGGCCAACACGACCCAGGTCAGCACGTCGGCTGTTGCGGCGATTGCCGTGGATAGCTATTCGGTTCCTGTCACGGAGAATCTCGCCTGCCACTTTGACGCGTCGGTGGGCATCACCACCGATGCCAACGGGGCGGTCAAGACCTGGCAAGACCGGTCCGGCAACGGGCATCAGGCCACCTTGGACACCAGCGTCTGGAACAGCGGCACCGCCACCGTGGCGGCAAATCAATTGATGTCACTGCCGGCGGTCCAAATCAGAGGAGGATGGTTCAACCTTGACGGTGCACTCTTCGCCAAAGAGCAGTATGTCGTGATGCGTTCGCCCCACGCCACCTGGAACAAGCCCGGCTCGTTCATCGGCCGCAAATCCTTTGGCAACCTAGTGGTTCGGGCCTCCAGCTACACCGTAAAGCGTGAAGGTACCGGTTTCTGGGATATGCCGGCGGCGTGCTCCAAAAATGGCGTGCCCAGCATGGATCTTAAGACCATCACCGACTACATGATTGTCAAGATTACCGTCGATGACAGGGCGAGCGCGGAGAATCTGGCAAAGTATCCATTTTGCCAGATCGGGCGGACCGAAGGTGAATACGGAATGGACTGGGACGTTGCTGAAATCATCGGCTACAGCAAATCACTGTCGCCAGCTGACGAGGCCTTGGTCGGCGGTTACCTGGCAGCCAAATACGGAATCGCCACGGCCTATCCGGCCACCGGCAGTCTCGCCAACAAGGCCGCCACGGCCATCACGACCACCTCGGCCACGCTCAACGCCACGCTCAAGTGCAACAACGACCATTACAACGTGGTCGCCTACTGGGGCCCCGTCAACGGCGGCCTGACTCCCGCCAACTGGGCCAAATCGGCCCCTATCGGCTCGCCGGACAAAGTCGCCTCCATCGACCTCAATCGCACGCTCACCAATCTGGCCCCCGGCACGACTTACTACTTCACCGTCAGCGCCACCAACTCGCAGCACACACTCTGGGCGGCCGCGCCGTTGAGTTTTACGACGACCTCCACGGCCAAGGATTTCCTGACCTTCGGTGCCAACGTTTCAGGCAGCCGCGCCATCATTGACAGCGCGGCGGGTACGGTGGCTTGGACCGTGCCATACGGCACGGACCTCACAAAACTCGCGCCAGCCTACACGGTCTCGGCCCAGGCAGCGGGCTCTCCGGCATCCGGCGCGAACAGGAATTTCTCCACCCCGCAAACCTTTACTCTCACTGCCCAGGACAAGTCCACCAAAGTGTACACCGTCACCGCCAGCACGGATCCAATCACGCCATCCTCAGTGAATGCCACGCTCACCACCTTGGAGGACCGGGCAACGCCGCTGGCGGCTAACAATTTCGGCTTCGCGGATCCGAAAGCCGCCGCGCTCGCCGAGGTGCGCATCATCTCGCTCCCGACGAAAGGCATCCTGAAATTGAAGGAAACTCCCGTGACGACTGTCCCGCTAACGATTGCGGCGGCCAACATCGGCAACCTCACCTATCAGTCGGCATTGCGTGGATACGGCACGCCTTACACGACGATCGGGATCAAGGTCAAGAATGCCAACAACCTATGGAGCAACGCCGACGCGGTGATGACGGTGAATGTCACGCATGTGAACCATCCGCCAACCTCCGCCGGCGCTTCGACGCTCGTGAAAAACGACGCCATCAAGACGTTTACAGCCATCGACTTCCCGTTCTCGGATGTGGATAGCGGTGACAGGATGGCCGCAGTGAAGGTGACTTCGCTCCCGGCCCATGGCAAACTCCATCTGGGCGGGGCCGCTCTGACATCCGCCACGGCCGTTCCAGTGGCCGACCTCGCGACTCTCACTTACACGCCGGTCGCGAACTACGCAGGACCCGACTCGTTCAAGTACCAGGTGAGTGATGCCACGGCCTTCAGCGCGGAAGCCGCGATGGCCATCACCGTCAAATCGGCATCGATTATCGAGGTGACCAACGGGAGTTTTGAAACGGCGGGTAACGGGCTTGGTGGTCCTTGGGCCATGTTCGCCAGCCCGTGGCCCACTTCTGGCTTGGCTGGGAATTTCCAGCAAATTCAAGCTGTGACCGGCAGCGTTTTCACCAGCGCCCCCGACGGCAATTGGATCGCTCTGATCAGCTCGGATAACGTGCCGTCTGGCTCTCCACTCATTCAGAACTTGGGAGAAAGCGTTGCGGCCGGTGACACGGTTTCGGTGACCTTTTCGCTCGGTCGGTCAAAAGACGCGCCCGGGGGCAAAGCGGTGGCGTTTTTCAAGGTCGACACGACCCTTTATCCCATGGAGGTCGACACCACCTCGTTGGCCGCCGATAGCTGGAAAACCTATACGATGACCACAACCCTCACCAATCCGGGAGTTTTGAGTCTCGGGTTCTACGGCAACACCAAAGCCAATTCCTGGTTGGACAAGATCGGCGATGTCACCGTGACGCGCCGCAAACGCTGAGGCCCGGACGCGGAGTTTCAATTGCCGGACGCCATCCAATCGAACTGATGTGGCGCAAGGTGGAGGCCCTCCTGCGCAGGGCCGAAGCCCGGTGCAACGAGGCGCTGCTCCTAGCCATCGGCGATGCGCTCTCACGGGCTCCCCAAAAGGACGCCACCCATCGGCTTGGCCATTGCGGTTACGGATTTATTTAAAATACTCGAGTTAAATCGCCTGTTGTGACACGGCTTCCGGGTGGCGCTCGCCGTCCAGCTTGTCACCCGTTTGTCACCCGTTCTGGAGGTTGCCACCTTGTTGCCTTGCAATCACATTGTATTGCGTTACACGTTTTCTGCACTCTTGAATTCTCATCAATGACCCTTCCATCAATGACCTTCAAACGGGCAGGCCTGATGCCGACCGAGATCACCCATTCGCAACGCCGCAATGGGAGGTCTCGCGACCGCGGTTTCGCGCTGGTCGTCACGCTTTCACTCATGATCCTGCTGACGATCATTGCCGTCGGGCTGCTCACGCTTTCAAGCGTTTCCCTGCGCGGCACGACCCAATCCCAAGCCCAGGCGACCGCCCGCGCCAACGCCCGCCTCGCCCTGACCCTCGCCATCGGGGAGCTCCAGAAGCAGACCGGCATCGACACGCGGGTCACCGCCCGCGCCGACATCCTTGACAAGAACAACCCGCCGGTGCTCGGCGTGTGGAAAAGCTGGCAGGGTGACGACCACGAAACCACCGGCACCT
>Ga0209829_10003633_pt1 | contig 11164 bp, 16 predicted proteins | sample C_140205_EF_Meta_FD_187311 | JGI IMG/M metagenome (GOLD analysis project Ga0209829, IMG submission 187311) | Freshwater microbial communities from Lake Croche, Canada to study carbon cycling - C_140205_EF_MetaG (SPAdes) (version 2) | ecosystem: Environmental > Aquatic > Freshwater > Lake... | reverse complement strand
ATAACACCACCTTCACAATAATATTTTTATATTTTTATTTGAAATATAAAAAAATTTTACTCTTCGAGTTCAGATGTTACTCATCGTCATCAGAATCCAAATTGTCTGCGATACACTTTGTATTATGAATCAGAATATTTAAAAACTAACGTTTTTAAATCTATTCATCGTCATCAGAATCCAAATTGTAAACTCGTTTCTCTCGTTCCAACTTGTATACTGAATCAGAAACTCTAAACTCTTCGAGTTCAGATGTTACTCATCATCATCAGAATCCAAGTTGTCTGCGATACACTTTGTATTATGAATTAGTAACCTCTCTAAACTCTTTGAGTTCAGAGATTACTCATCGTCATCAGAATCCAAATTGTCCTTAGATATCTTAGTATTATTTACCTTAGGTGACAAAATCAAATAGACATAGCCCAAGTCAGCAACCAAATATTTGATAAATAAGGGATAATCATTCTTCAAATATAATTCTACTGAAGAACATAATCCAACACATTTAGTAAATGTAGTAAGATTCTTGAGTTCATAAAGACCCTGAATAATTTCATTATTTTCAGCTTTCTTACTGATTTTAATACTCTCATCATCCTTCTTATTTTCCTTTTGTTTTAAGGTAGAAGATTGAGAAGCAAAGTCGCCTTTACCAGTAAAGGTTAAAATGTCACTCATACTTGTGATCTCGATTGAGTCTGAAATATTTGCCATATCTTTAATAATCTTATGGAAAATCTGAGAAGGAACACTTAATATAGTTTGAAAATATGTTTTATTACTGTCACTGGGAAGCTTGAATTCTTTATCAGGATTGAGATCAAGAAGCTTGAGCTTATAATCAGTAATACAGTTTTTCTTTTCATTTTCCATTCTAATACCAAGATTATTGGGATCCGTTTTATCGTAATAAAGGGTTAAGGAATCATCATTGTTCATAGTCTTGATAAGTTTGTGTAAATTTACCATATCAACACCTAGTAATTTTTCTTCTTTTAGATCATATATTTGAAATTTATCTTTCATTAGATTCATAATGATACTCATTTCATGAGTGGGTTTCTTTGCTGCATTTAGTGTAATACCATTTTTAGTAAAATGCAGGTTAGCTTCAATTAATATATCTTTGACTGCATCGATTAGGGTCTTAAATGCATTACTTTGGACGGTCTTAATTTCAAAAATCAATGTGTTTGTTGCCATTTTCTTATATTAATATATATTCGTTTATATCTAATAAATTATTTTTTCATATTTTTTAATCTAGATTATGTTATGAGTAAAACTTATGAACTAGTTAACCCATTTATTCTAGGCACCTTTGATAGAAAATTTACAGCAGATAATTCATTACAAGCATCTCATCTTGCTTATCAAAATTTATCCCAATTTTTTACTGGTCACATACCCAGATTTAAATTTACTTTACAAAGAGTTAGACCAAAGTACCAAACTGGTGGTGGAAAAAGTAATGATTATTTACATTTTGAAGCATATGAAAAAAAGTCTAAGAAAAATGTTAAGGGAATCGAATATGTAATAAAACCTTTAACAAATTCTACAAATATAGATAATTTTCAACAAAAATTACAAAACTTTTTAATAAGAAAAAAAATATCTACTATGCCGATGACTTCTGAAGAATCTGAAAGTTCTGAACAAAAAGGCGGAGATTTAGAACAAACAGCAGGAAAAAAATATGTAGATGATGAAGAATTAGATCCTGAATTAGAGAAATTATTATATGAAGATGATAGTGTTAGACCTAAAAAGAAAAAGACCAAAAAGGGATGGACTGCATTAAATGGACCATTAAAGGGTCAAACTATATATCCTTCTCCAATAACATATTATAGATATGATCCGGTAGTTTATACAGAATATATTAGTTATGTACCGGTGTTTACAGAGGAAGGTCGCCCAAAACGCATGATATATGACACTTATATTATACCTAGTTTAGTGTAATTAATGAAATTAATGGAACTATAGTAATTAATGAAATTAATGGAACTATAGTAATGAAATTAATGGAACTATAATAACTATAGTAATTAGTTTAAATTTATAAATAATTTTAATTAATAAATTATTTATAATGGCAGAAAACCAAGAAGAAACAAATCAAAACAATAATCCTACAAGTGAAGAAATAAAAAATATGATTAAGTCATGGGTTGAAGCTGATGAAAAAATCAGCGCATTAAACAAAGCATTAAAAGATTTAAAAGATGAACAAAAACAATATGAAAACTTTATCATTGACTATATGGATGAAAATCACAATATTGAAGTAAGTAGTGGTGGTAGCAGAATCAAAAAAGCGGTACAAAAAACTCGTGCTGGTTTTAATGAAAAAGTAATCATTGCTGGTTTAACTGAAATAACCAAAGGTGATGAAACTAAGGCTAAAGATATTACCAAGATCATATCACAAAAACGTGAAATGAAAGAAAAAACTTATTTAAAGATGGCTAAGAAGCCTTAAATAAAATTAAAAATTGTTATTATTTTTAATTTTATAATGTACTGTGATGATTAGTTTAGCATAAAAGATTATCAGTCTCCGATTAGCACATCCAGGTCTACGACCACACGATATTATCAGTCTCCGATTAGCACATCCAGGTCTACGACCACGCGAGATTTTTAATCTTTGATTAGCACATCCAGGTCTACGACCACGCGCCATTTTTAATCTTTGATTAAAATGTTTAGGTCTACGACTACGCGCCATTTTTAATCTTTGATTAGCACACCCAGGTCTACGACCACGCGCCATTTTTAATCTTTGATTAAAATGTTTAGGTCTACGACCACGCGAGATTATCAGTCTCCGACGATAATCTCTAGTATAAGCTCTTAACATTGTAATCGTATTCAATGGTTGAGTTATTGAAAGGACCAATATCAAACTTGACAATAGGAACACTACCACGGATGTCATATGAAGCGTTCTTGAGTGATTGACCAATTGTATCAATACCGATCTTGGCTTGGCCTGTCGCTGACGCTAATAAGTTACCGTTTTCGATCTTTAATTGAGAGTCACGGTCATAAGGTGAGTTGAACCATCCAGAGTTCATTTCTTGGGGGCGTAAATCAGTAGCAGTTTGCATTACACGGCCTGAAGGGTTCGCTAAGTTTTGGTCTACACCAAGTGTGTAATCACCACCTACGTTACCACTAGAAGTATCTTGAGAGGCAGGGTTGACAAATCCAGAAGGTGTTAATAATAAAGGCTTAAATGTTCCTGTGGGGAATTGTTTATTTAATTCAGCAGAGTTGGCAACTGATGCAGGTAATGTTGGTGAAGGAACAGCTTGGGGACCAGGATTTACAGGTAAGTCATTTCCAGGGGTGCTAGAAAGTAATAAACTAGGATCTGTTATATTAGCCAAATTTTCTCTTACAGGTTTATTTTGTTGATTATTTAAAGGTCTCTTAGGTCTTGAGTTGTTTGATGAGTTATTCTTATTAACGTTTGTAAAATTTGCATTAGGGTGAGATGGTTTTAATAAGAAAAATATAGCTAATGATACACCAGCAATTATTAATATTGTAGAAAAATCATTTTTATTTGCACTACTTGTATTCATTGTATATATTTATGTATTAGATAATTATATCTTAAATAATTATTTTTTTTGGATTGTTGTTTCTTAAATAATTTTATTTAATTTTTGATTATTATTAAATTTTGATCTAATATTTTTATTTATTTATTTTAATTTTTTATAATATAGAGAAAGATGAATACCACTCATTCAAGCCTAAGATCCTTTATTTTAGACAATCAAGATTTTCCAAATTATATTCCAAATAGAAATGATTTATTACACACTGAAACCTTTGATAGAATAATGCAATCTGGAGGTAAAAATAAAGATTCAGAAAATCTAATAAAAGGTATACGTTATGAAAATAATTTAAGTGAAGTAAATAGTTCTTCATTATCTAGTATTTCTGAAATGTATGGAGGTAGAAAAAATAAACCATCTATAAGTGATAAATTACATCAAGATGCCATAGATTATTTAAAAAATGATTTAAAATTATCTCCTCTCGAAGCCAGAGCATATAAATCATTAGCGTACCGTTACATTAAAGAAAAACATTCTGATTCTACCAGTGCAGAACGATCTAAATTAATGATTTCATTAATAAAATCTGAAAATTTCTTAGATGAGTTTAAAGATAAATTGGATGAAACAATGAAAATAATAGAAAATATTGATTCTGAAAAAAATAAAACAAATTCTTCTAATAATTCTGTAATTTCAGACATTACAGAAACTTCTGAAGAAAAAGTAAAAAAACCTAGAAAAAGCAAAAAAAAAGATTAAGAAAACTAAAACAATTAAAATTGTAGTATTTTAATTATATTTACCTATAATATAATTAAAATGTCTGTCCCATCAAGAGACCAATTCTTACATACCGAAACATTTAATTCATTAATTAATTCTAGCTATAATTTATCTGGCGGTGCTAGCCGTAAATCATCCGTAAAAAGCAAAGCTTCTAGAATGAGCAAAGCTTCACGCAAAAGCAAAGCTTCCAGAAGAAGTGCTCCATCCCCTGGCGATCCTTTACACAAAGAAGCTATTGATTACTTAAAAGAACAAGGATTACCTGACTTAGATGCCCGTGCCTATAAATCAATTGCCTATCGTACCATTAAAGAACAACACCCTGAAGCTAAACATTTAGAACGTGCACAAATGATGTTAGCTTTAGTAAAAGAAAAGAACTTTATGAAGGATTTTTCTTCTAAATTAGAAGATACCAAGAAGATTTTAGAAAATATTGATTCTGAAAAAGAAAAGAGAAAAACAGAAGAAGACAAAGAAAATAAACAAGCTGGTGGTGCTGTAGATATGGCTCTTCAACATTTTATCAATCAAATATCAGCTTTAAATTTACATGAAGATTAATTTTATAATTTTATAATATTTAAATAATAAATATTATAATAATAAATGTCATATTACTTGGGTAAAATTAGTAAAAATGAATATCTACTATTAAAAGATAAAAATAAGATAAAATTTAATTTTAATACTACTTGTTTTCAAGGTTCCAAACAATTCTTTCAAAATAAATATCTTAATGTCTTAAATCCAGATAATACTATTTATAATTTGGAAACAGAAATAGAAGAATTTGTTAAAGATAAACTACCTGGATTAGAATTAAAATCAAATATTATCTTTGATCAAAAACAATTTTTACAATTTAAAATTGTTTCCAATGTAGTAATCGAGCCAGAAAGCAAGCTAAATTTAGATATTGAAGTAGATAAGATAAAAATAAATGAAAAAACAAAATCCTATCAGATTTTGTTAAATATTATAAAAATAGAACAAATTTAAATTTTTAAGCACTTAATGAATCTAAATAAGCGGCAAATGCAGGATAGGCTCTGTTACCAGAATATTCTTCTTCAATGTATTCACCATCAGCAGACTTATAGTTAATAATTACTGAAGGGAAACCTTTGATGGGCATACCAGCAGTTGTTTTAATTTCACTTTGAATATTTGTGCAATCTACTTCTTGTAAATTCATATTAGAATTATTGGAATAATTTTCTTTTACTTTACCCCATGTGCTTCCAATAAATTGTTTGCAATGTCCGCACCAGTCTGCAAAATATAATGTTATATTAGTTTTTTCAGTATCTAATTTAACTTCACCTGCATTCATAGTATTTTGTGTAATATTTCCGGAAGAATTATTAATCTTAGGATCTAATTTTTCTATTTTATTAGAGTTTTTTTTAGAACCACTTGGAGTATATTGTCTTTTAGTTGTCATAATATCATAAATAAATACCACTATAATTAATGCCATTAATCCTACGATTACTTGTTTGACTCTAGAAAGATTATTAAACCATGCGACTAAATTATTAACTGTGTCCATTTAATATATGTTAATATTAGAAAAAAATTAACATATTTTATTATAATGTTAAAACAAATTGCAAACGAAGTCTGGAAGAAATGTGCGGATGAAATTGAAAAAGATGATAACAAACAGATGTTAAATAATTATTTATATAAACCGGTACATAATACAATATCTGATTTAAAAATGTATTTTATTATGTTAATTACAATTCAAGTAATAACTTCTATATTATTATTGTTATTATTAATTGTAAATTTTATCAAATCTAATAATATTAGATGATATCTACAAGATTTATAAATTTAATAGGGATTTATATAATCCTTCATTTTTTTAGTAAAATGGAATTAGAAGAATCTAGTTTAAGTATATTTTATAATGAACAATTTTTAGTAGCTGTATCAACATATTTATATTTTTTATGGATAAAATATCACGAAAATAATGAATGTCTTAATCCAAAATTAATTAAACCAATTTCTATATATACTGAACCAGTGGTTTATGCAATTTTTGCTATAATTGCTCAATATATATATAAATTCTTATTAGAAAAAGATTGTACTGAAATAGTATCAGTTTTAGTAAATAATATTGATAATTTTACTTATATTCCTGAAGCAATATTTGTAGCAGGATTTGTTCTACTCACAAATAGTTTAAGATATTTAATTTATCCAAAATGCAATTAAAAAATAATATACTATTATGTTAAAAATGTCTCCCTTTCTTACATTTTTGTTATATTGCTTATTTGTTAGCTTTACAATCTACTATTTAACAAAAGATAAATTAGATGAAAAATCAAGATATATCTTAATTGCTGTATTAATATTACCATATGTTTTCATGGATCAAGCAGATTCTTTTACTAATATAGTTAAGGAAAATATGGAAACTTTTACTCCAGTAAATCGGGAAAGTTTTACTCCAGAAAATCAAATAATTAATCCTGATCAACCTACAATCACTAAAATTGATCAACCTAAAATTGTATTAAACCAAAATGAAAAGGTAGAAAATTTAAAAGCACTTGAAGAAATTAATACTAAAAGAAGATTGGCTGAAGAAGAAAATATTAGAAGAAAAGTAGAAGAAGAAGAAAATATTAGAAGAAGAAAATTAGAAGAAGAAAATAGTAAGAAAACATTTACATTAGAAGAAGTACAAAAATTATTAAAGAGCCAAGAAAATAAAAACAAAAATATTATAGTAGAAAATTATGGTTCAGTATATGATGGTAATGTAAAACCTAGTTATAATGAAGATGCTTCATTTACTAATCAAGCCTTAAAACCTTTAGGACAAAATGGAAATGGTTTCACAAATGAATGGGATCATGACTATATTTTATTAAATACTGATAAATGGGCTCCTGCATTAAATCCTCCTCCGGTATGCAAAACTGAAAAAACTTGCCCCGTATGCCCTAATTTAACAACTGGTTACCCTACAATGTTAAGAGAATTTGATTCTACTCGTAGAATTACAGCACCTATCAAGGCAAATACACCCTCAATGAATGCTTAAACAAAGAAATAAATAATAATTTTTTTATTTCTTATGTAAGTTAAAGTATGGATACTATAAATAAAATAGATACCAATAAAGCAATTACTTTAATATCATATGGATTTATTGTAGTAGCATTAACTGCTGTTTTATACACTATGTATAATGACTTTTTATCAGAAAGTTATTTTAACTTAAAAAAATATAATTTAAAAGAAAAATTTACTGATGCAGATATTGAGCAAAAATTAAAATATATTGGTTTAGTTTCTAAAAATTGAAAAATAATAATATTACTAGTAATATTATTATACCATTAAATACCAAATTTAAGAACCCCCTTTAGGGATTCTTAAATTTTTTTCAGTGTTTACTGGCCGCGTCTTCATACTTTAGTATTTGACGGTACTTATTCATAATGTTGGATTCAATAGTATATTTTGTTCAATCAAATGGTTTTCACATAGACACAATTCCAATATTATTTACAAATAAATCATTTTATAATAATCTTTATCTATGGATGATGATAGTTAATAGTAAAAGAAATCTTACACCTCTTATGGCTTCAGCATTTAATAATAAAGCATCTCGTGTTAAATTTTTACTAGAAGCTGGTGCGAATGTTAATATGATTGATAATAGTTATCAATCTGCAATATTATATGCTTTTTGTGGTAATACCAAACATTCTCCTCATAAATGTCAAGATTGTAATCTAGAAATTATTAAAGAATTATGTAATCATGAAATTAATCTAAATCTTCTTGATATAGATGGTGAAAATCCAATTATGAATGCTACTAGATTAGGATATACAGAAGCAGTTAAAATATTTTGTGAATATGGATTTGATATTAATTATACAAATGTAGATGGTAAAACTGCAATGTCTATTGCTATTGAAACAAATCATCCTGAAATATGTTATTACTTGTGGAAAAAAGGTGCTGATATTAATACAATTGATCATAAGAAACATAGTTTTTTAATGACTCTTATTTACAATAATGCTACATATGAAATGGTAGAGGATGTACTAAAACATAATCCAAATATAGATATGTTAGATGCAAATGGTGCAAATGCACTAATGTATGCATGTATCAATGGTGATGAAGATAAAATTGAATTATTAATTAGATATGGTGCAGATGTAAATTATCCAATGCTTGGAGCAATTTTTAAAAATAAAATTGATGTTGTTAGAATGTTATGTGTTAATAAGAGTAATCTTGATTATTCTCATATGATTAAATATGCTAAGAAATTAAAACATAGTGAAATTGAAAAATTACTTTTCCAAAAATTAAAAACTAAATAAATAGTAATGAAACTAATTATAGTATTGCTTGTTTTATTATGTCTTATAATTATTTATAGAAATTATAAAGAATATTATGATTTTAAAGAAACTTATACAGAAGTAAATTTTTTACCCAGAAAATTAGTAGGTAATGCAATGTGTATGAAAGATGATACTGAAGTATCTTCTGAAATATTTAAATGTACTATGAGTAATAAATATTCTCCAGTTAATGTAAATATAACTACAGTTAAATATAGAAATTTTACTCCTGATATTTCAGGTAATTTACAAAATAATAAATTAATATTAAATACATTAACACCTAGTGTAACTCCATCTCCTAATTTTTCAGATGACGATTTTAAATTAATTGGAACAACTACTGATCCAGTTACAGATATTGTAACTTTAAATGATTATAAAAAATTAATGAAAGTTACTAATTTTGGTAGTAATTATTTATTTTCTGATTATAATAGTGTTCCTATTGTAGAAACTAGTTCTTTAGAAGATAATAATTTTTTATATTTACCTGATTGTGTTAAACCATATCTTAATTATTTGAATGATATGAATTTATTACAACCATTTATTGATATTAATAAAATTGATTCAATAAATAATATTGCTACTCAATTTCAAAGTTATTTAAAAGGATTATTAACAAGTTACACAAAACCTGATAGTAATTTTAGATTAGAACGTGAAATTATTATAATTTTTACATCAGATAAAAAAAATATTGTAAATATTAAATTTAATCAAACACTTAGTTATTTTAATTCTAATAATGTTTATAAAAGTGAGATAACTAGTACGAATATTAATACTGGTAATTATGATTACTTTATTATAAACTCAATTGCAGATTCAGGAAATACTACAGATTTTATATCACCAATTAAAATATATGGTAATGCATTAAAATCCAGACAATTAATTGATGATGTTGATATTAATGCATTACTTGATAAAATTAATAATATTAAATCAAATAATATTTTGTATATAAATTATTTTGTAGGTGGTATTCAATTAGTAAAGAGAGTAAGTGGTCAATTAATTTCAATGAATTACTTTGAAATACCTAATTTTAATTATTATAAAAATATGTGTCCTGATCCTGCAAATGATTTTTATTACAAGGGTCGTTGTTATTCTAAGTGTCCTTCTGGATATACTAATCTTGGTTTAACTTGTGTATTAAATAATGAAGCAAATTCATATGAAATAAATAAGTTATTTGATCCTAGTAGTAATTTTTGTAAACAATTATGTGAAAGAAGTTATGATGATATTAGTAAGTATGAACAGGTTATGCAACAGGCGTGTTGGTGTGAATCGATGTCTTGTAATAAATGCGGGGAGTATTCAATAGGGCAGTGCAATTGTTAGTCGAAGACGCACCTTTGGTTAGATTATCATATGAAATATGATAATCGTATGGTCGAAGACTAGAAATCTTCGTTTAAACTCGAAGATTTTGTATGGTCGAAGACGCACCTTTGGTTAGATTATCATATAGAATATGATAATCGTATGGTCGAAGACTAGAAATCTTCATATAGAATAATTAGGTCTACGACCTTACAAAAACATCAGTCATAGCCTTCGGCTAAGACGATGTTTTCTAAAAAAATTGAAAAATATATAATTAATATTCAAAATATTATTAATTATATCACCAAAATGTCTAAAAAATGGCTATCAACACTTTATAATATGATTGATTCTAATAATGATAAAAATATTATCGATTGGTTACCTGATGGTAATGGATTTATAATTAAAGATTTAATTGAATTTAAGAAAAATACATTTAAGGAATATTATCCTAATGCACAATCATATCAAACATTTACCCGTTCTCTATCATATTATAGTTTTTTATTTGATTCAAAATTATCAAAGTCAAATATTAAAGTATATGTTCACAATATTTTTCATAGAGATCATTATGAAAAAATTCAGGAAATGAATCGATATATTACAACCCCTATTCCTAGAATTAAAAAAATTAAAAATACTATTCGTAAAAAGAAAACTAATAATATTAAAAAACATGTAAATACAATTGTAATAAAAGATACGTTCCAACCATTTCCAGGTAATATTGTTGAGGATACTATTTATGAAGAATCATATTTTTCTGATTCAAATGATAGTACCGTTTTGGATGAGATAAATATTAGGTATTAGATATTGTCAGTCTTCAATAAAGAGATTGTCAGTCTGCGACGTTGATACGAGTTTTAGTGCAAAGCACTATACGATATTGTCAGTCTGCGACGTTGATACGAGTTTTAGTGCAAAGCACTATACGATATTGTCAGTCTGCGACGTTGATACGAGTTTTAGTGCAAAGCACTATACGATATTGTCAGTCTGCGACGTTGATACGAGTTTTAGTGCAAAGCACTATAC
>Ga0209829_10003632_pt1 | contig 11169 bp, 9 predicted proteins | sample C_140205_EF_Meta_FD_187311 | JGI IMG/M metagenome (GOLD analysis project Ga0209829, IMG submission 187311) | Freshwater microbial communities from Lake Croche, Canada to study carbon cycling - C_140205_EF_MetaG (SPAdes) (version 2) | ecosystem: Environmental > Aquatic > Freshwater > Lake... | reverse complement strand
CCCGGTGCTCACGCGACTGCTATTGGAGGCGGTGCAGTTTCAGTCGCCCAAACGTGCGGGCATGTTCCGCCCCAAATTGCGCTACGCCCACCAAGGCGGTATGAATCCTCCCATCATTGTGGTCCATGGCAACTCCTTGGACCATGTGACCGAGGCCTACAAGCGCTTTTTGGAAGGGCGCTTTAGGAAAGAGTTTGGTCTGGAAGGCACGCCTTTGAGAATTGAGCTCAAAACCTCGCACAACCCATACAAAGACGATTGAGACGTGCTGCTGTGATCCTATTTTCTTGGGGTTCTAGGGTTTGCCCGAATTGTGGTACCCTCAAGTCTTCCAAAATCAATTCGAAAACACGGAGAATATCGTGAACAACAAAGGCCAACTCTTACAAGACCCTTTCCTCAATTTGCTCAGACGCGAGCACGTGCCGGTGTCGATCTACTTGGTCAACGGCATCAAGCTACAAGGCCAAATTGAGTCGTTTGACCAGTATGTGGTGCTGCTGAGGAACACGGTCACCCAAATGGTCTACAAGCACGCCATCTCCACCATTGTGCCAGCACGTGCGGTGAATTTCTCGGGCACCGAATTGGCCGAATTGGCAAGCAACCCTGAGACCTGAGTCAAGACACGTCCAAGCCCGGGAGGGGGGCGTGCGCAAAGCCTTGACAACTCGCACCCGTCTTCCTTGGGTTTCCTTCATTGCAATGGTTTTTCCAACACGTTGCGATATTTTTTGTGTTCATGCTGCGCTGGGTCATCCCCGCCCCCCTTGGACGGCGTTATGCTGAGACCTTGGTTTTTCAATCCCCTTCACGACATGATGTACTCCCTTGTTTGATACCGCTCCAGCGTCAACAGCACGCGTTTTATTGGTCGGCGTGGATCTGGGGACTGGGTATTTCGATGCCGAGCTCAGGGAGTTGGGCCTCCTTGCCCAAACCTCCGGCCTGGAGGTGGTGGAGCGTTTTGTCTGCCGCCGAAAAGCCCCCGACGCCGCTTTGTTTGTGGGCTCTGGCAAGGCCGATGAAATCAAAGCCTTTGCCCAAGGCGTTGGCGCGCAAGAGATCTTGTTTGACCAGGCCCTGAGTCCAGCGCAACAACGCAATTTGGAGCGACACATGGGCTTGGCCGTGAATGACCGCACCATGTTGATTTTGGAGATCTTTGCCCAGCGCGCACGCTCGCACGAGGGCAAACTGCAAGTCGAGCTCGCAAGGCTGCAGTACCTGAGTACCCGGCTCGTGCGGCGATGGTCGCACTTGGAGCGCCAACGCGGCGGCATTGGCAACCGTGGTGGCCCAGGCGAGACTCAAATTGAACTCGATCGGCGCATGATCTCGCAGTCGATCAAACGCACCAAAGAAAAACTCGAACGCGTTAAAAAACAACGCTTGACCCAAAGAAAACGAAGGCTGCGCTCTGACCACTTCGGCGTCTCCTTGGTGGGTTACACCAATGCGGGTAAATCCACGCTCTTTAACGCCTTGGTCAAGGCCCAAACCTACGCGGCCGATCAACTCTTTGCGACCCTGGACACCACCACCCGACAATTGTTTTTGGCGCCTGAGCACCTCAAAAGCATTGCGCCTGAACCTGCCACGCCAGCGTGGCAGGGCGAACGCGATGAACGCCAGGATGGAACCCATGACGAGGCAGTGCCGTCAATCGAGGCGGCACCCAATGAGCCAAAGCATCAACACCCAATTCTTCAAGGCCAAAGTGTGTCCTTGTCGGACACGGTGGGATTCATCCGAGATTTGCCCCACACCTTGGTCGATGCCTTTGAGGCCACTTTGCAAGAGGCGGCTCAAGCTGATTTATTGCTGCATGTGGTGGATGCATCGAGTCCTGATTTTGTGGAGCAAATTGAACAAGTTCAACGAGTTCTGCGTGACATCGGCGCAGATCCTGTGGAGCAGTGGCTCATCTTTAACAAAATCGATGCCATTGCCCCGGGCTCGAAGCCACTCGTGCAAAGCGACTTTTATGAGTTGGAGCAGCGTGAGTTTGAGCGCATTTTTGTGAGTGCGCAAACGGGCATGGGTTTGGAGCGGTTGCGAGGAAGGTTGTTGGCTTGGGTGCACTCGCAAAAGCAGTCCAGGCTTGAAGCCGATTTGGACTAACGGTGCTACTGGGGTAGGGACTGGGGCTGGGGTTAGGGCTGGGGTTGGCAGTCATGCGCTCATTCATCAGGTGGAGGATCCTGGGTCAGCACTGAGCTGATTTTTTGCCGTTGACATCAACAGTTGAGGTTTTGTGCACACCCGTCATGCAAGAGGGCTCACTCTGGCGCTAGAATCCTTGAATTGACGCGAAACCAGTGTCTCCTTTGACGTTGGGCATGCTTGCACCCTGCGGTCAGTTTTCGAGCAGTCTATTGGCGGCGTTTGTGATTCGATCGAATATTTAATTCAAGGCGGTTCAATCTACGATGAGAGCTTTTTTAGAAAAAGTAAAAACCAGCCGTTTGCTCAGCTGGACCCGTGCACTGGGGGCCGCTCACAGGCCACCGGGCTTTCGGCGTGTGGATGGACCTCTCGGGGCTCAATGGACCTTGGCTGAGGAGCATGGCAAGCCAAGCGATGAAGACAAAGCGCCAGCAGCTCCTGCTGCCGTCGGTGGTGCCCAGCAGGGGGCGCCCAGTGGCCCCCAAAATCCGCCCAACAACACCCAGCCAAGTGGGCAAACAGGTGGCGCGTCCAATGGGTCCACAAATACCCCTCCCAATTCTCCTCCCAACTCTCCTTCCAATAATTCTCAAAATAACCCTCAAAACGGTCCCCCCGACTTGGACGAGCTCTGGCGTGACTTCAGCGGGCGTTTGCGTGAATTCTTTCAAGGCCCTTCGTCCAAGGGTCACGGCAGCGCCTCATCAGGCCGCCCCCCGTCTCAGGGTCCACGCGGGAGTTTGATCTCGGACATGCGCGCGGCCAAGTTTGCGATTGGTATTTTGGCCGCGGTGGTTTTTTTGATTTGGATGGGCACGGGCTTCTTCATCGTCCAAGAAGGCCAGCAGGCCGTGATCACCCAGTTTGGCAGCTACCACAGCACCGTGGGTGCGGGTTTCAATTGGCGCATGCCTTATCCCATCCAGCGCCAGGAGTTGGTCTTCGTCACCCAAATTCGTTCCGTTGACGTGGGCCGTGACACCGTCATCAAAGCCACTGGGCTCAGGGAGTCGGCCATGCTCACCCAAGATGAAAACATTTTGGAGATGAAGTTTGCCGTGCAGTACCGATTGACCGATGCGCGCGCTTATCTCTTTGAGAGCAAAAACCCCACCGATGCGGTGATCCAGGCCGCCGAGACGGCGGCGAGGGAAGTGGTTGGCAAGATGCGCATGGATGCAGCCTTGTCTGAGGATCGCGACCAAATTGCACCGCGCATTCGCACCATCATGCAGTCCATTTTGGACAACTACCATGTGGGCATTGAGGTGGTGGCGATCAACTTGGAGCAAGGCGGTGTGCGCCCACCCGAGCAGGTTCAAGCGGCCTTTGATGATGTGCTCAAAGCAGGGCAAGAGCGCGAGCGCGCAAAAAATGAAGCCCAGGCCTACGCCAACGATGTGGTCCCACGCGCAGTTGGTGCAGCCTCGCGCCTCATGCAAGAAGCCGATGGCTATAAAGCCCGCATTGTTGCCCAAGCCGAGGGGGACGCCCAACGCTTTCGCTCCTTGTACACCGAGTACCAAAAAGCACCCCAGGTCACCCGAGACCGCATGTACATCGATACCATGCAACAAATCTACACCAACGTCTCCAAGGTGTTGGTCGATACCCACCAGGGCCAAAATTTGCTCTACTTGCCCTTGGACAAGATCATGCAGATGACCCAGCAAGGCAGTGGCAATGCAGGAAGTGCTCCCGGTGGCACAGGCGGGTCGGGCTTTGCACCACCAAGCCAAGGCAATTCCAACAACGCGGGTGGTGGCGCTGGCAACAACCCCCAGGGCTTCCCAGGCGTGTCTCCCAATGGGGTTTTGAACCCCAGCGACTATGGCGCGTCGGGGTCAGGCAATGCAGGCGCGGACGTTCGCACGCGAGACACTCGCAATCGTGATCGTGAACGAGATGGTCGATAAGTCAATAGGCGACACCAATGAATAAAATAGGCTTCTACATCTCCTCCTCGCTCTTGGGCTTGGCCATTTTGAGCTCCACCTTGTTTGTGGTCGATCAGCGCCAGTTTGGTGTGGTCTATGCATTGGGTCAAATCAAGGAAGTGATCACTCAACCGGGTTTGAACTTCAAGCTGCCCCCGCCGTTTCAAAACGTGACCTACATCGATAAGCGGCTGTTGACGCTGGACAATGCCGACACCGAGCCCATGCTCACGGCAGAAAAGCAGCGCATGGTCATTGATTGGTTTGTGCGCTGGCGCATCACCGATCCAACCGACTTCATTCGCCACGTGGGACTCGATGAGCAAGCCGGTGCCGTTCAATTGTCTCGGGTGGTGAGAAATGCGTTTCAAGAAGAAATCAACAAGCACACCGTCAAGGAGTTGTTGTCTGAAAAACGCGAAACCGTGATGCAAGATGTGAAGGCCGAGGTGATCAAAAAAGTCCATGGCTCCAAGTCTTGGGGCATTGACGTGGTGGATGTTCGCATGACCCGTGCAGACTATGTCGACACCATCACCGAGTCGGTCTATCGCCGCATGGAGGCCGAGAGAAAGCGCGTGGCCAATGAGTTGCGCTCGACCGGTGCGGCCGAGGGCGAGAAAATTCGCGCCGATGCCGATCGCCAACGCGAAGTGACCATTGCCAATGCCTACCGAGATGCGCAAAAGATCAAAGGCGAGGGAGATGCCATGGCCGCCAAACTCTATGCGGACTCCTTTGGCAAAGATCCCCAATTTGCCCAGTTCTACCGCAGTCTTGAGGCCTACAAAGCCACCTTCAACAAAAAGTCCGACGTGGTGGTGCTCGACCCGAGCAGCGATTTCTTCAAAGCCATGAAGAGCTCTGGCTCAGGGGCTGGTGCAAAGAAATGAGCCCAGCGCGCCCACGCTGGCTTGAGGCTGGGCCTTTCTGTGCTGGACTGGGTCCTCCATCGAGTTCCAGATCAAGCTCTAGATCAATCTCTTTAGGCTTCGCCCGTTCATGAGTCTGAACGACATCTGGCTGGCATTGGCCATGGTGCTGATTGTGGAGGGCTTGATGCCTTTCATCTCGCCCAAGGCTTGGCGTCGCCTTTTTGAGCAAATGTTGACGCTCCAAGATGGTCAAATTCGGTTTTTTGGTTTGGTCGTGATCGCCTTGGGGTTGGGGCTGTTGTTGCTCATCGCGCTTTGAGCCCTGGAGCCCACGTTTGCAATCCCACAATGCCTTGAGCCCAGTGCCGAGAAAGCTTGCCAACACCTTGGAGCGCAGCCCTTGCAAGCCAGGGCTGACTTGGCGGTTAAAATGGTCGGCTTTTTGTTTTCTTCTCATTTGAAGGTTCCCTCTCTTATGTCTAGCGCTTGGGTCTTGCCCGATCACGTCGCCGATGTCTTGCCCTCAGAGGCCAGGCTCATCGAAGAGCTGCGCCGCCACTTTTTGGATGCGGCACGCTGTTATGGCTACGAGCTCGTGGCGCCTCCCTTGATTGAGCACTTGGAGTCCTTGCTCACCGGAACAGGCACCCATTTGGACTTGCAAACCTTCAAGCTCGTGGATCAACTCTCGGGCCGAACGCTGGGGGTGCGAGCAGACACGACCCCCCAAGTTGCGCGCATCGATGCCCATTTGCTCAACCGAAGTGGTGTGTGTCGCCTGTGCTACTGCGGCCCAGTCCTTCACACCCGCCCCGAACGCCCTTATGCCACCCGCGAGCCCATGCAGCTCGGTGCTGAGCTCTATGGTCATTCGGGTCTGGAGGCCGACTTGGAGGTCTTGGACTTGGCGCTCTCGGGCTTGCAAGCCGCCCAGTGCCAGGGTGTGTTGGTGGACTTCGGTCACGCCCAGGTGCTCACGGGATTGCTGGCAGGCGTTGCGATCGAGCCCGTCCAACTCAGTGCACTTCATCAAGCGGTGGCATTGAAGGATTCGAAAGGCCTCGAACAAGCCTGTCATCAAGCGCAACTTTCTCCAGCTCTCACGAAGGCCTTGGTGACCTTGGTGCATTTGCACGGAGGAGTCGAGGTCTTGGCCCTTGCCAAAGCGGCCTTCGGGCCTTGGCCTCAGGTGCTCGAGGCCTTGCAGCAACTCGAGTGGTTGGTCTCTCACGTGGGTGTGCCCGTGAGCATTGATTTGGCCCATGCGTGGGGCTATGCCTACTACAGTGGTGTGCGTTTTGCGGTCTACGTTCAAGGCGCCAACGATGCCTTGGTTCGCGGCGGGCGTTACGACCAAGTGGGTGCCGTGTTTGGAAGAGCCAGGCCCGCAGTGGGTTTCAGTTTGGATTTGAAGGCCTTGGTGGACGTGTGTCCCAAGACAGCCAGGCGTGCGGCCATTCGCGCGCCTTGGGGTGAGGATGCGCTCTTGCGTTCGGCCGTGAGCCAACTTCGTGCCAGTGGAGAGACCGTGGTGTCCATGCTGCCGGGTGCGCACTCCAAACTCGATGAATTTGAATGCGATCGTGAACTCAAAAACGTCCAAGGGGAGTGGCGTGTGGTGGCCCTTTGAGGTCAGAACAGGGTGCATTGGACAAGCCACGGGTTCGCTGCTCGGTCATGAATGGGTTAATTTTTTAAGATTTTTAAGATAGATGAGGTTTTTTGTCATATGAACATCACCCGAGGTCGTAATGTTGTGGTCGTGGGCACTCAGTGGGGTGACGAGGGCAAGGGCAAACTGGTGGACTGGCTCACCGAGAGTGCGACTGGGGTCGTGCGGTTTCAAGGGGGGCACAATGCGGGACACACCTTGGTCATTCAAGGCGTGAAGACAGCGTTGCATTTGATTCCAAGCGGGATCATGCGCCCAGGGGTGAAGTGTTTCATTGGCAACGGGGTGGTCTTGAGCGTGCCCAAACTGCTGGAAGAAATCGCTGGTCTCGAAAAAGTGGGTGTGCACGTGAGAGAGCGCTTGCGCATCAGCGAAGCCTGTCCCTTGATCCTTCCCTACCACTCGGCATTGGACATGGCCCGTGAGGCTTACCGCGAAAAGCAAGGCATCCACAAAATTGGCACCACCGGGCGTGGCATTGGGCCGGCCTATGAGGACAAAGTGGCCAGGCGTGCTTTGCGCGTGCAAGATTTGGCCGACCCTGTGCGATTCAAGGAAAAGTTGCAAGAGAACTTGGCGCTTCACAACCACATTTTGACGACGGTGCTCAATGCGAGCGCCATCGATGTGGAGGCGGTTTATCTTGAAGCCATGGAATACGCAAAAATCATCTCCCCCATGGTCGCCGATGTCTCGCGCGAACTCAATGAGATGCACCAAGCCGGCGGCAATATTTTGTTTGAGGGGGCCCAAGGCACCTTGCTCGATGTTGATCATGGCACCTATCCCTATGTGACGTCGAGCAACTGTGTGGCAGGCAACGCCGCTGCAGGCTCGGGTGTGGGGCCAGGGATGCTGCACTATGTGCTCGGTATCACCAAAGCCTATTGCACCCGCGTGGGAGGAGGTCCTTTCCCCACCGAGCTCGACTGGGAGACCGAGGGCACGCCTGGCCACCACATGGCCACCGTGGGCGCTGAAAAAGGGGTCACCACGGGTCGTTCTCGGCGTTGTGGGTGGTTTGATGCTGCACTGTTAAAACGCAGCGCCCAAGTCAATGGTCTCTCAGGCCTGTGCATCACCAAGTTGGATGTCTTGGACGGGCTCCAAGAGGTGCAACTGTGCACGCATTACCTGAGCGCTGGAGAGGTCGTGGATTTGTTTCCCATGGGGGCGGACAAAATAGCCCAATGCCAACCGGTTTATGAGACGATGCCAGGCTGGAGTCGGCCAACCGCCGGTATCACCCAACTCGAAGACTTGCCGCCTGAGGCGAGGCATTATTTGAACCGAATTGAACAAATTTGTGGCGTTCCCATTCACATGGTCTCCACCAGTCCAGACCGTGCCCACACCATGGTGCTCAAAGCCCCTTTTGTGGTCGATACGCCGTGAAGGATTGACCCGCGGATTTTCTTTTTATTTTTTTCACCCTCGCTCAAAGGACCACCCCCCATGCTCACCGAAGACGGCAAACACCTGTATGTGTCTTATGACGAATACCACAATTTGATTGAAAAGCTGGCCATCAAGATCCACCAATCGGGTTGGGAGTTTGACAACATTTTGTGCTTGGCAAGGGGAGGAATGCGTCCAGGTGACATTTTGTCGCGCATTTTCGACAAGCCTCTCGCCATCATGTCCACCTCCTCTTACCGTGCGGGTGCGGGCATGGTGCAAGGGCATTTGGACATTGCACGCTACATCACCACTCCGCAAGGTGACATTGCCGGGCGGGTGCTGCTCGTGGACGACTTGGCCGATACGGGCCACACCTTGCAAGAGGTGGTGAAGTTGCTCAAGACCCAGTACGCGCCCATCACCGAGTTGCGCTCTGCGGTGATCTGGACCAAAGGGGTCTCGACCTTTGAGAGTGACTATTCGGTCGAGTTTTTACCGACCAACCCCTGGATCCACCAACCCTTTGAGGGATACGACAGCATGCGCCCCACGAATTTGCTGGAGAAATGGAAGGTCTAGTGGCTTGGGCTATTGCAGGGACTTGTTGGCGGTCCTCCAGGTTGTATGGATCTCTCCTTGGTGATGAACCAAGTTTTTGGCAAAGGAAAAGAGTGTCATGACGGCAAAACCGACACGTCCCGTCCCGCCGGTGGAGTCATCGCACGCCAAGCCTGAGCACCATGGCTTGGATCTGACGAGCGCATTGATCCATCACGCTTACCGGGCACCACAGGGCTTTGAATCCCCGCAGTTGCCCATCTACCAAGCCTCCACCGTCATCTTTCCCAGTGTGCGCGCGCTCAGAGAGCGCGACTGGCGTGAGCGCGATGGTTACACCTATGGATTGCATGGCACCCCAAGCTCGTTCACCTTGGAGTCGCGTTTGGCCACCCTGGAAGGGGGCGAGCATTGCACCTTGGCGCCCAGTGGGCTCTCGGCCATTGCCCATGTCAATTTCGCGCTCTTGTCCAAGGGCGACGAGGTCTTGTTGCCCAGCAATGCGTACGGCCCCAGCCTGGCACTAGCCCGAGGTGAGCTGAAAAATTTTGGCATCACCGCTGACGTCTACGATCCCTTGGATGTGAGCAGCCTCGATGCCAAGTTCAACGAGCGCACGCGATTGGTGTGGCTGGAAGCGGCGGGTTCGGTCACCATGGAGTTTCCCGATTTGACGGCCTTGAGTGCACGCTGCCATGCGCATGGCGTGCTCTGCGCTTTGGACAACACCTGGGGGGCTGGCTTGGCCTTCAATCCGTTTGAATGCGGGGTCGATGTGAGTGTTCACGCCCTCACCAAGTACCCCAGTGGCGGGGGCGATGTCTTGATGGGCAGCATTGTCACGCGCGACTCGGTGCTGGCGTTGCAGATCAAGCTCAGCCACATGCGTTTGGGCACTGGGGTGGGTGCGCACGATGTGGCGGCGATTTTGAAAGGCCTGCCCAGTCTTGCACTGCGTTATGCAGCGCAAGACCACAGTGCACGCCTGGTGGCAGCGCACTTGCAGTCGCATGAGAGCGTGGTTCAACTCTTGCATCCCGCGTTTGAGGGCTCACCCGGGCATGAACACTGGAGAGCCCATTGTGTGAATCCAGCCCATCCGAGGGGACAAGCGGCGGGGATTTTCAGTGTGGTGTTTCGCCCAGAGATTGAGCCCGCTCGGGTGGATGCGTTTTGCGAAGCCTTGGCACTTTTCAAGCTCGGCTACAGTTGGGGTGGGCCGATGAGCTTGGTGGTGCCGTATGAGGTCTCCAGCATTCGCAGCACCCAGCCCTCGCACGTGCGCCCAGGTCACTTGGTGCGCTTTTGCATTGGTCTAGAAGACCCCCAAGCGTTGATCGCTGATGTGCAGTCGGCTCTTGGGGCTGTGGATCACTTTGCTTGAAGCCTGGGTCTTTGGCTTGAGCGCAAACTGGGGTGCCACGAGTTCAGCGCGGCAGGTCTTGCAAGATGAATGCTGCTGCATCCATCAAAGGCTTGGGATGCCGGCTCGAGAGGCTCACGACGCGGGCCTCGGGGAGGGCGGTGAAGTTGTCAAATAAGTCGGGTCATAGTGGTGCTCAAGAAGCTCTTGAACCACATGAGCGATGCGGCCTTGTCGGGTCTCTTCGCTCCAAGCATCGATCAAGGCGCGACCTCTGAGGGTGACCAAGGCTTCTAGTTTTCTGATGAAGAGTTCTGGATCCAGGACCAAAAATTCATAATCCTCCATCAAGAGTGCCACCCGTTCGGCCAAGGACAATTCCAGGACTCGGCAAGGACTTTGGCGCATTTTTTCGATGAGCTCCACGGGAACGCTCAAGTTGCCCACTTTTTTGCTCTCTGACTCGACATAGATCACGCGTGCAGGATCGAAGCTCCTGAGCGTTTGCCACACCAGGGTGTCAAAGTGCTTTTGACTGGGCTGAGGCGAGCCAGGGATGAAGCCCAAGACGGAGCTGCGGTGATTGGCCAAGTCCTCCAAGTCAAGCACTTGTGCGCCCAGGGATTTCAAGCTTTGCAGCAGCCGTGTTTTACCGCAGCCGGTGGGCCCGCAAATCACCTCAAAGCGCAGTGGCTCGATGAGTTTGGGGATGTCGGCCACCACGCCTTGGCGAAAAGATTTGTAGCCGCCTTCGAGCAAATGCACACGAAAGCCAATTTGAGACAGAACCGTGGAGAATGAGCCACTTCGCTTGCCGCCTCGCCAGCAATAAATGAGGGGCTGCCAGTGGTTGGGCAAGTCCAGCACATGGGCTTGAATGTGCCGCGCAATATTGGCCGCCACCAAGGCGGCACCTTTTTTTTTGGCCTCAAAGCTGCCCACTTGCTTGTAGATCGTGCCAATGAGTTCTCGCTCAGCGTTGTTGAGAACAGGCCAGTTCACTGCCCCAGGCCAATGGTCCAAGGCGAATTCCCCCTCACTGCGGACATCAATGATGGCATCAAAGGGCAAGCGTTGCGCGGCTTCTTTGCTCTTGCCAGCGTTGGCATGACTGGCCTGTTCTTGGGGTGATTGGCGCTCTGGTGTGCCAAGTTCAGGCGACGCATTGGACGCAGGATTGGGCGCAGGATTTGA
>Ga0209829_10003631_pt1 | contig 11169 bp, 8 predicted proteins | sample C_140205_EF_Meta_FD_187311 | JGI IMG/M metagenome (GOLD analysis project Ga0209829, IMG submission 187311) | Freshwater microbial communities from Lake Croche, Canada to study carbon cycling - C_140205_EF_MetaG (SPAdes) (version 2) | ecosystem: Environmental > Aquatic > Freshwater > Lake... | reverse complement strand
AACCGACTTCGAGCGTATCAACGGTTTTGACGAACGGTTTATAGGCTGGGGTCAGGAAGACGACGACCTCGGCCTGCGGTTGCGCAGCAGTGGCGTTCGGCTGGAATCCATTCTGGATCGCACGTTCTCGCTGCACGTCTGGCACCCCAGCGACCCTTCAGCCACAACCCGCTGGCGAGACGGCACCAACGTCAATTATTTTTTGCGCCGCGGACGACTCACGTCCTGCCGGCAAGGCCTCGTTCCCCGTCCGATCGAGTCTCTGTGTTGGGGGCTGCCGAAAGATCTCATCGCCACGGCTCTAGGCAGCCAACTCTCCCACCTACTGGCCGGCGCCCCCTGCGCGCACCCAAGCGAGTCCTGCGAAATTGACATCGTAATTCGACCTGGAGTCGGCCGATTCCTGAGGCCCGCAGAGTGTCGGCTCGTACTAGCATCCCACGGCACTGGGAGCGACTGGTGGCTGCGTCGCCGAGCCGATCGAATTGAAATAATTCCGTCAAACCAGAACCCCGAAAACTACTTACCCACACTGGCAGCTCTCTTATCGCATGTCGGCTGAACGACCCACGACCCGACACCCTTGCCTCGAGAAGACTGGCGTGAGGAGGCATTGGATCATTGTACAATCGCGGTCCTTCGCTGACCGACGCATTTGAGTTATGATAGGGGCTTCGTTCCGTCTGGCGGTTCCGCGTCGCAGTTCCGGCTGGATTGTATTTCTTGGAAAAAGTTATGGCTCTGATTATTCTGCGAGCATTGTTTGTCGCTGTATCGGTGGGGATTGCGGTCCTCATCTTTAGTTCTCACTCGCTGCGTGAAGCGGCGGAATGGGTGCCGTGGGCAGTACTCGCGGGAATGGTCTTGCTTCCGCTGACGGTGATCGGGGTCGACGCATCGATCCGTTCAAAAGACCTCACCGTGATCACGGCTGTTTATTTCGGCCTCCTCGTTGGGGCTTTTCTCACCTACATCGCGCTGCTTGCACTCACGCCGATCCTGCCTACTAACCCACGCAGCCCGGTTCTGCTCTGGCTGCCGCTAATCCTTGGCATGATCCTCTGCTATGTTTGCACCAGCCTGCTCCTTCAGACGCGAAACGACTTTCGGTTCCTGATTCCCTACGTGGAGTTTGCCCGGAACGTGCAAGGCCTGCGCCCAAATCTGCTGGATGCCAGTGCCATCGTGGACGGGCGGATCGCCGAACTCGCCGAGGCAGGAATTTTCGAAAGCCGGTTTGTGGTGCCCTCGTTTGTCGTAGACGAACTGCAATCGGCTGCTGAGTCATCGGACAAGCAGCGACGGCTGAGAGGTCGGCGTGGGCTGGATATTCTGACCCGCCTGCGGGTCAACTCTGCGATCCAGATTGAGGTGCTGCGAGCCACAGACAAATCTGATGCTCAGGCGCCGGCGGAATCCCGCGTGGTGGAAATGGCCAGCCAATTGGGAGGGCGGATCGTCACCAATGACCCCAACATCGTAAAGCTTGCGGCAGTGCGAGCCGTACCGGCCGTCAATATCAACGACATTGCCGTGGCTCTCAAACCCACGTTCACGCCGGGCGACTTGCTGGATGTACGGCTCCTCAAGTCAGGCGAAGAAGCAGGCCAAGCCGTTGGGTATCTGGATGACGGCACAATGATCGTAGTGGAAGGAGGCCGCGACCAGATCGGCCGTATGGTCAACGTGAGCGTGACGAGCACGCTTCAAACCACGGCTGGACGGCTGGTGTTTGCCCGGCCAGAAGCCTCGCGGAGTTCCGCCGGAGGCTAATGCGACACGCAGTGCCGCCGATAACCAACCGTTGAATGAGCCGGCGGATGTGGTGCATACTGACGAGACACCCCCTTGGAGTTTCTTCAGTATGATGCACGGCAACCCCACCTACTCGCGATTCGCACTCGGTATCGTGTTGGCCCTTCTGTCCACTGTCGTCCTCGCCGCCAACCCACAAAAGCGAAACCCAGCATCCAGTGATCCGCAGAAGACCGACGCAGACTTTCCGTTTCAAGGCGAGTATGTCGGCGACATCAGCCACGATGGCCAAGCCATCCGATTCGGCGTTCAGGTGGTGGCCATGGGCGACGGAAAGTTTACGGCCGTAGCCTACCCAGGTGGATTGCCGGGCGACGGCTGGACTCCCCCAAACACAATAACAGGCGAGGGCAGCCGCGAAGGAGAAGGAAAGAACGGCCGCGTGAAGCTCACCGGCGTCGATTGGGGTGGCGTCACGCGCCAAGGCGAAATCCGAAATGGCGCGATCATAGTCGTCTCCAACAGCGGAACCGAAATCGCCAAGCTCTTGCGTGTGAACCGGAAGAGCCCGACGCTTGGGCAAGCCCCCCCCAAGAACGCCGTCGTGATCTTCGACGGCATGGCCGCCACCTCCCTGCCCGACACGTCCAAGCTCATCGATGGCCGCGTGGCCGACGATGGCCTGCTGATGGAGGGCGTTACTTCCAAAGACAGCTTCGGAGATTCACTCTGGCACATCGAGTTTCGTCTTCCCTACCAACCCAAAGACCGCGGACAGGGCCGCGGTAACAGCGGCGCCTATCTGCAAGGTGCTTACGAAGTGCAGATGCTCGACAGCTTTGGACTCAAGGGAGAAAATAACGAATGCGGTGGCGTCTATTCGGTGGCAAAGCCGAGCGTCAACATGTGCCTGCCGCCGCTGGAGTGGCAGACCTACGACATTGATTTTACGGCACCTCGATTTGAGAGCGATCGAAAAGTGTCCGACCCCCGAATAACCGTACGGCACAACGGCGTTGTGATTCAAGACAACGTTGAGATTCCAAAAATCACGCCTGGCGGAACGCAATCAAACGAAAAACACATCGGCCCACTGCATCTACAAAACCACGGCAATCCGGTGCGATACCGCAACATCTGGGTGCTGCCAAAACCGTGACGAAGGGTCGCCCCAATTCCGATGCAGTCGCTCAATCGCGAGGTGTCTGCACGGCCTGCCCGGTGCTCTGCGATGACGTCGTGTTGATGCCGTCGGCGATGCCCACTATCACCGCAAAAGGCCGCACTCAAAAAACAGGCGACTCCGCCAACGATTCTCAAAGCTCGCGTGTCACAAATGCCTGCGCATATGGGCAAGCGGCATTCGACACAGCGCAGCAGTCGGCTCTCGTCGACGCTCCAGATGCATGGGAAAATGGCCGGTCGATAGCGTTGGAACCAGCGATCGCTCTGGCTGCAAAATCACTGGCTGGTGCCAAGCGAGTGCTCGTCACAGGACTGAGGGGCGCCACGCTGGAAGCCATCGCAATGGCGTGCGACATCGCTGAATCGCTCGGGGCTGCCGTGGATGCCGGGCTCGCGGAATCCTCGCGTGCCGCCGGGCCCACGATCGCCAGAGTTGGCGAAGTGACGGCCGCATGGGAAGAACTCCGCGACCGGGCCGATCTGGTGGTTTTTTGGTTCTGCGATCCAACCGCCACACACCCGCGGTTTCTAGAACGGTTCGTCGCGCCCGCACAGGCCCGCACGTTCGCCATTGGGCCTTTCGCTGTGCTGCCGTCAAGCGCATCGCATCACCATCTCTCCATGGCCCGGGGCATCGCCGTGGAAGCCGCCCGTCTGGTACATGCCAACGTTCTCGGGCAGTCCCCGCTTTCTCATTCACTGTCGCAGGCGTCTGCCTCGCTGCACGAGTTGCATGATGCGATCGCCGCGGCGACATGCGTAGCGATCATTACGGCCGATGCTGCCGATCCGGTCGGGCTGGAAGCCTGGAGCATCGTCCATCTAGTGCGTGCCATTGCGCATTCCAAACCCGCGTTTCAAATCCCGCTGGGCGATGGAATCAATGCCCGTGGTGGCAATGTTGCTGGAGTCGCTGCCCACTGCACGTGGCGGTACGGCGCGGCAGGTGGGATCTCCAAGGCCGACCGCACAGGGTCGACTTTTTTGCCTGGGGAAGCTGCTGCAGAGCAACTGATCCAGCGGGGCGAGACCGATTGCGTGCTGGCCGTGGGCCCGCTCCCTGAAACGCTGGAGCATGCCATCGCTGCTAGGCAAGACACTATTGCCGTGGTGCGCGTAAGCGATGCATGCACCTCCAGAGGGAATGGGCCTCCAACGATTCAGGTTCGCTGTGCCAGCATGATGCTGGCTGCTTCGGGCACGATGCTCCGCGAAGATGGCCGTCGCATACCGGTGACCCACCAGATCGATTCGTTGTCGGTGCCGTCCATGGATACCGTTCTGACTGCCCTGCGAGACTGCCTCCATCGCTTTGCCGGCGTAGCCACGTCGCGGTCGCCTACGTGGAGAGGGGCGGGGGAAACTGCGTCCTTAAGACCTCCGACGCTTTCTCCAGAGGCGGTGCATGGTATGCATGCGCCGTATGTGGTTGTCAGCGGCACAATCCACGATCCTGCCAACGGCCGCGACGGCGTTGTGGATGACATTTGGATCCAAAACGGCAGGATCATCGCCAAGCCGCTGGATACGGCGAGTTTCAGCCGCATCGATGCCACGGGTCTTGTGGTGATGCCCGGTGGTGTGGATCTGCACAGCCATATTGCCGGGCCGAAAGTCAACGCTGGCCGTCGGATCTCGCCGCAACTCTCGCGGAGCTGGCCTGCGGCTGTGCCAACGATCCATTCCACTGGCACTCTCTATGCATCGCTTGGCTATACGACTGTCTTCGATGCGGCCATTGCCACCGGAGCCGCGTCTGCTGCCCACATGGAGTTAGGCGATCTTCCGATTCTTGACAAAGGCATCTATCTGTTGGCAGCCGACGATGCCGCTGTACTCAGCGCGCTTGCCGCACGGGATGACCGCGCCGTGGAGCGGCTTCTGTCGCAGTCGATTGGCAGTGGCCAGGGCTGGGCCGTAAAGGTGGCCAACCCAGGGGGATCGGCTTTCTGGAAGCACGGCCGCCGAGGCGACCATCACGATTTGGATACATCGCTTCCCAATGAGTCGCTCACTCCCCGCCATATTCTCAGCCGGCTGGCCCTTGCCGTACAGGCCATCGGATTGCCACATCCGCTGCACGTGCATACGGCCAATCTCGGTCTGCCGGGCAACTGGCGCACGATGCTCGAGACGATGCACACGTTCGACGGAATTCCAGCGCACCTTGCGCACGTGCAATTCCACAGCTATACAGGCGGCCAACTCGACGCCGACACGTTCGGCTCGGGCGTGGCCCCTCTCGTCGAATGGTTCAACGCACACGATGAACTCTCGCTGGATGTCGGGCAAGTGCTCTTCGGCAGCACCGTGGTGATGACAGGCGACTCTGCTGCCGCCGAGCATGTGGCACACGCCACAGGGGTGCCGTGGATGTCGCACGATCTATCGTTAGAAGGGGGCTGCGGCGTGCTGCCGATTGCCTATCGCGAGCGAAGCCTTGTGCATGCGTGGCAGTGGGCAATCGGGCTGGAGTGGTTTTTGACGGCCAGCGATCCATGGCGGGTTGCCCTCTCCACCGATCATCCAAACGGCGCGCACTTCACCGCCTATCCGCTGCTGATGCGTCTGCTCGGCGACGAAGCATTTCGCCGGGAGGCCTTCGCGAGAATTCATCCGACCGTGCGAAAACGCAGTCCCTTGGCAGGTATCCGACGCGAATATTCGCTGCAAGAACTCTGCATCATCACTCGAGCAGCACCCGCACGGATTGCAGGCCTCCCCCACAAAGGGCATCTGGGTGTGGGAGCCGACGCTGACATCGCGATCTACAGGCCGAACGCCGACTTATCGCAGATGTTTGCGATGCCGGCCCGAGTCTATAAGGCTGGTGTACTGGTGAGCGAAGAGGGAGAAGTGCGCGCCACGCCCCGCGGCCGCACACTGGCAGTTACGCTGGACAGGTAGCAGGCCTCTGGCTGAGTCGCGGCAAGTGGCGCCTGTCTCTGGTCGCCTGCATTATGTTTCCAGAGACCGCTCGACCGCTGCGATATGCCGTGGGATCGATTGTGCGGTTGAAAAATATTTGTGAACGCGGGCGCGGGCCGCTGCCCCATACCGGGCCGCCAGTGAGTCGTCCTCGATCATACTCAACGCGCGTCGCGGCAATTCACTCTCCGGGTCGGCGGACACGATGCGACCCGTTTCCTGATCCAGGATCAACTGCCTGGCCGCATCGCTGTCCACAGCCAGTGTCGGAATACCGAACGCCATCGCATCCAATAGTGCACCGCCATAGGCCACGTTGCCCGACTGCCAGACCAACCTCACCTGCGAAAGAAGATCGGGCAGGCAGTCGCAGTGAGGCAACACGAGCAGCCGTTGTGAAAGTTGCTGCACGCGAGCACGCCTTAATATCCTCGCTCGCAGTGGGCCATCGCCAACCAGCACGTGCTCCACGCCCCGATGCACAACGTCGAGTTGATCGATTGCCCAAAGCAGTCGATCCAGCCTAGCTTCAGCGACCAGTGGCGCAATACACAGCGTCCACGGACTGCTTGCAGGCAAGCCTAATCGCTGGGCCATCGACTCGCGCGAAAGCCCCAAGCCTTGGGACGCAGCATGGGGTTCTGGAGCGATGCCCGCTGGCAGAATTCCAGGCGGAATGATGTCGATGCGTGCGGCATCAACGCCCATCGCCTTGCAGTGCCTGCCCACACCATCCGATACGGCAATCACGCGATCGGCTCGTCGCAGCAGCCAGCCGGTCAATGCACCCCGTGGCCCCAATGCCAGATGACACACGACGCGAGGACGTGGCAGCAGAGTTCGCACACCACACACAAGCCTCGCCTGCGAACGCCCCCACGCATGGATGACGGTCGGGGCGAGCCGCTGGACCAGCCGCAGGAGCTTCGCGGCGGCTGCAAAATCCACCCCAGGGCGACCCCCAATCGGATAGACCGGAAAACCTGCCTGCGCCAGCCTCATGGGCACGTTCCCCGTGCTCGTCGTGACAGCCACGTGCACATCCCATCGAGCTTCGCGAAATCCTGCCGCAACGATTTCGAGTTGCCTGCCAGTGCCAACTGGATCCAAGCCTCGGCACACCATCAGAATTGATTTGGGGTTCACAGGTCTGGAGTTCACTGGGGTCCACCGGGTTCGTGGATGCGATGGACGGAGGCGATGTCGGATGGATCGAGCGAGGCTACGTGTGGCAGATGCCGGTACGAGCCGTTGTAATCCAGACCATACCCGACAACGAACACATCCGGAATGTCGAATCCCACAAAATTAGGTTGGATCGCCACCTCCGCGCGACCGCTCTTCCGCAGCAGCACAAGCGACCGCACTCTGGCTGCACCGCGACGGCTCAATTCGTCGACGATCGCCTCCAATGTGCGGCCGGTGTCGAAAATATCGTCTACAAGAAGCACCTCCTGTCCGGTCAGGTCGGGGAGCAGGTCGAGCCGCATTTCCAGAAGGCCTGCAGTCGTGGATGTGCCGCGGTAGCTGCTGGCCCACACCATACTCAACCGCACAGGACCATCCAGCCGCCGAATCAAATCGGCCACGAGTACGATGCTGCCTGTCAGCACGCCGACGACTGTCAGCGGCCGTACCGCTGGATCGCTTCGCACGGCGTCTGCTAGACGGTCAATGCCTTCAGCGAGCTGCTCGGCAGTCAGAAGAATACGCATCAGTTCTTTGAAAGCCGAAAGGCAGGGGGTGATTCATCATGACCGCGACGACCGTGGATCGAAGTACGATTGTAGCGTCTGTTCAGCAGTCAAAAGGCTAGCTCACATCCTGCAAAAAAGCTGCCTGCCATACGAGGGGGGGTGTACACCGATACCCAATGGGCACGTTCCTCTTCTTGCGTGGTGCTTTCGCACACCAAGAGCCGGAAGCGATGACGCTTAAGCGATCCAGCCGTAATCCGCATCGGGAGCGACGCACGTTGAACGCTGCTAACGGTATCGCAGTCCGCTGTCGGCACATTGTCCGACATGCCATCGCTGCGCACACTCGTTCTTCTGCGCACGGCCGTCAGTCCGAGTGGCGTACGTCGGCTACGGGCGGCAATGCCTCGCACCGCCATGCACATCAAGCCAAGAGAGGCCAAGGAGGCTGGACTATGGGGCGGCCTGCATTCACGCTAGTGGAGTTGCTCGTTGTGATCGCGATCGTGGGCATCCTCATTGCCTTGCTCGGCGAACCCAGTGCTCTAGCAATCTGAGGCAGATCGGCATCGGAATCCTGACGTACGAAACAATCGCACGCAGACTGCCCGCGAGCAGCACCGACCCGATGGTAGACGGCGTCTGAAACGGGGACGATCTGACGCTCAAGGCTCTGCATGGCTGGCCCCTCTCGTTGCTCCCATTTTTGGAAGACACCTCGCTTGACTCGCTCGTTGACAGCGACCGTTCGGCATTCGATGTGCCCAACCGCAGAACTGCCACTACGCCGATTCCGCTCTACTGCTGCCCGTTGTTCATTGGAATGGGCTATGCACCTGTTCGCAGACGGCGCCACCCATTTTCTGGATGCCTAGACGCTACGCATGGTGCACGACGCCTTCGCGACGTGGGCCAAAGCGGATACCTAGAGGTAATCGCTCACTCCGAGGGGATGAACTGTTCGAAAAGTACGGTAGAATCGTCTCCTTGCTCTCCAGTCAAAGGGAATGCGCGCACACGGACTCCTTCCATGCCTTCGCCACCACAGCGGCCGTACTGGTCGACGATTTCACTCGATGGCCATGCGTGCGAACTTTACGATCCGCCCGATGCTCCTAGCGGACGGGCGATCATCTACCTGCATGGTGTGCGGGAGCGAACGCTCCAGGAATCTATCGGCCTGTGCAGTTGCATCGAAGCGGCAAAAATCCCGGCTCTGTGCCCGCGAGCCGGAAGGTCGTGGTGGATAGACGCGGTTGTGCCCGCCTTTGACACCAGCATCACTCCAGAGCGATTTGTCGTGCACCATGTGCGCATGGAAATCGAGCGACGATTTGGTGTGAAACCACCCGGCATCGCCTTGGTCGGCACACGCATGGGCGGGCAAGGGGCGCTCCGTCTGGCCTACCGGCATCCGGCACTTTTTCCTGTGGCAGCAGCCATTGCGCCTGCCGTCGATTTTCATCTGGCAATGCAGGATGGCGACGATCTTTTTCATTCGCTCTGGGATATCTACGGCGACGTGGAAAGGGCCCGACAAGACACGGTCATCCTGCATGTCCATCCGCTCAACTGGCCTCGGCATCAGTGGTTTGCGAGCGACCCCACCGACTCTCAGTGGCACGATGGATCGGTGCGACTGCACAGCAAGCTCAATGCGCTTGGCATTCCGCACATCGCCATTCTGGAATCCAGGGGCGACGGCCATGGAATGGAATTCTACAACCGGATGGCTCCCGAGGCGATTCGATTTGTGATCGAATCCTTCGACAAAGAATCTCGCCGCATCGCCTGAGGCTGAGGCCACAACTGAGCGAGTTGGCTGAGATCTCTGCGATGAGTTGCATCGCGGCACAAGGCGTGCTGGCTGAATCCCCTTAGGTGCCCGGTAGCGGACGGCTCACTGGCGGCGGGGCAGCAACACCCTTGCTAGGGAAACCTACGCCTGCGCCGCTCCCACCGAGTTGATCGAAATCTAAATACCGGGCATCGTTGACTTCGACCTGGTTGAGCGTTCGCCAATAGAGAATCTTGCCAGCAGATGCACTGGACGTGGGCGAGCCCAACTTGACCTGTCGAAAAAGCTGGGCATCGCTGCGGCCATCCCCTTCAAAGACAAGTAGGTCTTTGGCTTCGCTCCAGCTCAGTCTCGCACTTCTGGCCGTGAAAGACTCCCCTTCCACAAGCACGTTGCCGACGGCAATCAACTCCATTGAACTGCGCCGATTCCCGGGTGCCTGCGGCGTCTGCCCCACGCCAAGACCGTCGCTTGTGATGCCAATCGCGCGAGGTGGGAGGCCGCCGGGCGCATGGGGGTCAAGCGTGTCGCCCCAGCCGGCCACCGGCCCCCAAATGGCTTCGACTCGCTGATGAAATTCCATCGTGCGGCGGTTGATATTGCCTCGCATCCCTCGCTGGAAATCGATGCCCAGATACGTCAACTCATCCGGTCTAGGCGGCGGTGCTGCCGACTGCGTGGCGGCCCCCTGTTGACCGGCTGGCATGGACATTCCGGGAGCTTGTCCGAAACGAGTACTGGTCAGCCGCCCAGGCCCACTTCCAGACACTCCGCCGGTTGCACGGTCAAAAAGCAAATCCCGAACAAAAAGGTTTTCCACCGATTTTGAACCATCTTCTCCGGTTGACTCACTCTGAATCCGCACGCCGGCTCCGCAGGCAATGCGAGCAATATCGGCCCGCTGATTGCCTCGCTGCATGCCTTCGGCGCTGAAATCCATCTGTTGGCTAAAGATGGCATCCAGCGATCCAGCGCGGAGCGTCGTAGCACCGCTGGTGGTGACCACCCTGTCGATAAATCGAGCCGTCAGCCCGTCAAAATCCATCCGTCCTTGCCACGTCACATCCAGTGTGCCAGGTGGCCCGCCTGCAACCTGCACGGGCGGGCGTGCTGACGGGGATGCGCCTAGCCCACCCCCGCCCAGCGATTCTAAACCGTTCATGCCGTTGGCCATCGGCAGCGTGAGCCGACCGGCTCCGTCCACCGTGAGGCGATTACGACCGCGATCAAACTCTACCAGCGGCCCCTCCAGATCAATGCCTCTCGCTTTCACTGTGGCAGGCTTCCCCGACACGATTGCGCGGGCATCGAATCGAGTTGCGCGTGTGAGTTGCAACTGATCCCCATGAATCTCCAACGATGCCTCGGCTGGTTTGTCGGCCGACGAAACTGTCGTCTCAGGCTGCATGGCAGCCACGGGAACAGTGGCTCGCGATTCTTCTAGCAGATGCACCTGCCCTTCGAGGGAGATCTCTTCTAGTTGATTGTTTTGTGGCGATATGCTCACCATCCCTCTCACCAAAGCGCCGGTGGCTACGAGCCGGCCACGCGTGGGAAGGGCCTGCTTTGGTGGCACTGGTTTTGGTGTCGCTTGTTTTGGTGGCGCTGGGGCAGCCACTGCTGGCACTGCCGATGGCGAGACTGGTACTGCAACGGCCAAGGCTGCGGAAGAGGCCGGGTGGCGGAACCAAAGCTCCATCCGATCGGTGCGGGCGGTGAGTTGTTCCACATCGATCTCAACCATGCCTCGAGCCAGCATACGAGACGGCTTCACGCCCGATAGATTTGGGCCAGCAGCCTGCGGCG
>Ga0209829_10003630_pt1 | contig 11170 bp, 21 predicted proteins | sample C_140205_EF_Meta_FD_187311 | JGI IMG/M metagenome (GOLD analysis project Ga0209829, IMG submission 187311) | Freshwater microbial communities from Lake Croche, Canada to study carbon cycling - C_140205_EF_MetaG (SPAdes) (version 2) | ecosystem: Environmental > Aquatic > Freshwater > Lake... | reverse complement strand
CAGCACCCAGGTGAACAGGCCCGGCGACAACACCATGCCGTTACTCTGCAGGGTGACCGCCGCGGCGAACGACTGAAAGAAACCCAGGATCACCGCGCCATAGCGGGTGAGTTGCGTCATTTTTCGCTTACCGGACTCGCCTTCCTTGCGGTATTCCATGAGCTGCGGAACGACCATACCCATCATCTGAATGATGATAGACGCAGAGATATAGGGCATGACGCCCATGGCAAAGATCGACAAACGCGACAGGGCGCCGCCCGAGAACATATTAACGATGCCCAGGATGGTGTTGGACTGGTCGTTAAAAAAGCGCGCAACCTGAGCCGGGTCGATACCCGGCACCGGGATGAAAGTGCCGGTGCGATAAACCACCAAAGCGCCGATCAGGAACAGGATGCGGCTACGAATCTCGCTGAAGCGGGATGCGTCGCCTAATGCTGCTGCCGGATTGGTGATGGGGGTGTTGGCCATGGCTACGTGTCTGGTGCTTTACTCGGCAGCAGCCGCAACTTCGATGGTGCCGCCAGCCTTGGTGATGGCTTCCGCCGCACCCTTGGTGGCGCCAATGCCGCGCAATGTCACCGCGCGGGTGATTTCACCCGACAGCACGACTTTGGCCTGCAGCGCAAAAATGGGCACCACGCCAGCAGCCTTGAGAGCTGCCAAGTCGATGACATCAGCTGTCACGGCATTGAGTTCGCTGAGGCGAACTTCGGCGCGCGTCGCCTTCATGGCCGAGCGGAAGCCGACCTTAGGCATCCGACGCTGCAAAGGCATCTGACCGCCTTCGAAGCCGACCTTGTGGTAGCCGCCCTTACGAGCGCGCTGGCCCTTCACACCGCGGCCGGAGGTCTTACCTTGACCGGCGGATGCGCCACGACCCACGCGAAGGCGAACCTTCTTGGTACCCGGCGATGACTTAATAGTATTGAGTCTCATGACTGCGCCTCTTCGACTTTGAGCAGATGCGTCGCCGCATTGATCATGCCGAGGTTTTCCGCCGTGGCAGGCACGACAACGCTGTGGTGCGGGCGACGCAGGCCCAGCCCACGCACCGACGACACGATTGCCTGCAGCTGACCGTGAATGCTCTTAATGAGCGTGACTTTCAGCTTTTTGGTGCTGACCGGATTGCTTGCCATGTGCATTAGCCCAGGATGTCTTCCAAAGTCTTGCCACGCTTCGCAGCAATGTTGTTGGGCGAACGGACCGCCGCCAACGCCTTGATGGTGGCGCGCACAACATTGATGGGATTACGTGACCCGTAGCTCTTGGCCAGAACGTTACGCACACCGGCGCACTCGAGCACCGCGCGCATGCCGCCCCCGGCGATAACGCCGGTACCGCCTGAAGCCGGCTGCATCAATACGCGCGTCGCGCCGTGCGTGCCGCGGATCGCGTAGTGCAGGGTGTCCTTTTGCAGACTCACATGAACGACGTTCTTACGCGCCTGCGCCATGGCCTTGGATATGGCAACCGGCACTTCGCGTGCCTTGCCGAATCCAAAACCGACGCGGCCTGCGCCGTCGCCCACCACAGTCAAGGCGGTGAAGCCGAACTGGCGGCCACCCTTGACGGTCTTCGCTGTGCGGTTGACCGCCACCAACTTCTCGGTGAACTCGTCAGCGCTCTGATTTTTATCGGGACGTGCCATCTAAAATTTCCGCCTGGTTAGAACTCGAGGCCGGCTTCACGTGCAGCATCAGCGAGCGCTTTGATGCGCCCGTGATAACGGAAACCCGCACGATCGAAAGCCACTTTGCTGATTCCGGCTGCGCGTGCGCGCTCGGCAATCGCCTTGCCAACTGCCTTGGCGGCATCCACGTTGCCCGTGCCCTTGAGGTCACCGGCAACCGATTCCTGCAGGGTCGAAGCCGCAACGAGTACGTTGGCGCCCTGCGCATCGAAAACCTGCGCGTAGATGTGCCGCGGGGTGCGGTGCACCGTCAAACGGGCGACATCGAGTTCGCGGATATGAGCCCGCGTTTTGATGGCGCGCCGTACACGGCGGTCTTTGGTCGAAATAGTCATTCTGGCCTACCCTCGCGCTACTTCTTCTTGCCTTCCTTGATGACGATTTTCTCGTCGGAATACTTCACGCCCTTGCCCTTATAGGGTTCCGGCGGACGTATGCTGCGGATCTCGGCGGCAATCTGGCCGACCCGCTGGCGATCGATACCTTTGATCAGCACCTCGGTCTGGGTCGGCGCCTCGATGGTGATGCCATCGGGAACGTTGACCGTAACCGCATGGGAAAAACCCAGCGTCAGGTTCAGGACATTGCCTTGAACCGCGGCGCGGTAACCCACACCAACCAACTCAAGCTTCTTCTGGTAGCCCACGGTGACGCCATTGACCATGTTGGCCAGGTGCGCACGGGTGGCGCCAGCCAGCGCAGCAGCGCCGACCGCGTCTGTGTAGCTAACTTGCAAAATCTTGTTTTCTTCAACGACAGACACGCCCTTGCTCACCGGAACGCTCAACGTGCCCTTGGCACCTTTAACGGTGACCAAAGTCGGCGTGATCGTCGCCGTGACGCCCTGCGGCAGGGGAACGGGTCTTTTGGCTACTCGCGACATGTCTAGAGCCCTTGAATTGCGGCGTGACCGTTAGGCCACGTAGCAGAGAACTTCGCCACCCTGGCCGATTGCTCGGGCCTGGCGGTCGGTCATTACGCCCCGCGGGGTAGAGACGATTACCGTCCCCAATCCACCGAGGACCTTGGGCAGCTCGTCCTGGCCGCGGTAAACCCGCAAGCCAGGGCGGCTGACTCTTTCGAGGCGGTCGATAACAGGACGCCCCTCGAAATACTTGAGGTCGATAGTGAGTCTCGGCTTGCCGTCTTCCGCAGCGACGCGGAAATCGGCGACGTAGCCTTCATCCTTAAGTACACGGACAATCGCCGTCTTAATCTTGGACGAATCGAGGCTCACCTGTGTCTTACCGGCACTCTGCCCGTTACGAATACGGGTCAGTAGATCGGCGACAGGATCAGTCATGCTCATCTTGCAGGGCCTCCTACCAGCTCGCCTTAACGAGGCCGGGTATTTCGCCGCGGTTGGCCACTTCGCGGATTTTGGTTCTTGCCAAGCCGAACTTGCGGTAAACACCGCGCGGCCGGCCGGTCAGGCCGCAGCGGTTGCGCATGCGCGTAGGACTTGCGTCACGCGGTAGCGACTGCAACTTCTCTTGCGCAGCGATGCGATCCTCAGGCGAGGTACCGGGGCTACGCACCAGTTCCTTGAGCTCCGCACGCTTCACCGCGTACTTCTGCACCGTGCGTGCACGGCGCTTGTCGCGCTCGACCATGTTTGTCTTGGCCATGTGCCGTCTGTCCTCGTTGCCCGTTCTATGCTTGGCGAGTGGTTACTTGCGGAACGGGAAGTTAAAAGCTTCCAGCAGCGCCCGACCCTGTTCGTTATTCACGGCAGTGGTCGTAATGGTGATATCCATACCGCGCAATTGGTCGATTGCGTCGTATTGAATCTCGGGGAAAATGATCTGCTCTTTGATGCCCAGGGTGTAGTTGCCGCGACCGTCAAAGGCGCGGGCAGAGACACCACGAAAATCGCGGATGCGGGGGATAGCCACAGTGATGAGGCGATCCAGAAATTCATACATGCGCTCACCGCGCAGCGTGACCTTGCAGCCGATCGGCAGGCCTTCGCGCAGCTTGAAAGCAGCGATGGCCTTCTTGGATTTGGTGATCAAAGGCTTCTGGCCGGTGATCTTGCCCATGTCCGCGGCCGCTGCGTCGACGACCTTGCGGTCGGCCACAGCCTCGCCCACACCCATGTTGACCGTGATCTTGGTGATCTTCGGTATCTGCATAGGGTTCGTCAGAGCCAAATCCTGCCGGAGGCGCGGAATGACCGTGTCGCGATAAAAGTCCTGAAGCCTGCTCATATTCGTCCTGCCAGTCCTATACGTCGAGAACTTCGTCGTTCGACTTGAAGAAGCGCACCTTCTTACCGTCGGCGAGCGTCTTGAAGCCCACGCGATCACCCTTGCCAGTCGCCGCGTTCCACAAAGCCACGTTGGACGGGTCCAGGGGCATTTCCTTTTCGAGGATGCCACCCTGAATCTGCCGCTGCGGGTTGGGCCGCTGGTGCTTCTTGGCGACGTTAATACCTTCAACCACGACCATGCCGTCAGCCTGAACCGTGACAATGGCGCCCTTGCGGCCCTTGTCACGACCCGACAACACAACTACCTGATCGCCTTTACGAAGCTTATTCATAACCTGAACCTCAGAGGACCTCGGGCGCCAGGGAGATGATCTTCATGAACCGTACCGTGCGCAGCTCGCGCGTGACGGGTCCGAAGATACGGGTGCCGATGGGTTCGAGCTTCTGGTTGAGCAACACCGCAGCGTTGCCGTCAAACCGGATCAGCGAACCATCGGGACGGCGGACACCGAAGGCCGTGCGAACGACCACCGCGTCATAAACCTCACCCTTCTTAACCTTGCCACGAGGGATAGCGTCTTTAACGCTGACCTTGATGACATCCCCGACGGTGGCATAACGGCGATGGGAACCGCCCAGCACCTTGATGCACATCAGGGTCTTGGCACCGCTGTTATCAGCGGCATTGAGCAATGTGCGTGTCTGAATCATCTTGAACCTGCCTCGAAATGAATCAGACGGCCAAACCGCGTTCGACCACCGACACCAGACGCCACGACTTACGGCGCGACATGGGACGGCAGGGCGAAATCAGCACGGTATCGCCATCACGGGCTTCACCAGCCTCGTCATGGGCTAACAAACGCGTCGTGCGACGCATGTACTTGCCATACATCGGGTGCTTGACGACCCGGGTAATCTCAACGGCGATGGTCTTGGCAGTCTTGCTGCTGACCACCTTGCCAGTGAGCGTGCGAGCAGCTTTTTCGGCAGTCGCTTCGATCGCGGGCGTATTCATGCCTTCTCTCCCGATGAGCCAGCCTTAAGCTCGCCCTGGATGGTCTTCAGTCGCGCAATGCTACGGCGCACCTTGGTGAACTGGTCAGGCTTGATGGCCTGGCCGGTCGCACGCTGCAGGCGCAGTGCGAACTGCTCTTTGCGCAAACCCAGCAGCTCGGCCTCGAGCTCGGCGGGGTTCTTGCCGCGTAATTCTTTAGCCTTCATCAACGCACCTGTCGCTTAACGAAGATCGTTGACACTGAGAGCTTGGCACCGGCCAGGCGGAACGCCTCGCGGGCCTGCTCTTCGGTCACGCCTTCCATCTCGAAGAGGACTTTGCCGGGCTGAATCTTGGCGACCCAGTACTCGACGTTGCCCTTACCGCTACCCATGCGAACCTCGAGAGGCTTCTTGCTGATGGGAACGTCGGGGAACACGCGAACCCAGATCTGGCCACCGCGCTTGACAGCGCGAGCCATGGCGCGACGGGCCGCCTCGATCTCGCGCGCCGTCATACGGGCCCGCTCGGTCGCCTTGAGCCCGAACTCGCCGAACGCGACGGTGCTGCCCCGGTGGGCGAGACCCGCATTGCGTCCCTTGAACTGCTTGCGGTACTTGGTACGTTTTGGTTGCAACATGCCCTAAATCCTCAGGCCGTCGCCGGCTGATCAGCCGCCTGTTCGGTGGGCTCGACCGGTGCCACAGGCACTTCGTCAAACACTTCACCCTTGAAGATCCAAACCTTGATACCGATGATGCCGTAGGTCGTGCTGGCTTCAGCGGTCGCATAGTCGATGTCAGCGCGGAAGGTGTGCAACGGAATGCGGCCTTCACGAATCTGCTCGGTACGGGCAATTTCCGAACCGTTCAGACGACCCGACAAGCGGATCTTGACGCCCAGCGCACCGCTGCGCATGGTGCTCATAACCGCGCGCTTCATGGCGCGGCGGAACATGACACGCTTTTCGATCTGCTGCGCGATGCCCTCGGCGACCAACTGCGACTCCATCTCCGGCTTGCGGATTTCGGCCACGTTGATGCGCACATCGGCGACCGGCAGAGACAACAGCTTGGCGGTTTCAGCGCGCAGCTTTTCGATGTCCTCGCCCTTCTTGCCGATAACGATGCCAGGGCGGGCCGTGTGAATCGTGAGGTTGACCTTGCGGGCCGCACGCTCGATGTGCACTCGGCTGACCGAAGCCTCGACGAGCCTCTTCTTGAGGAACTCGCGCACGCGGAAATCTGCAAGGATCTGCGCGGGATACTGTTGCTTGCCGGCATACCACTTGGACACCCAGTCGCGGGTGATGCCAAGACGTATACCCAGCGGATTGACCTTCTGGCCCATTCGCTATTCCTTCCTGCCGTCGCTGACGTGGACCGTGATGTGACTAGACCGCTTTACGATGCGGTTGCCGCGCCCCTTGGCACGGGCTGCGAAACGCTTCTGCTGGGGCGCCTCGTCGATCTCAATGCGAGACACCTTGAGTTCGTCGATATCAGCGCCGTGGTTGTGCTCGGCGTTGGCGACAGCAGACTCGAGGGTCTTCAGCACCAGGTCCGCGCCCTTCTTGGGCATGAACTTGAGTGTCGAGAGAGCCAGACCGACTTCCTTGCCGCGGACAACATCGGCGATGAGCCGGCATTTCTGCGGGGAAATATGTGCGTAGCGGAATTTGGCAAATACTTGCATGGCTTAATCCGACGACGAGACTTTCTTGTCGCCCGAGTGACCCTTGAAGGTACGCGTGGGCGAGAACTCACCGAGCTTGTGGCCGACCATGTTCTCGGTCACGAGGACGGGCAGATGCAACCGGCCGTTGTGAACCGCGATAGTCAGACCCACCATCTCAGGAAGGACCATGGAGCGGCGCGACCAGGTCTTGATCGGCTTGCGGTCATTACGGGCGGCCGCGGCCTGTACCTTCTTAGCGAGGTGCAGGTCGATGAAGGGGCCCTTCTTTAGCGAACGTGGCACTGCTTATTTCCTCCGCTGCACGATCATGCTGCTGGTGCGCTTATTACGACGGGTCTTCTTACCCTTCGTCTGCCAGCCCCAAGGCGATACCGGATGCGGGTTACCCTGGCCCGGCTTGCCCTCACCACCACCGTGCGGGTGATCGACAGGGTTCATCGCCACACCGCGGACGGTGGGGCGGATACCGCGCCAGCGCTTGGCGCCGGCCTTGCCGTAGACGCGCAGGTTGTGCTCGTCATTGCTGACTTCGCCCAAAGTTGCGCGGCAATCGATGTGAACTTTGCGGGTCTCGCCCGAACGCAGACGGATGTAGGCGTGAACGCCTTCCCGCGATGCGTACTGGACCGACGCGCCGGCGCTGCGGGCCAACTGGCCGCCCTTGCCCGGCTTCATCTCGACGTTGTGCACGACCGAGCCGACCGGAATATGACGCAGCGACATCGCGTTGCCGACCTTGATCGGTGAATCGGCACCCGAGCGGATCTCGTCGCCAGCCTTGATGCCCTTGGGGGCCAGGATGTAGCGACGCTCGCCATCGGAGTACTTAATGAGCGCAATGTGGCCGGTGCGGTTCGGATCGTATTCGACGGTCTCGACGATGCCGACGATGCCGTCCTTGTCGCGACGGAAGTCGATGATGCGATATTTCTGCCGCGAACCACCGCCGACGTGACGGGTGGTGATGCGACCAAAATGGTTGCGGGCACCGGTCTTGTTCTGGTGGACGGTCAGCGGCGCGTACGGGTCGCCCTTGTGCAGGTGCGAGCGGTTGACGCGCACGACAAAGCGCGCGCCTGGCGAAGTCGGTTTGAGCTTGATGAGTGACATGTTGGGTTACCTGACCGACCAGCGCTTAGCGCTTGGCCTGGCTCCTGCTCTGCGCTTCATAGTCGATCGCCTGGCCATCAGCCAAACGGACGTAAGCCTTCTTCCAATCCTGGGTGCGGCCCGTGGTCTTGCCAAAGCGACGGGTTTTACCCGGCTCGTTGACAACCTGGACTCGCGCCACCTTGACGTCGAACATGAGCTCGACGGCAGACTTGATTTCGGTCTTGTCGGCATCGCGACGGACACGGAATGCGTACTGGTTGTTGTTGGCCATCGCCAGAGAGGTCTTCTCTGTGATGTGCGGCGCAATCAACACGGTGATCAGGCGCTCTTGGTTCATTGCAGGCGCTCCTCAAGCAGCTTTACAGCACCAACCGTCATCAACACCTTGTCGTAAGCGACCAAGGCGACGGGGTTGATAGCCGAAGCGGTCAGCACATCGACGAACGGCAGATTGCGCGCGGCCAGAGACAGATTGTCGTCCTGGGCCTCGACCACGATCAGCAGCTTGTGGACCGCAAACTGACGCAGCTTTTCGACCAGCAGCTTGGTTTTAGGTGCCGGAACCGACAGCTCGCTGGTCACGATCAAACGATCGGTACGGACCAACTGGGCCAACAGCGAACGCAGACCGGCGCGGTACATCTTGCGGTTGAGCTTTTGCGTGAAGTCACGCGGGCGGGCAGCAAACGCACGGCCACCACCGACCCAGATGGGGCTGCGGATCGAGCCGGCGCGGGCCGAACCCGTACCCTTCTGCGACCAGGGCTTCTTGCCACCGCCACGCACTTCGGCGCGACTCTTCTGGCGCTTGGTGCCGGCACGGCCGCCAGCCTGATAGGCTGTGACCAGCTGATGAATCAGCGTCTCGTTGTAGGGCGCAGCGAACGTCGCGTCGGAGACGCTAAGCTCTGCACCGTCATTGGCGATTATGAGGTTCATGACAGAGCCTTACTTCTTCTTGGCGTCTTTCTTGGCGTCGGCTTTCTTGCTCGGCGCAATGGTCTTGCGCATAGCCAGCCGGGCCGCCTTGACGGAAGGACGAACGATAACTTCGCCACCCTCGGAACCGGGAACCGCACCGCTGATCAGCAGCAGATTACGGGCCGCATCGATCTGGATGACACGCAGGTTTTCGGTGGTGACACGCACCACACCCATGTGGCCGGACATGCGCTTACCGATGAACACGCGACCCGGGGTCTGGCGCTGGCCGATGGAACCCGGCGCGCGGTGCGTGACCGAGTGACCATGCGAAGCCGGGCCACCGCGGAAGTTGTGACGCTTCATGGTGCCGGCGAAACCCTTACCGATGGTCGTGCCAGTGACATCGACCAACTGGCCGGTGGCGAACATCTCGGCAGTGAACTCGGTGCCAGGCTGAATGTCAGCCGCCTCGTTACCGACCAAGCGGAACTCAACCAGAGAACGACCCGGCGCGACGCCGAGCTTGGCGTAGTGACCAGCGACGGCCTTGGTCAGCAACTGCGGACGGCGCGTGCCGTACGTGAGCTGAACGGCGCGGTAGCCATCTACGTCGGAATTCTTGACCTGAGCGACGCGATTGGCGAGCACCTGCACGACCGTGACAGGCACGGATTCGCCAGCTTCAGTGAACACCCGCGTCATGCCGCATTTGCGACCGACCAGACCGATAGTCATCTCACATTCCTCTATTCGACACAGCCACCTATCGCAAGAGCGCGACGGCGACAGTAGAGCGGCCAAGGGGGAGGTAAACCGTGAAGAAAGCGACGCCACCTGATGAAGGTTGCGATGCTCTCGAGTGGTTTTGGCGCCAGCCCCTAGGGACTTTTGCCAACCTCGCCCGAAACCGCGTCCGAAAACGCAGGCCGTCAGGTATCAGCTGCCGGCTAAAATGGGACGCGAAGTGTAAGTAGCCCCGCGCCCCGTTGCAAGCTAAATCGGAAAATTAATTCAGCTTAATTTGAACGTCGACGCCAGCCGGCAATTCGAGCTTCATCAGCGCATCGACGGTCTTGTCCGTGGGGTTCAAGATGTCCATCAAACGCTTGTGCGTACGCAGCTCGAACTGGTCACGGGCGTCCTTGTCGCCGTGCGGCGCCACCAGCAGCGTGAAGCGCTCCATCTTGACCGGCAGCGGCACCGGACCCTTGACGGTCGCACCGGTGCGCTTGGCGGTCTCGACGATCTCGCGAGCCGAGTTGTCGATGAGGCGATGATCGAACGCCTTCAGGCGAATACGGATGTTTTGGTTAGCCATGTGTGTTTCGCCTTGAGGTTACTTGAGGATCTTCGACACGACGCCGGCGCCGACCGTACGGCCGCCTTCACGGATAGCAAAGCGCAGGCCTTCGTCCATCGCGATGGGGGCGATCAGCTCGACCGTCATCTTGATGTTGTCGCCCGGCATAACCATCTCAGCGCCGCCGTCCAGCTCGATCGAACCGGTCACGTCGGTGGTGCGGAAGTAAAACTGCGGACGATAGCCCTTGAAGAACGGCGTGTGACGACCGCCCTCTTCCTTGGTCAGCACGTACACTTCGCACTCAAACTGCGTGTGCGGCAAAATCGAACCCGGCTTGGCCAGAACCTGACCACGCTGCACGTCCTCACGCTTGGTGCCGCGCAGCAGCACGCCCACGTTGTCGCCAGCCTGACCTTCGTCCAGCAGCTTGCGGAACATCTCAACGCCCGTGCAGGTCGTCTTGACCGTCGGCACCAGGCCGATGATCTCCACTTCCTCGTTGACCTTGACGATGCCGCGCTCAATGCGACCCGTCACAACCGTGCCACGGCCGGAGATCGAGAACACGTCCTCAACCGGCATCAGGAAGGGCTTGTCCACTTCGCGCTTGGGCACCGGAATGTAGCGGTCCATCTCGGCAACCAGCTTCACAACCGCAGGCACGCCAATCTCGCTGGTGTCGCCCTCGAGCGCCTTAAGCGCCGAGCCCACCACAATCGGGGTGTCGTCGCCGGGGAACTTGTAAACCGACAGCAGCTCGCGGATCTCCATCTCCACCAGCTCCAGCAGCTCCTTGTCGTCCACCATGTCGGCCTTGTTCATGAACACGACGATGTACGGCACGCCCACCTGACGGGCCAGCAGAATGTGCTCGCGCGTCTGCGGCATCGGGCCGTCAGCGGCCGAGCACACCAGAATCGCGCCGTCCATCTGCGCCGCACCGGTGATCATGTTCTTCACATAGTCAGCGTGACCAGGGCAGTCAACGTGCGCGTAGTGACGCTCAGTCGACGAGTACTCCACGTGCGCCGTGGAAATGGTGATGCCGCGCGCCTTCTCTTCAGGCGCCTTGTCAATCTGGTCATACGCCATGAACGCGCCGCCGTGCATCTCGGCCATCACTTTCGTGAGCGCCGCCGTCAGCGTCGTCTTGCCATGGTCAACGTGACCAATCGTGCCCACGTTTACGTGCGGCTTATTGCGCTCAAATTTCTCTTTGGACAC
>Ga0209829_10003629_pt1 | contig 11171 bp, 14 predicted proteins | sample C_140205_EF_Meta_FD_187311 | JGI IMG/M metagenome (GOLD analysis project Ga0209829, IMG submission 187311) | Freshwater microbial communities from Lake Croche, Canada to study carbon cycling - C_140205_EF_MetaG (SPAdes) (version 2) | ecosystem: Environmental > Aquatic > Freshwater > Lake... | reverse complement strand
AGCTCTAATGTCATTCGTTAGCATTCAAAGCCAGCAATCACTGAAAAAAATAGCAATCACTTAAAAAACAGTAATCACTGAAAAAAACAGCAATCACTGAAAAAAATAGCAATCCCTTAAAAAAACAGCAATTAATTAGTAGGACAACCAAATCCAAACTCTGCCTGGACGTCGGCCGGAACAACACCACATCCGACGGTTGCAGTTCCATAATCAATTACTTTCCACGAACCACTTGTTGCAGATGCCCATCCGTATGCTGGATCCGTTACGGGAAGATAAGGAATACTCTCAAAAATTATGTATTTTGAATTCTTGAATGAGTAACGCACATTTGTGATAGCCGCGAAATAGTCGCCAAAATTAGCTAGTGTTAAGAATTGTCGTCGAAGGTCTTGAATCACCGAACTCGGTACGGTCTTTCCACCAGAGTATCTTGCAGTATCAGATTTAAATGTCTCTGGAATTTGTCCGATCAACGCCCAAGGAACATAAACTTGACTGAGTTCGGTTGCCGATGCATTTGGCCACACTAAATGCCAGCCAGCTTCTGTTGCATTGCCTGTGGGCAACTTCGTTTCGATTTGCGCCTTCACAGCTGCGTCATCCCAGGTCTTTAGCTTCGGATATTTGCCTTCGAAAGTTTGCGTGAGTTGGGCGATTCCCTTTCGCAGCGTTGCATCATCCGGGCGTTGATTTCCTGATTGTGGACCACAGGCCGAGAGAAGGGTGAGCATTAATGCGCTTAACGCTATGAACGAACTCGTTCTGAACAACTTTTGCGAACTTCTCTTCGGATTCATGGTTTGAGCCTACCCAAAGCGCGAAAGAAATTGCAGAGAGTCGCAATGTTCCATTGAATTCACAGGAAGTTCAATGGTCAGCAACAAAATTTCGATAATCGTAGTTATCTGCGCTCGTGACAATAGAAACGTTTCGAGATTCACATCGGGAATTTGGTCTTTTAAGTGACCTTATGAGCAACCCCGAAGTGGAGGAGATCTGGCTTAATTCTCCAAATCGAATCTTTGTCGCAAAATCTGGTGTCAGTGAACTCACGAATATTGTGATGTCTTCGGCTGAAGTGAGGGACTTAGTTGAACGACTTTTGATGTGGGGCGGGCGACGACTCGACCTATCTCATCCGTTTGTTGACGCCAGATTGCCTGATGGAAGTCGGTTGCACGTGGCTATTCCAGAAGTCACGGCAACCCATTGGGCGGTCAATATACGAAAGCACCTCGTCAGGGGTAAATCTCTTCAAGAGTTAGCCGACCTGAATGTGATGACGCCAACGATTGCCTCCTTCTTGGGACGGGCCGTTCAGGCTGGACTCAACATTATGGTGAGTGGGTCAACCCAAGCTGGGAAAACAACCCTGCTAAATGCCTTAGTTAGTTCTGTCTCATTGCGCAGTCGAGTTATAACAATTGAGGAAGTTTTCGAATTGAAGCCGCGCTTACCTGACTGCGTTGCATTGCAAACCAAGCCAGCAAATTTACAAGGGGAGGGTGAAATTCCATTGCGCCGTCTCATCAAAGAGTCACTGCGTATGCGACCAACACAAATAGTTGTAGGAGAAATCCGTGAAGCCGAGTCGCTGGACTTGCTTATAGCTCTGAACTCAGGCATTCCGGGGATGGCGACTATTCACGCAAATTCAGCGCGTGATGCAATCGCCAAACTTCAAATACTTCCCCTTCTAGCGGGTGAAAATATCTCGCATGAATTCATCGCGCCAATAGTTGCCAACGCCATTGATTTGATAGTTCACACAACCATTCTTCGAGAGACCGGAGTTCGCAAGATCACGGAGATAGGTTTCATTACAGGCAGAGTTGAAAATAACAATGTCGAAGTCGAACCCCTCTTCACTTTTCGTCCAAATCCCAATTCAAATCCCAATTCAAATCCCAATTCCGGTGAGTATGAAACCGGCTTGGGCGATCCTGAAAGAATCTTCGAACGGCGACGCTTGTGAGTAAGAAAAGGAAAGATAATCAAACGGTTCAGTTTTCCCTTGCAAGGCAGAAGGATTTCTTACAAGCCTTGGTATTTTTCGTTCTGGGACTCTTAATTGCGCAAACAATCATCGGTTCGTTTTTGTTGGCTATGCCATTTGCTGCAGGCACCGCGTATCTGCCTTTCTACTTCACCCAGAGAAAGCAAGTGCAGGATCGCCTGGCGCTGGCTCTTTTGTGGCCAGAAATCATTGATCATTTAATAAGTGGACTCAGGTCCGGGTTGTCCTTGGCTGAGACCCTGGTTCAACTTTCCACTCGCGGACCAGACCGCGCTCGAGCCATATTTGCTGACTGCGAATCTCTTCTTCGCTCTATAAATGGCTTCCCAGCTGTTTTTACTCACATCAAATTGGAATTCAGCGATTCCATTGCTGACCAAGTTTGCGAAGTTTTGGATTTTGCCAGACAGTCAGGAAGTCGAGACATCGCGATCATTTTACGTACGCTGGGCGATCATATTCGTGCAGATATCGCGATCAAATCCGAGATTCGTGCCAAACATGGATGGATTAAAAACTCTGCCGTAATTGCAACGCTTGCGCCATGGATTTTGTTGATGATTCTCTCAGCACAACCAACGACGATTCGCGCCTTCTCAACGGGAACAGGAATAGCAGTTCTCATACTGGGAGCGGCTATGAGTGCTTTTGCATTTTTTTGGATGGGCAAAGTCGGCAAAATTGAAGAACCGCCACGAATATTTATGAGAGCTGTGTAACGAGTAGTGAATCTTTTACTTTCTCTATTCATTCTTTTTCCGATATTGCTTATCGGTGGATTAATGCTGATAGATGACCTTAGAGAGGATGTGCATTCAATATATTCTGATCAGATATTTAAGCAACGAAGAAAGAAGGAGTTGCATCAGATTGAGTTGGAGTTCCCTAGCGTTGTAGAACTATTTACCATTCTCGTCTCAGCGGGTATGAGCCCATCTGCCGCGCTTCTTCGGATTAGCGAGGTGAGCACGGGAGCATTCGCGCAATTGTTGGGAGAAGCAGTAGATGAAATGCGCAATGGAGCCCCCATTTCTCACGCACTAGACATGATTAACACTGTCGTAAAGTCTCAAGTAATTCGACGCTTTAATGATTCCATTTTGATTGCGATTGAACGGGGAACTCCTCTGGCTGACGTTATTTCACGCCAAGTTGACGAGGTTCGACAGGCACAACGGACTTCACTCCTCGAACGGGCTGGCAAAGCGGAAATCGCGCTCATGATTCCGGTCGTCTTTCTCATCCTTCCCGTTTCAGTTCTCTTCGCTCTATGGCCTTCCTATTTTGCCCTTGGACAAAGTATGGGTTTTTAATGGGGTTGAGATTGATAACGAAGATGTATGCGAAGGGTTTTTGACAACACTGCAATCGTCTTTTGGTTGAAACGTCTTTTGCTTGAAAACGTCTTTTACTTGAAAACGTCTTTTACTTGAAAACGTCTTTTACTTGAAAACGTGGAGCGGTACAAAAGATTTCAAAGCGTAGATGTTGATAACCGCTCATCCACAGTATTCATTCACTTCTATTCATTGGACCGACGAAAAGAGCAAGATGCGCATTCCCAAAGGTGGGCGCTCTCAAAGGTGGGCGTACCCAAAGGTGTCTTGGGGGAAGCGAGTCAGCGGTAAGGATCTAAGAAGGCAAGTCACAACCAAGTTGAGATCACTAGGAAAGTAGGAGCTTATGAAAATTCGAAGGAGTCAGTATTCACCGGATGAGCAAATCGAGTTTGATCGGTTAGTTGGAAATATTAAGCGTCACATCCGTGAGTCATTTACGCTAAAGAAACTCATCAATCCGGGATGGAAACAATGGGGAATTCGAATTGCGTGCTTTGCAATTGTGAATTTACGACACGGTTTACATCGAGCACGAACTCAGTTGCTCAATGACAGAGGAGATGTGCCTGGCTGGGTATTGGTTGTTTTAATGACCACAGGACTTGTTACAGCCATTTGGACACTGGCCGCACCTCGAATTCAATCGATTCTTCGGACATCTCTCGACTCAATGAACAACATTCGGTAATACAGAGATGACAGAGAGCCTGATGGTAATGATTCCGCTTTTGATAACTTTTCTAAGTGTATTGCAAGTATCAACCGGAGTGATGGCGCGAGCAGTTTCGACCAATGTGGTTCAGGGCGCGATTGCTACAGCAGCGATCACCGGAAGCGTTGATGCAACGTCCGCTGGGTCGAGTGATGTAGTAACGCCAACTTTGATTGATCTTCCCGGTGGTGGCTCCATAGTCGTTGGTTCGCGCCGCATACATCAACTTGCAGTTTCACCACTTTTGCCCGGCGGTGATAACTACGAAGCTACGGGAATTGCGATTCTGGAGTAGTCGAATCGTGCTTCATCCTGATGGAGGAAGCGCAGTTATTGAATTCGTGGCATTAACCCTTCCGCTCTTCGTTCCCTTTGCCATCTATCTAGCGGTGATGAATAATCAAACGCAGATTGCCTTCGACGCTCACAATTTGGCGCGGCAAGTCGCACGAGCATATATAACTAGCCCTTCGGAGGCGCTGACCACTTCTCGAACTAACTTAGTGGTTAGCACATTCATAAATAACGTGTTGAAAAAGCACGGCATCACTAATACTCCCGAAGTAGAAATAATTTGCGCATCTTCACCGTGTTTAACTCCAGGATCTGATGTTGAAGTGATCGTAAGCATTCTCGACAACTCCTTAAAGCCGAGCGGGTACCTTAGATTTCTACATGAGAACCCAGTGAGAGTGATTGCTCATGACACCCAGGTCGTCGATTCTTGGCGAAGCACCGCGTGATTACTTTTCAGTCGATGAATTCTGCGTTGGAGAGAAAATTCGGTTTGGCTTCCACAGTACAAGAAGTACAAGCAGTACAGCCGCCTAGTTATTACAAAGGAGATCGAGGATCGCTGACAATACTTTCCACTTCGCTCTTCTTAATTCTGGTTCTAACATCTTTTGTAATTATGAACGCCTCGTCTGCATTCTTAGCGAAGCGTGAATTGGTACAGATTGGGGAGGCGGTTGCAACGAGAGCTGCACAACATCTAGACCAGGGCGCATATTATTCAAATAATCCAACGTACTTCGTGAATTCGACCGCCGTACTTCCTATCGATTGCTCGGCTGCCTACCAATCTTTTTCCAATGAAATTGCGCAGTCAAACTTGAGAGAGAATCAAATCCATTTTTCGGGCTGGAGTTGTGACGGATATTCGATTCATGCATCAATTTCCACGCAGACTAAACACTTATTCGCGCTACCAATAATCGGCTCAGACAGCCCTTTTACAATTAACGCAGAGATTTCAGTTCTCAACCGACTGCAAACCGCGCAATAAGTGAGGACATATTCATGGGCCCAAAAAGCGACCTCTTAATAGCGCTAACAAGCGATACCGTTGACAAGCGATACCGTTGACAAGCGATACCGTTGACAAGCGATACCGTTGACAAGCGATACCGTTGACAAGCAATACCGTTGACAAGCAATACCGCTTTCAAAAAATCAGGCGGCGCTGTAATTGAGTTAGCGGCTTGTCAGTTATTCTTTCCCCATGGCAGCGCGCGAATGGGAAGCAGAGGTCGAAGCTCTCAATGGCGTACTCAAAAGCATTGAGGCCGTCTTAAATCTCCCAAAGCTGGAGAAGGAATCCATTGAGTTGGAAGCGGAAGCGAGCGCACCAAATCTTTGGGATGACCCCGAGAAGGCCCAGGTTGTCACAAGCAAACTTTCCAGGGTGCAGGCAACGCTTAATCGTGCGAAGACAATCCGTCGCCACCTTGAAGAAATTCCTTTGCTTTATGAATTAGCAATGGAGGAGAAGGATTCAGCCGCAATCCTTGACGCTGGTAATGAATTAGATGCGATTGAAAAGACAATTAGAGAGTTAGAAGTGCAAACTTTGCTTAACGGTGAATATGACGATCGCGACGCACTTGTCACGATTCGCTCCGAGGCCGGGGGAGTCGAGGCTGCTGATTGGGCTCAAATGGTCCAGCGAATGTACCTGCGGTATTGCGAGCGTAAGGGCTACAAAGTTGATGTGCTTGAAACCTCGTACGCCGAAGAAGCGGGAATTAAATCCTCTACTTTCCGAGTGACAGCTCCGTACGCATATGGTCACCTCTCTGTCGAGCAGGGCACCCATCGCCTAGTTCGTATTTCTCCATTTGACTCACAATCTCGCAGGCATACCTCCTTTGCAGGAGTTGAAGTAGTCCCCGTTGTTGCTCAGAGCGATCATGTTGAGATTGATGAAAAAGATATTCGTGTGGACGTATACCGCTCATCAGGCCCCGGTGGGCAAGGAGTGAACACGACTGACTCGGCTGTACGTATCACGCACTTATCGACAGGGATTGTTGTTTCTTGTCAGAACGAACGTTCACAGATTCAAAACAAGGCAACCGCGATGGCAGTTTTGCAATCTAAGTTATTGGAACGTCGCCGCCAAGAAGAGCGAGCGCGCATGGATGCTCTCAAAGGTGACACAACTGGTTCTTGGGGAAATCAAATGCGCTCATACGTATTGGCTCCATACCAAATGGTTAAAGATCTACGTACGGATTACGAAGTTGGAAATCCATCTGCAGTTCTAGATGGAGATATCGATGGTTTTATTGAGGCCGCAATTAAATGGAGAAAGAGCTCCTAGTTTTACTAAACGGGGCACGCGCTCCTAGTTTTACTCTTTTTATCTTTAATTTATCGGTTTAGCCCAAATTTCTTGCCACATTCACGCGTAATTGGGTTTTCTCACAGCGAATTCCGCGCGTATTTCCCCGCTCTTCGCCCCACCCCTACCTAAACTTTGGACTGTATCGGGAGGCGTGCCTTTCCGTAGTGGTGTTGAAGGAAGAATTAAGGAGTAAATGTGATTCGTTTTGAGAATGTGACCAAGTTATATCCGAAGCAGGAGAAGCCTGCTCTGGACAGAGTGAACTTGGATATTGCGAAAGGCGAATTTGTTTTTCTTGTAGGACTTTCCGGTTCTGGAAAATCTACATTTTTGCGATTATGTTTGCGTGAAGATATGCCAACTTCGGGAACAATCACCGTTGCAGGCAAGGATTTGGGAACTTTGGCCTCACATAAAGTTCCTGAACTTCGCCGCCAGGTAGGAACGGTTTTCCAAGACTTCCGCTTGCTTCCAAATAAGACTGTTTTTGAAAATGTCGCTTTTACCCTTCATGTCCTCGGTTACACCCAGAAGGAAATTAATCGTGAAGTTCCTGAAGTTCTTGAGCTTGTAGGTCTTGAAGAGAAAGCAGACCGTAAGCCATCAGAGCTTTCTGGTGGCGAACAGCAGCGTGTTGCTATCGCTCGCGCTTATGTCTCCCGCCCAATGATTTTGATTGCAGATGAACCAACTGGAAACTTGGACCCAGCTACTTCAGTTGGAATTATGAAGTTGCTCGACAGGATTAACCGAGAAGGTACGACTGTTGTTATGGCTACTCACGATTCTGGAATCGTGGATCAAATGCGCAAGCGCGTTATTGAGCTAGATGGCGGACAGGTCGTCCGCGATCAAGTTCGTGGCGTCTATGGGTACACCGGTTGATTGGTAGTGCCACAAAAAGTTAGTTTGAATCGGTAATAAAGGGCAATGAAGAGCAAGAAAGTTTGAATCGGCAAGACGAGACAGAAAGCGGTAAAAGAAGATGCGCGCAGCGTTTGTAGCGAGTGAAGTAAAGATTGGCATTCGCCGCAATCTCACGATGACATTTGCCGTAATGGTCACCATTGCTATATCGCTTACTCTTCTTGGAATCGGATTGCTTGCCAACTCCCAAGTCCGAGTAATGAAGGATTATTGGTATGACAAGATTGAAGTATCCGTATTCTTATGTGGATCCCTTTCTGAATCACCATCGTGCGCTGGGGGCCCAATCACTGCTGGCCAACGCTTGGCAATTCAGCAAGATCTGCAAGCTCTTCCTGTAGTTCAAAATGTTTTCTATGAGTCACAGGCGCAGGCATACCAACACTTCGAAGAGCGATTTAAGAATTCTGCCATTGCACAAAATGTGACCCCGGATCAACTTCCAGAATCCTTCCGAGTGAAATTGAAGGACCCAACTAAATTTGCTGTCATTCAATCTGCCTTTGCAGGTCGACCAGGAGTGGATACCGTTCAAGATCAGCGAGCAATCCTTGACAAATTCTTTAAGCTTTTGAATGTCTTACGCGATGGTGCTCTTGCTATTGGTGTCGCATCTATTGGAACAGCGATGCTGCTTATTTCAAATACACTTCGAATCGCAGCGTTTAATCGACGCCGCGAAACAGGCGTTATGAAACTTGTCGGCGCAACCTCATTTTCTATTCAATTACCATTCCTGCTTGAGGGAGTATTCTCGGCAATCATCGGCTGGATGGTTTCAACTGGGTTACTCTCATTATTCAAGCTTCTCATCTCGTCTAGAGTCGCTCCGCTTTTGAGTTTCACTCGCTTCTTCACTTGGTCAGATGTCTGGGTTGCCTCCGCAGAATTGCTCGGGGTGGGCCTTCTTATCTCATCAGTTTCTTCAGTAATTACTCTTCGCCGCCACTTAAAAGTCTGATTTGAGCCCCAATGGGGGCGGTTGGCTAATCAAAGGCAACATTTTGCGAGAGAATGTGTCTATACAGATGTACCCGTAAATGATTCTGCCTGCCCAGAGCAGGTTGATTCGTAACGACTGAAATGGAGGTGATGAGATGGTTAAGGAAACAGGCAAAAAGATGATTGCCCAGAATAAAGCTGCTCGTCATGACTATTTCATTGAAGAAGTTTATGAATGTGGGATTGTTCTTAATGGGACCGAAGTTAAATCACTTCGTGCTGGTCGAGCATCATTGATCGATGGTTTTGCAACGATTGACGAGGGCGAGGCATGGTTGGAAGGAATTCACATTCCTGAATACAACGAAGGAAGTTGGACTAACCACACTCCTCGTCGTAAGCGAAAGCTCTTGATGCACCGTCGTGAAATCGACAAGTTGCATTCGATCATCAAACAAGGAGGTCTCACACTTGTGCCTCTTTCTTTGTATTTCAAGGACGGTCGCGCAAAGGTTGAGATTGCTCTAGCTAAAGGTAAAAAGGCACACGACAAGCGCCAAACTCTTTTAGAGAATCAAGCCAAGCGCGAGATTGCGCGTAATTTCTCGCGGAGTAATTCCGGCAAGGATTACTAGTCGCTTCAGACCCATTAGAATTGGGGTCTATAAATTGCAGGAATGAAAACTACATATGGATGCGTTACAAAAATGCTTTCAATTTCCATGTTAAAACCATGGGGGTGATCGGTTTCGACTTTAGTTGTTGGAACAGAGGAAGCGGGCCGAGGAAGCTTGGATGATCTCGTTAACCAAAAACCAAGCAAAACTATAACTGCAGATAAAACTACAGTTGATTTCGCTCTAGCTGCATAAGCTAGCCCGATAATCCGTCAGCCCCAGCGCGCTCTCGTCTGGGAATCTGGCGTCGACTAGAGAGCTTTTCTGATTACAGTGTTGCAGATGTAATTGGAGAACTTACTGCAAATGAGTTCGTTGACTACATGTGTGCGTGAGAGTCTGGACTGAGAAAACGATTAGCACACTACGCCCGTAGAAGCTCCGTTTCAGTGCTTAAGGACCCGGGTTCAATTCCCGGCACCTCCACTAGCTATCCCAATTGCAATGACACCTGTACTACGTCATCAATTTCTAATTTTTCGCCCAAACGAACCGCATTCTTAATGGGAACTATATAGAGGCCGTCTTTTGGAAAGATGGAAGTCGTAAAATTTGTCTTTCCCACTCGCGCGGATACCGGAATTGCACCCCATCCGTATGTGACACTCGATGAGATCTTCTTGATTTGTTCGGACTGCTTAAACGGAATCGAAATAAAGTGAAAAGGTGATGGCCCGCGCCAGTACCAAAGCGCTCCTTCAAACTTAAATTCCACGCCAAAATATTACTTTAAAGTGTGCAACTATCGAGGAAAGGCACTGGAAGCTCCTTGAGGGAGCAAATTTGTTTTTGTAAATCCAGATCTAAAGTCATTTACTCACTCGTAAGATTTAGAAAACATCTCTTACGGTGCGCGCGGATCTAAGAACCGCCGGAATGCCAGTGGAAAGGCCGATAAAGCCTAAGGACTTTGAAATTAATCCACCAGTGTTTACAACCAAAACAAGTCCAACAAGAATCGAAATTACACCGAGGAATCCTGCGATTATGGACTTGGTAATCGTGGAGCGGCGACGCTCGGTTCGGATGAGTGTAATTCCGAGTGCGAGTGGGCCACCGATAATCACGCAAGCAATAAGGAATGCGACGAGGTAGGCCAAACTCTTCATAGAAGAAGTCTAAGGTCTACGCGACTTTGAAAGCCACGAATGCTTGAAACGGCTATGCAACTTCGTTCATGGCTCGGGCAGCGACAACATAAGTCTTGCCACTTGGTGAGGTCCAAAGACATGACCCGTCGCCATGACTTTCCAAGTTCCACCCACCAACTGTTTTCATCCGGTGGTGTCTTCTACACAGGAGCCCCATATTTTCAGCAGAAGTGCTCCCACCTTCGTCCCAAGCGTGTGCGTGGTCGATATCAGCAATGCGTGCGGGTTGTCGACAACCGGGGAATCTACATATGCGGTCTCTCGCCATTAAGAAATCAATAAGTACCTGTGGAGGTTCGTATGTGTCACGTCCGTAGTCGAGAAGATTGCCGGTGATGGGATCCGTAATGAACCTTCGCCATTTTCCATCGGCAGCTAATTCCCGTGCGACTTTTGCTGGAATTGCACCATAACCGATTAATATCGCTGGATTTTCGTCGAAACCCAACAGCGTGTTCAAGTCTATTGTTAAATTCACGGTTACGGGGCGACGATGGTTGAGTGCCTCATCTATGGATGTCGCAAGATAGGAAGCCGCAATTTGGGTGAGTGCATCAGCGCGAAGTTGCTCGAGGCGTAATCCAGATGAATTCTCAGTTGTTCGAGATGATGAATTCTCAGTTGTTCGAGATGATGAATTCTCAGTTGTTCCAGCCCGAAAGCCGCTTCCGCCAGAGCCCTTAGCCTGGAAATCAGATCGTGCCTTTAATTCTTCCTTCATTCGAATTCGAGCTAATTTATCGATGGCGAGCATCAAAGTTTGTGCATCT
>Ga0209829_10003628_pt1 | contig 11171 bp, 8 predicted proteins | sample C_140205_EF_Meta_FD_187311 | JGI IMG/M metagenome (GOLD analysis project Ga0209829, IMG submission 187311) | Freshwater microbial communities from Lake Croche, Canada to study carbon cycling - C_140205_EF_MetaG (SPAdes) (version 2) | ecosystem: Environmental > Aquatic > Freshwater > Lake... | reverse complement strand
AGATAACGCTGCATCAATGTTTCTTTGAACGCCAGACGCCTCAACGCTCTGAGAAAATTCTTTTGATTGTGCTATTGAAATTGAAACTTTTTCAGCGTTACTATCTGCTACGCTTTGAGAATATCCGGAAGCTGACGCAGACAAATATTTAGATGACTCTTTGCTTTGAGATGCTTTTGCGTTTACAGATGCGGTGTAATCAGAAAACGATGAGTCGTAAGATGCTTTGCTAGCAGAAACAAGTGTAGAGAAAGATACCGCTGCATCAATGTTTCTTTGAGCCCCAGAAGCCTCAACACTTTGAGAAAATTCTTTTGACTGCACTATTGAAGTTGAAACTCTTACTGCGTTGCTAGCAACTACGCTCTGAGAGTATCCAGAAACGGAAATTGAGTAAGACTGGCTTGCCTCTTTGCTTTGAGACGCAGAAGCAATTATTGATGCGACCCTTTCTGAATTCGAAGTCTCAGCGCTAGCTTTAGAATTGGAAACGCTTTCAGAAATTGACTGCGCTTTTGTTGTCTGAGAAACAGAATTAGATGTTGATTGAGCAATACTTTGTGAGTTGGAATTGCTTGTTGAAACGCTTACGCTTAAAAAGGACGGTGACGGCTCATTAGAAACCGATTGGCTTTGTGATGCCCCGCTAGAAACAGACCAGGAATCATTGCTTGATACGCTTGCCTTTGTATACTCAGATGCGGAATTTAAAACAGACTGAGAAGTAACGGTTGATATAGAATTGTTTGCTGATACGTTTGCCGCGGATGTTGAATTAGAAATAGATTCAGATTGAGAGGCGGCAGCAGACACGGAATCGCTTGTTGACGCGCTTACCGCAGACACAGAATTAGAAACAGATTGAGAGGTGTTAGCAGAAGTGGAAGTGCTTGTTGACACACTTGCCGCAGATACAGAATCAGAAACGGACACTGACTGAGGACTGCTTTCTAATACGCTTGCTTTTGTCGTTTCAGATACAGAATTAGAAACAGATTGAGACGCCGAGGCAACTAAAGAATTGCTTGTTGACGCACTTGCGCTCAATGCTGAATTGGAAACAGACTGAGATTGAGAGGCTGCTGTGGAAACAGATAAAGAATTTTTTTCTGAAACACTAGCAGAAGCAGCACTTGCTTTTGCAGCCTCGGAAACAGAAGTAGAAAGTGACGCAGAAGCAATCTGTGACTGGTACGCCGATACAGACTGCGAAATTGAAGTAGAAGTGCTTTGCGAGGTGCTCTGCGACGTGGACGCAGAAACAGAGTTATTCGTTGAAACGCTAAAAGATATGGAGTTGGCTTTTGAGGCCTGTGATGTTGAAACAGAATTTGTTTGGGAATTGTTCCAATTAACCCAGTCAGGCGTAAGACCTAGTTCAGTCTGAGCTTTGCGTTGAGCATCACTTACAGGGCTACCCTGGCTGACCAACTCCATAATCCGCTGGTCATATTGTTTTGACTGTTCCTGCTGCTGGCTGGTCCCAAAAAGAGCTTTTTGAATTAAGTGAGAAGATCCAATTTCAACTCCGTTTTTTTGAAATATGTCGTTGACCGCCTTAATAGATGAGTCAACCCCACCCCCAACCAAAATAGCATTATCAACAGAATCAATAATTGAGTCTATTTTTGCTTCTGGTAAGTTGTTAGCCTTGAGAGAGTCATAAACGTACCTGTCAACCATGCCATTTACAAAAGATTTGGCAACAATATCTGATACGCCTGGCAATATCCCACTTTCTACGATGGAATTGTTTACTTTCGTAGTCAAGCCAGAAAAGTTTCCACCGGCTTTTATAAGTTCTTTTACGTCAGTTGCAGCGGAAGACAAAGCCCCAGTTGCATTAATCCCTGTTTGAACAGAAGATTTTAAAATGTTTTCAGCAGAGTTCCTAAGATTTCTGTCTAAATTTATTGTCCCAGAAGTTCCAGCACTAAGCACTGTATCAAGCGCGCCAGCCTTAAGAATTTCAAGTCCATTAATAGCCTTGCCTTGCAAAAGTTGCGAAGCTGCTTCTGTTGCCGCAGCAGGAAGCCCTTCCTTTATTCCTGCATTTGTAAGTGCAATTAATGTATTTCCAACTACTTTTGTAAGTCCATCGGAAGTAACTTTATCAGTCAGCCTTGGAACATCAGGAAGTTTATCGGCAGCCGCTCCAATCACAAGCCCTGTTATTGCTCCAGTCAACCTAGCTTCAGAAACCTGTTTATTAAATTCAGCTTGACTAATTTTTCCTGAAGCCAAATCTTTTTGTAACGATTCAGACTTTGCTTTAGCCAAATCGTTAGCCATAGCGCCAGAAGATTCGGCCATCTCCCAGGCTACTCCAGCCCCTTGTCCTGCTGCTTTAGCTGCTTTTATTCCTGACCCAAGAAGCCTAGCTACAAGCCCAGCACCGCCAGTTGTAACAGCTTGAAGGCCCTCTTCTCCTATTTCTGAAACAATTTGCTTGGTTACTGCAAGTGGGTATTGAAATGGAGCCTTTGCCAGAACTGCAACAATGTCGCTAGCATTTTTAACATTTGCCCATTCTTTTGAAAATGCATCTTGCTGGGCTTTTGCTGCAGGTGGGAGCAAAGCATCAGAAATTGCATTAACAGATTTGACAAATTGATCAACGTTCCCGCCTTCTGTTGTCAGACCAACAGTTTTTAAAACTCCATTTAAAGTCCCAAGGATTGCTAGAGAATCAACCGTGCCCGACAAGACGGTTGCAGTTAAGTTGCCAACGGTATCTTTGAAAAACTGATTTTGGCTTGGCGTTTGCTGTGGAAGTTTTTGTGTTAAGTACGAAATGCCATTAAATAAATCTTGCCCTAATTTATCCGTATATTTGTTAACTACATCTGGGTTCAAGCCAAGAGTGTCAATTGCACTTTCGTACAAATCTTTAAAAAAGTTTCCTTGAGTTGCGGTGACCGTAACGCTAGGTAAAACGCCTATGATTGGACCATTTGAGGCATATTGCTGAAGCCCCTCTAGCGTTCTCGGCAAGGAGCTAACGTAGAGATCCCCTAGATTGATAGCGCCATCTGCATCTGTGACGTTTATAGGCGTACTAGATACAGTATTTGACGTAGGCGGAGTGTTGAAGTTCCACGTTTTGCCATTTGCCGAATAATCGTTCTTTAGTGCCTGGAAGACGGTTGATATTGCCTGCTGAGGGTTTGGTGCCCCTGCAACTAAAGTTTGGATACTAAGAGCCGCGGCACCGCGGAGAGCTTTCGTTTCCGAATCAGAAAGCTTGTTCGCTCTTGCCGTTTGGGTAATCGCCTCATTAAGCGCTGTATTTAGTCCGCTGATGCCCCCAGCAGCGATTGCCTTATCAAGATCTCCGCTCGCTATGAGAGTGTTAAACGCGGCTCCTACAGCGTTCCCTAGCGGCTGGCTATTTGTCGCCTTGGCAATCGTTTCAGAGATAACCCCAGAGGCTCGAGCGGTGCCCCCTAAAATCGCTCCTCGAACTGGATCAGCGCCAGACGCAGCAGACGCCAGCCCACCCTGCAGAGCGCCTCCTACAACTTCAGCTAGGCGACCGTCAATAGCGCCGCTAGTTAAGTTAGAGACTAGCTTGCCCGCATCACTTAGTTTGGGAGCGTCAACCAGTGCCTCGCCAGACTGAGGCAAGGTCGTTAGTTGAGCAAGTTCAGAGATCCCATACTGAACACCGGCCGCACCCATGATTTTTAAAACATCAGAGGCGTTTTTAATGTTGCCAGCGGCGGCCTGAACCCCTAGATTTAAAACTGCATTTCCAAGCGCTACGTTGACCGCCGCGTTGGCAGCCAGAGCGGTCCCAGCCGTGAGATAAGAGCCAACAGCCTCGCCAACAACAGGTATTAATAAAGCCGCAAATGGAAGAATTGGTTTAAAAAAGTCATTATATAAACCACCGGCCCTACGGTTTATGTCAGCGGAAATTGTCGGGGAACCGTCTGGGTTTAAATCCCATTTAAAATAATAAGTTGCGCCCCCGTTTTTGTTTGTGCCACCATTATCGTAAGAGCCAAATCTATTTGGAATTACTTGGCCGGTACTTTTTACTTTTACAACCGGGACTATTGCGCCTTCCGCCCATTCTGTTATTTCTGGTCCGTCTCCGTTACTTCGTGTAGAAAAGCCGCCTGGAAGTTGTTTCGTGTCAAACTCAAGATCGCTTAATGATTTAACACCGTAATTCTGCGCCAGATGCATAGCCATAGCGACTGTATATGGCGTCTCCGAACCAAATTCTTTTAGTAATTGGTCAACGTAGGGGACATATCTTTTATCAAACTCCCCTGCAAAACGCCCAATAGTAGTTAGCTCTGGCGCTCTATAATAGTTGTAGCCAGCCGGGGTTTTTTTAATGTCGGCAATGATCCCAGAAAGAGCGGCGTCAACATTAAGAGCCGGGTTCCCTAAATATTGATTTTTTAGGTCGTCCAGTTTCTTGGTGTCAAATGAAACCGATTTGGCAATGTTATATACATCATTAATCTTTCCTAGATTACGTTGTTGTATAACATCTGGATCATTTTGACCGCCGTCTTCTATCATTTAAATCACTCCCACGGACCTTTTCTTGCCTTTTCGTGAATAATTTTATTTTTATAGTCAATGCCCGAAAACTCTGCGTATTCATCCAGAGTCCTAACGGTGCCCAAACCCATTCGGCCAACATCTTCGCTGCGAAACAACATTGCAGACAACCTTGACTTTGACCTCAAATCAAGCGTCCCCCATTTTACCTTACGCTCTTCGTTCTCTGCGTCAGACCAATGTTTCTTTCGGTAGCTTTCGCAGTCACTACCCTCAAACAAATGAAAGACCGGCATCCCAGGAGAATGATAGACGTCCCAACCATGAGTAAACGCCCGAACTGACAAAGAATGCTCTTCTCCATTAAAGTAAAGGTATGGGTCATAAGGGACGTCATACACAAACTTACCCGGAGCAAAAATACATCCAGCGCCAATATAGAACCCCCTCACCGGGACCTTAGAGTCAACCCCCTTTGGATGGATTGTAATTACAGGAGTGCCGTTATCAAATGACGCCTCTGCAGTACAAACGTGACCAATAACCTTATTATCGTCGCGAATTGGCTCTGATTTTCCGTTCTTGAAAGTAAACCCTCTTGGATAACCGGAAATAAGAGTCTTTTTGTTGGTCATGCTCAAAATCTTGGACATCTCAACAAAATACTCGTCCCAGTTTTTGTCAAAAATGGTGTGAGAGTCAACTTGCAAGATCCAGTCTTCATCATCAAACAAAGACATCTGGATAGATCTTGCCCAACACGCTCCCCTAGAAACGAGAGGGTCTACTGCAATGTGGGTAATATTTGCCCCGCAGAAAGATGCAGGGATAATTCTTCGTTCAGGCGCCTCTTGCTCAACAACCCCAAACCGAAGATTTTCCGGATGCTTTGAGTTGTCTAGTGCGCTTTTTATTGTGTGGGCTAAGAGTGGGTCACGGTAAGAGGCTATTCCGACAAAAATAGTATCAGGCATTGTCATTCATAGAGTTGATGAGTGCAAAAGCCCAGTCAGCCCAATCAGTGTATAACTCAGGCGACGGGATCCCCTGGCTAGAGAAGACGTCAATTGCAGCAAGGCTCTCGCCCCACCGCTTCCAGTCCGTCATCTCTGTCGGTATCTCTAGCTGGTTGCTGGCAAATTGCTCAACCAACAAACTCGCCCAAGACACGAAGGAATGGTACCTTGGATCGTAAAGGATCGCCACTAGTAGCCTCTGACGTCACCAATTTCCGCACTCAACAACACCTTACCCAACTGGTAGTTCCCATTGAGAATGTTGGTCTGAAACCTCAACCGAAGTTCTCGCCTCTGCTCCTTCATGTCAATTTTTCCCGTTGTTGGGCTAAATGCATAAGGGCTTGATTCAACATCCTCAGCCTGTGCATAAGGACGGCCAGTAATAACTAACTGCATCTCCCCATCTTGAACAAAATCGGGCTCCACGCGCTCTAAACGAATCCATCTGTTGTCGTTAGCCTGTCCACCCTGTTGAGTCGGAGAAGCAGGCGCAGCAGGACCTCCAGATACCCAACCAAGGTCATTGGTCTCAAAGTAAGACTCAATCGCGGTAGCGGATTGCCCAACAACATCGTTAACGCCATACTCGTGTTGATAAACCCGAATGCGGTTTGCTGGGGAGGTAAAGGTAAGGTCTTGCGTTCCAGACCCAGTAGCAGCCGCAGACATCTGAATGCTCTGAACGTAAATAGCCGTCACGGGAATAGAAAAACTACTTCCGGCCGGCAGGGTTGCAGAAAGACTATTTCCAACAAGATAATCCGCGCCCCTGTTAACAATCGTCACAGAGGAAACAACGCCAGATCCGTTAACCACAATATTTGCAGTAGCCCCGAACCCGCTTCCGCCGGTAAGGCTAGTTGCGTTGTACGTCCCAGGCGTATACCCAGACCCTCCAGTAATAGAACCCAGCGTCTTTATACTGCTTGAGACCACCGAAGACACTGTGGTGCCAGACGCCACATTTGTTCCGCTAATAATCTGCAACGGATCAACCAACACGCTAGCAGTATCTGAATTTAGCCAAACGTTCCCGCTGACCGTCGTATAGCTGCCAACAAAAACCTGTGCGCTTGGAATTGTTGTTGTGGAGGCCATCACCGGATACGGGAAGACCATTGAGAAATACCCGGCACTTCTACGGGCACCAACCGCCTCTCCAACGTCATACCAAACGTTTTCTCTTACGTTAAAAATGATGGCGTCAGTACATTCAGTTGCATTACCTCGAGGATAAAACCACCAAATCTCTCCAAACCTCGGCACTTTGCAAGCCCAAACCTTTTGACGCTGTGCGTAATTTAAGTTATCAAAGAAATAGTTTTGGTTATAGTTGTTCTGTATTTCTTTGACGGCACCGTTATATAGCAAAAACCTATCAGACCCGCACCAGTAGTAAATACCGTCATACTCAATCGCGCTCTGACTCGAAAGGATTGACGACTGACTACTGATAATGTCGTACTTCCAATACTGTGCGGGAGTACCCGTTCCGCCAACGAACGACACTCGAACAAGACTGTCTAAGCTCCAAAACAGCCCAGACGGAGCCGCCGTACCGCCTCGAACTGGTAACGCCTGCACAATCTTTCCAGAGGCGACGTTGACCTCGTTAGCGTCTGCTGCTACCCAATTAAGAGGGTTTCCAGCAGAACAATTTTTTATCAAACCGTTGTTGCCATATACAAATACGTAAGGGTGCAGCGCTACAACGCCCCCAGATACATCAACGTTGTTGTCAAAAGTTGCGGTGATGGTGCCAGACGGAACAACATTGCTAACAATAACTGACGTAGTGTTAACGCTTATCACCACGGTGTTTGCAGGAACATTAGTGCCAGTTACGGTTTGCCCTGCTCCAACCAAAACATTTGCCGCGGAAAGCGTAATGGTCGTTGTGTTGTTCCCGGTAATCTGAGCAGTAAAAACACCAATTTTTGACATCGTTGTCCCGTTGATGTCTCCAATTAGGACCGAGGTGTTTGTTGTGCTATTGATTGACGTTAAATTCTGCCCAGGATGAGCAAGCAACGAACCTACGCCATTGCCAGAGACGTCGTAGAACCCATCAAACTGCCAGAGATTGGTCGCGTTCGCCGTAAAGTTTGAAAGCGTAAAGTTTTGAATCCCCTGGCCGTTACCAAGGTTGTCAATCGTAAGCTCTTGAAGTCCGTCACTGTACCCAGAAAAGATCTGGTTAACGTTGTTCGTAGAGTTTATCCACATCCCTCGAGATGGCCCCGTAAGCTGATCCGAAAGCATGCGATAGCCGCCAATCTTTCTGGGCCTGCCCCTCTGAAACCTAGCCCATCGAGCAGAAGTGTAGAAATTTTTGTCAAAAACAGTACCGTCTCGCTGGACCCCCGCAAGAGTGTTTAAGGAGAAAACCTTCTTAGTCATCCTTAGAACACTCCGCCAGAAATTCCACCAGTAAACGTTCCGGAACCCGAGATGGTAAGGCCGGTCGCATTTAACCCAAACATCTTTGCACCGAGAATCGCAAGACCAATCTCACCGGTACCAACGTAGTACATACCAGTAGATGCTTCAGCCAAAAATGAGAGCGAAGGTGAGCCAACCGTGCCGCTAACCAAAGACAAGGAAGAACCACCAACAGCAAGCGTTGAGGCGTTGAACAAATTCACCGAGTCGCAAAGCAAAATAACTTGTTGATTTGCAGGCACCGAGACTGTTGCAGCCCCAGCAGCACCCGTACTAAAAGTAATTGACGAAGAAGCTTGGTTGGTGATGTAATAAACTTGGATCGTTTGGGGCAAAATTACGTTAGTAGCCCCAACAATCGTGCCCGTGTACTTTTGAATGACGTTAGCCGCCTCAGATGCGGAAAGCGTATACGTGCCAGAGGTAACGGCCTTTGTTAGCTGCGTGAAATTAAACTGGGCACTCCGACCCAAGCCAACAGTATAAAAAGCGGCCCCAGAGCAGCAAATCATGCACGAATCACTGGGAGCCAAAGAAATAGAATTTGCCCCGTCAATTAACTGACCAGAGCTTGGAGAAACGGTAAGGTTGCCGCTGCCACCGTTGCGAACCAAGATATACCAATCGTTGCCCAAAGTAACCGCGGAGGTCAACGTTAGCGTGCTCGTTCCGCCAGTCCAAACATAGGTAGCCGCACGGTCAGACGCTACAGCCGTATATGAGTTAGAAAAGGTATTGACCTGGTGCGATGAATTAAGCGTTGAAGTAATCGCCTTTAACCCATACCCGGCAAGCGTTGCGGCATCAGCGCTAGAAGAACCCGTTCCGAAGGCAATAGACCCCCAAGTGCCGGCCGCGGTTGCATTTGAAGAAATATAAATATATCGAGACTGACTCCCGTCAACCGTTGCAACAGCCCCGCCGGCACTATTTACAACAGAAAAAGAGTTTGCTCCAACGTTTCTAATCAGGCTATCTTGCCCAACGGACGCCTGGTTTGCCGGAGGAAGAGTGATCTTTAGCCCCGCAGAAGACGCAGAAACGTCCATGATGCGAGCGATCACGTCTCCAGTAGCATTACCATTAACGGGCCAGGAAAGCGTCGTATCGGCCGTTAGAGAGATGCTGCGATAGGAGACATCCGTTGGTTGGATGACGTCGCCGGTGAATGGACTAATGAAGCTCATCAGGAATCCTTTACAACTGTCTGGCGATCACCAATACGGGCAACATCTTCTGTCTTGAGCGTGCCGATAATCCTGTCGTATTGCTGTTGCCACATTGGAAGCCGCTCATCATTTTTAAGAAACGGCATGGCTTGAAGAAGGCTTCCGTAGAGCATCGCCTGCGGAGCGTACTGCGTATACCAGTTCGTCTGGTTCGTAACGTCCAGAGGCTGCACCCTTTCGTAGTACAGAACCTCGTAGTTGTACGCGATGTTTGGGGTAGGAGCGACAAACCAATGCGTGTAGTCGTAATCGCAATAATATACGGGCGTATCCGTTAACGTAGGGGTCGGCCAATAGTTCCGTAGATACTCGTACTTACGCAATAAAATTGGCTGTCTTTGGCCGTTAATCGTCAAGTTCATTGATACTGTCTTGCGCCACCGAGCCGGCTTAACAATAATAGGCTCATTCGCGTTCATCTGGCTCGTTACAACAGTCAAGTTTCCCAAAAACTGTATCTCAGCCGAGATTACCTGCTCTGCCAGCATGATGAAGGTTGGGATTTTCTCAAGCGTAGCCGTGTCTGTGCGCTCCAAATACGAGGAGATGTCACTGACCAAGCTCGAATATGTCATTGCCGCTGCCATATCGTTCCTTTACTTTGACGCTACGCCTTTGGACTTCTCAAACGACCTCATGCCGCCAAATCCAAGCAAGCCTGCAAGCAACGTCATCAACTGTTCTACATCAAGATCGGGCGGAGGACTTAACTCTTTTGGCACCCAGTCCATCCCTTGCCCAAAGGCCCAACACCATTGCATTAACGGATAGCCAAGGAATTGATAAGCCAAGCCAAGAACCCCAACCCACCCCACAGCAGGACGCCAGCCACTGACAAATACGCTAGCACTCGCTGCTTCAATCTTATTGACCTCAACCTGAGCCAAGTCGGTCTCTTGGTCAATTCTTTTTTCCTCAAGGTCAAGCTTGCGGCCTTCCAACGCCATCTCGAGGCGCTCTTTATCCGTTGTAATGAGCGAATCCGCAACTTTGCCAACACCTTCAATGATGCTACCTATGCCAATCAGATCCATTATTTAAGCCCCGACAATGTGCGATTTACCCAGCCCAACAAGAATTTTGATTGAGACCTATCCTTGTTGCAGATTTGCGCGTATCGACTTATTTTTGCAAGAGCATAAGCAGGCAAAAAATTCTTTTCAGTGCAGATATTTAACCGTTCAAGCGTTTTTGGTCCGACTGCTCCGTCTGGTGCAGTTCCGACAATGAGCTGGGCAAGCTTGACGGCGACTCCAATTCCTGTGTTGACCGAGAAATTAAAAATTGTTTCTGCGATAGCTTGGTTCGCAATTTCGTCACCTCTGATGCGATCCCAAAAATTAGATTTGTAAAAGTTCCGAACCAGTTCCGTAGCGCTACCAAAATCTTGCTGATCGACGAACTCCCAGCCGGCCCACTGAGGGTTTGGTTTTCTCGCAATTCCTGCATACGTCATGCCTCCACGATCACCAGGGATGTTGGTTAGTTTGTAGCCGCCTTCATCGCGGATCATCTTCTCAAATGCAGGGGCAAAGTCAGCCATTGTGCGGCCTCTTGTTGATGAGATCAAACAAGGTGCGAACCTTCTCTTCTAACACGGCAACGCGAAGATCAAGCTTGGCCAACACAATGATCAAAGTAATCAGAGCAAGAATAACTGGGGAGGCCTTAAGGATGATCTCAAAAGCGTCCATTTTATTTATCCGCTTTGTTGTCAAGCCTGTCAAAAATTTGATGGCAAATTGACTTCAGTTCGTCAATGTCGCGCCTATAGTCTTCTTTTACAACGTAACTTTTTGGGAAGTTTCTTACATCCGAATCCAAACGGTCAAGCGTTTTTGTGATGTTGTTTAAGACCCAACCACCAAAAAAAGCTACAAGCCCAACAAGAACGTTGAACGCCATTTGGATGTCATTCATTTTAGTCAAATCCTCTTAGCGTTTTGGCAAGTCGAGCGCG
>Ga0209829_10003627_pt1 | contig 11173 bp, 10 predicted proteins | sample C_140205_EF_Meta_FD_187311 | JGI IMG/M metagenome (GOLD analysis project Ga0209829, IMG submission 187311) | Freshwater microbial communities from Lake Croche, Canada to study carbon cycling - C_140205_EF_MetaG (SPAdes) (version 2) | ecosystem: Environmental > Aquatic > Freshwater > Lake... | reverse complement strand
CCTGACCTGTCTTAAATGAAGTTGGGATAATTATAGATGCTGTCTGAGATCCATCAGACATCTTTGTTGCCACACTTGCTGTACTTGTCTTAATAGCCGCTACATCTGCTGCTTGCGGTGTCTCAATACCAATAATCGTATCTAGTTTGTTCTCAATCAGCGAAAGATCAGCATCAACGGTAGCATCTACATTAACTTTTAATTCGCCTCCTGCATTGACATTAAGCGGAACACGAGTAACCCCATCTGGCCCAACCGCAACATCAGAGTTTCCACCACCGCCACCAGCATTGGTAGCATTCCAGATATTCCAAAGCTGTTCAGATTCAGTAGTTGCAGACCAATTAGCTAAACTTGCTGTAGAATTAGTATCTGGTACACTCATAATTTTATTTCACAGAAAACCTCCATAAATGGAGTAGGGGGATCGAACCCCTACCCCATTATAATTTAATTACTGAAGAAGACCAACAACGTACACATCACCAGTAATTGCACCAATGCGTCCAGCGGTATCAGCCGTGGAAGCCTCGGTAACAAGCGAGGGATTATAGTACGAGAAGGTCGTAGCAGTAGCGGAAATAACGGTAACAGTACCATTATAAGCGGCATTGCCAACAGACTTAACCGTAACCGTTGCGCCAGCGATGATCCACGAAGGAACACTAGCAACCGTAAGGGTGCTGATGTTGTTTGCGGTGGCACGATTGGTGGTAGCCAGAGCAGGGATAGCGGCAGTCGTAACATTCACGCGAACGGTCTGAGTTGCGGCGGCTCCATTGCTAGGATCGGTAGTGGAAACAGGAACTTGACCAAGCACATAACCATTCGTCGCAGGGGTCAGAACGGTTTGGGAGAGGTCGCCAGTACCATTGATTGCAACAACAGGAGTCGCAGGAAGCGTTCCAGTTGCAATATTCTGGCCTGTGGTTCCATTGTCGATGGCAACAACGGCTTGTGTGCCATTGGTTCCAGCGGCGTTGGTGTAAACCACAAACGAAGCGGTAGGAATAAACGTCTCAGAGTCAAGCTGAAGCTGACCAAGAGTGTAGGTTCCAGTTTTAGTGAAATCAACCGACAGAGGGCCGAAACGGACAACAGTCAGGTTGTTAGGGGTGGGTCGAGGAGTGGACATATTTTATTTTAGTTAAGTTTTAGTAGTAGCCGGGGGTGTTGTAAACAACGTTGTTAAGGGTATAGCTCACAAGAACAGTACCAGCAGTTGCCGCAACCGTGATGGCTGTGTACAACGGGCCGCTACCATTGATGCTAAACACACCAGTATAAGCAACGCCATTTACCGTAGCATTGCTTCCTGCTGGAGCAGTAATCGACCAAGTGATCGCACTTACAGGAATAGAGAAGCTAGAACCGCTTGCAACCGATTGGAAATACGGAGTCAACGGTTGCCCCGTCCCTGCATAAAGCAGGGCGGGGGCGTTGAGAACATCCGATGGAGCGTAATTAGATGGGTTCATCGAATTATTCGTTTATCCGATTAGATCGGCTGGCTAACCACGCTGGAACAAACGTAGCAATCAGGGGTGTATTGCGGCGTATAGTTCGGGGCGAGGGTGCAAGGAGCAGGGATGATCAGACGGCTGGTGTTGAGCCTGTGAAGGATCGAGTGCATCAGCGTAGGATCTTGGAACTGCATACCCATACGGAACTGGTTCCAGAAGAAACCTTGGTCGCGCTTGATGTTGCACTCCCAATCAGGGTTCTTCCACTCCCAATCACCAGCATAGTTCTGCGTCATGCCTTGGGCTTCACCGAGACCGCTTTGGGAAGGGCTGATCCACTTGATCATTGCCTTGTTTACCCAAGGGTTGGTGATACCAAAGTCTGCATTAGCGAACGCTGGATTCTGGACGTATTTGCAACCAAGCTCCGTAGTGACGGGATAGTATGGAAGAACACGAACCAGACGAGGCCAAGTCGAAGGATTATTAGCACTAAAGGTTGGAAGAGACGCATTGTACGTCCAATCAACCGACAGGCGAACACCGTTGATGTCGTTGCAGAAAGCGTAGTTTCCGATGACACGATCAATACCAAGAGAGTATTGAAGCTGCTTGTCATCAAAATCACTAACGCTCTCCCACCATCCACCAGACTGCTTGGCATACTGCCAGAGTTGACGAAGGACACGAGCATCTGGAACGATCACCTCAAGGAGAGGGCGACCAGCGGCCTCGCTCACGTCGAGACGATAAGCATCATCCTCACGCTGGAGGTTGATGAGGATGTCATCAAGGGTGTCAAGCGAGAGAAGACCGATGTTGTCAAGCTGTGAAGCGGGGAGCTTAACATAGACATAACCCATGTTGTAGCTTCCCTCGTTCGTGCCTTCAAAAGGCTGAACAATGAACATCTGATCATCTTCAGCAACACAAGATACAAGGCTCTGACCATTGCTGATTGGAACCCACTTGTGACCAGCACCACCGATCCAGTTGGAACGAGCGAACTCCTCATGGACGTTCTTGGTGATGTTGACATTGGTTGCCATGATGTGATCCATCTCTTCCTGTGGGAACAGACGATACATGAAATCGGTAAGCTGATACCAATCGGTACGCATTGCCTTCGTGAAAAGGCTGAAGCTGTAGCTCTCGGTTCCGGGGTGAGCAATCGTTTCAAACTGGAAATCGTCTGCGTTCTGAACGCAACGACCAGACTGAACCTCTTGCCAAGGCTGATCAGGGTTGTACCATCCACGACCAAAGCGGAAAGCCTTCATCGTAGGGAGGGTATTCAAAGGCCAAGTCTCGGTTTCAAGACGACCATAGTAAATACTGTTGATCGCCATCTTCTTAATAAAGAAGGGGTTGTAGTAAGTCCTAGCCTCACGGAACAGGGTGTCCACGTCTTGGCAGGATGAGAATGTAATACCATTCTGTGCCATAATATTTTAGATTTTTGGGTTTTGTTAATGTATCCCAAAAGGATCGCTCCCCTTGGAACACGGTTATTGTGTTTTAGGTTTGCGATCTGGCAACCATCGCTGTTGTTTTAACCACCCCACTATTCTCCAGTTTGGCAACCCGCTTATTATTTAATGTGGGTCGCTATCCCACTCGTTGCTTCCACCGAGAACAGTTGGCTAGTCAAACCAACTAATCCAGAGTTTTACTGACAACGAACTATTAGGGGTTTCCTAATAGTCCGTCAACATATTTATTTATCTATTACGAAATTTTGCAAACAAACTAGCTGGAGTCTTCTCCTCCACTTCATTTGCTTTGCCAGAAGATGAAGATCCAATGTTGCCATCAGATGTTCCAGATCCACGCATTTTCTTAATAGTTTCATTAAGCTCAGAAACTTGTTTCTCAAGTGCAAATGTATAAGCCTTTTGCTTTTTATACTTTGCTCCTTGTTGAAGGACTCGTGTAATTGCTTCTGGTGAATAGCTGCTGTTCTCACGCAATGCGGCTTCAGCAATCATTTCATCTTCAGTAGTATCATCATCAATTTGCTGTGAGGAAATAATCTTTGCTACTTCTTCTGGATATTTTACGGCATCATCCATAGCTTGTTTTGCTGATAGATACGCATCTTGCCAACGCTTCCCAATTTGAGACTTGTTTAGTGTGGCACGACGAATTTTTTCCTCATCAAGTTGTGCTTTAGTTGTCTGCCAGTTGATCAAGGCTTGATTCCTAGACTCAATTTTAGCCAAAACATCATAAGCTGTATTCTGAAACTTAGCCTGTTCCATAGGCGAAAGGCTCTCGTAGATTGCATTAAGAGTCTGTTTGGAAATTTCACTTTGCCTTGATTTTTCATTTAAATCTTGAGTTTGAAGTGACCTTTCGTAAGCGGAAACTGCTTTTTCAAACTCCGTAAGAGCAGTTTGATCGTCTCCAACAATCATCTTTACTTGATTGTATCCATTAATGATTGGCGCATCATAACTAGCTTGGAATCCCTCATCCGCTGGAAGATTCAATAGGGCGTTTGCTTGGCGTAGCTTTTCAAGATCGCTAGTCAATGCTTCTTCACGCTCCTGTTTATCTTTAAGTGCTTGTTCTAGCTCTTTACGAATACTTTCAATCTCTTTCTTGCTCTTACTGTCATCAATATTAGAACGAAGTTTTTCAATTTCCTTCTCGTACTCTGGAATCTTTTCAACACGAGCCTTGAGTTCGGCGGCTTCTTTGGCAAGCTGCTCATTGGTTTGCTTCAAAGACTTGATATACCCACCCTTTTTTTCATCATCCACAGATGAGGCTTTAATGTCAGGCTCTGGCCTATTCTCTTCAGCATCACGCCTATTTTGCTTTTCCTCATCAATCTTATCTTGAAATTGTGAGGAGTCTTGATTCAGTTTCTCTGCAATCTTCTTGAAAAGATCAGATGGATTACCCTTTGGTGCTTCTTTAATGTCTGCCTTAAAAAAGTTATCTGCTTGCTTTACAGCGGCATCTCTTGCGGCTTTATCTGCAATAGATGCGGCGGTAAGATTGGGGTTTTGTGTTGGATCTGCTAGGACTGTTTCAGACATATTTGTGTGGTTGTTTGTGGTTACTTGCGGAGATTAAGTTCTTCTTCTGTAAGGACATCATTCATATCTGGATCAAACTCCAAATCATGGTTAATAGCTTTTGTTGCAGTTAATTGTGTCTTTTCTACTGCATTAAAAGAGTTTTCTTTTGCTTCTTCAGCGTAATCCTGCAATGTACGAAATACAGCAACAACAGTAGCGTGATCATGTTTAACAAGATCCTCGTACACTGATGTTTTAAGTTCGCTGTATCGTTTGTCGTTAATTATTGCGGCTGCTAGGTTCGATGTATTTATATCGGCCATTTTATTCTGCTAATTGCGGGTTGCTTTGTGTTACTGGCTCTTGAGCTTGCATGGGGCTTTCTTGCGCCATCATTTCTTGAGGTTGCATTTGCATTTCTGCATTGCTTTCTTTTTGAAGAATCGTTGCATCATTTGCGGCTTTGGCTCTACGAATCTGTATTTCATTAGCAGCTTTTGCCCTCTTGGTTGCAAGATCCGTGGCGGTTCTCTCCATTTGGCTTGCCTCACGAAGTTGAGCTTTTGTAGCCAAGGCTGCAAGTTTAATATCCTCTTTCTTCTGAAGTGCATTTGCTTGGATTGCTTCTTTAGCAACCATCGCCTGTAGCTTCATTGTTTCTGGATCTTGCTGACCCTGAGCTTGACTCTGTTGCTCCATCTTGGCTTGAGCCATTTGACCAACTTGACTACCAAGTTCATCAACTCCACGCTGAAGTTGTTGCATCATTTGTGCAAATTCTTTAGCCAAAGCTTTCTTGGAAGGGTCTTTTTCAATAAATTGAAGATGAGCAATAAGATGTGGGCCTTTAAATCTCATCAAACACGCATAAATATCACGAAGAAGATTGAAGGTTTCATCATCTACGGAACCTTGCGTTTCTTGACTGTTCCTTGCATTAGGATTGTTTCCTGTAGATTGAATAACCTGTTGAGCCTCCTGCATTGAAGCCATTGCATCTTGGATGTGACCCTTGAAATGCTCAACGTGGTTTTGATCTGGATACACCATGAAGTTTGCTGTATTTCCCCTTGGATCAGTCATTCCAATATTCTCCATTGAAATAATTCCACGCTCATCAGGAATATCAACCTTGGTCTTCTGGAAGTAACGATTAACATTCTGCCTTCCATTAAGTGCTGCGATTGCATCCGTGATGGCATTTGCTTGACCCTCATTCATTGGAGTCATTCCAGTAAGTGAAACGGTTTGTTGAGCCGCCATGAGCTTGTAAGATGGGCTACCAGAACCAGCAAGCATATTACTTTCAAGATTCTCAATGTTCTCCCACTTCCACGCTTCTTTTGGAACTCCATTTTCCTCCATGAAATCCATGAATTGCTCTTTGAGCTTGTATCCATTGCCACCCTTTGTGGTATTGCTCATGCGTTTGTAGAGCAATCTTAGCCAACGAGTCTGGTTATCGTTAAACCTACGGATTTGAGTGCCTTGCAGTTTGGCAGATTCGGCGGCATCTAGTTCAGCCTCACCTTTTGTCCTTTGTTTGCCACCCTTTGTGGTTTGACTAATATTGTATGCACCAATTCCACGGTACATATCGGCTTGGTAATACTGCATTCCTGCAAACAATTCATTAAGAGGAACACTAAGGCTTACTTGTGCTGGTTCAACGTCTTGGGGAAGAATCATCCAAGGTTGCCACTCCATTTGCTTTAGCTTTTTGGTAGATTCAGCGGTTCCACCTTTAAGCATAAGTCTGGTACTCCAATCCATCGCATCAAATGCACGATTCATGTGAATATCGTAGGCTCTACATTGTATAAACACGGATTCGGCTAGTCCTTGAATCTCATGCCAGATTCCACTTCCTGTAGAATCACACATTGGAGCAATAATATCCGCCCAACCATCGCCATCTTTTTCTACCCAATCTTTGCGATAGTAAAGAAAACCTGTTTGGTTCCGATACTCTTCTTCCGTAAGGTCTTTGCGTCCATTTTCTTTGTATCCTAGAACAAGGCCACCATAATTTTGAAGCAAGAGCATTTTTGAAATGCTTCCGTTAAACTCCATAATATAAAGCTCATAAAGCTCAATACGAAGGGTGTAAAGACGAGATAGATTCAAGTTTCCACTAGCAACATCACGCAACCATTCAGTATTTGTGTATGTATTGCGATAATTGGTAGTGAACATTCGAAGTGCATCCACGCAAGCCCAAAAGTTCCACCCCATATCAGTAGCATATGCTCTTGCTTTCTCTGGATCTTCTTCACCACCAGTAATCTTCATCCAGAACTCAAGGGGAGTATATGAACGCTTAATACAAATCTCTCCTAAGTTTGTAAGATCAGCAAATGTCTTGTCTGGAATTAGAACATTAGAGTTATGGAAGCTCTTTGTCGGCCATCCATCACGATCTTCAGCAATTTCAAACCCTTTTCCATAAAGGGTCATTTCTTCAACGTCTAGTTCTACGTTATAATTGTAGCTGTTCCATGAACGAAGCATACGATCAAACCCAATACTGATTAAATCGCTCCATTCTTTCTTTTCTGTGGGATTGCCAAGTTTTGTAGTGATATTGGCGGCTGTATTTCGCTCCATCACCATGTCAACAAACGAAGACTTTTGGTTATCAACAATAAACTTCATTTGACGGAATGGCACGTTGCTCATTCCAGAAAGTTGACGAGAAGCTACTTGACTATAATCAGTTGGAGGGAATCCTTTGTAGCATTTGTAGATGCGACCCCACTTGCGTTCACGACCAGCGTTATCAAGACGCAAGTTCCAACAAATTGTAAAAGCTGAATTGGCATCTCTAACCCTGCTTGATGGAGCGACGCCATTAGAATTAACGTTATTGAATCCCCATGTAGAGACTCCTTCTGCTTGAACTGGTTTTTTAGATTTTGCCATTTTAGCCTAGTGCCTGATTCATTACTTGTCTGCGTTTTTTGCAAGCGGAGCAACCTTTTGCTGCTTGCTCAAGGTTAGTATTAACCCCAAGACTAGCCGCAACACGATCTCCAAGATTGGCAAACGAATGAATTATGTTTGCAACCTTGTCTCCTGCTTCTTGCCAGCAGTATTGACTTCCGATCCTACTGCATAGTTGTTGTTCAATCAAGTAAACTAAATTATCTGGAACAGAAACATTATTTACTTTCATGTCGCTTTCCACACGATTTGCAAATTGCGTACCAAGTGGTATGTCCATTCCATTAACACGATAAGTACTACCCTTATCGTCGCTATATTGATACCAGAGTCCTCCGGGTATTGGGCCGTTGCGGTCTTTTAATCTCATAGGTTGCGTCTCTTACTTGCCTTCTTGTAGAAATTTTGTCAATCTTTTTAGACATGACTTACAAGGGATTGAGTTTAGAGCAACCACAGGACACAACATATGGGCTTTCGTTTTTAGAAAACTCTCCTCAGTTTGTTCGTGAGCTAGTAGCGTATCGTCTTACTCGTGGTGAATTTGGTCGGCGTGAGAGAATTAAGATGGGCATCAAAATGGATGAATGCGGATTGATTACTCCTGCTCAACACATGGTTAATGCCTTCCAATTGATTTATGGCAACGAGGTATTGCTTCAATCCCAAGGAATACCCAACAATTACGCTTTAGACATCATTGATTTGTTCTGTAATGAGAACGATTGGGGTATTGCAGGATGTGCATCTAGCGGAAAAACCTTTTCTGTAGCTGCTTGTATCGTTGTGGATTGGCTTTGCGCTCCAGATTATACCTCTACATATGTTGCCTCTACCTCATTAGATGCCTCAGAGGATCGTCTATGGGGTAAAGTATGCACTCTTTACCGCATTGCTATGAGGAATATCCAAGCTGCACATGGAAAGGATGCTTCTATTGGAAATCTTGTGGAATATCGCAGAATGATTGTATTTGAGTCTATTGATACTCGTGATAGTGAACGAGATTACACAAATGCCATCAAAGCATTGGCTTTTCCTCGTGGTGGAGAAGGAAAGCGATCGGTTGAGAACACAAGGGGTCGTAAGAACGCTAGGATGCGTCTATTTCTTGACGAGTTGGCTGAAATGGATCTCTACGCTCTGGATACTCGTGTAAACCTTGGAGCTAATCCTGACTTCATCTTTGGGGGTATGGCAAATCCTTCTAATACTGCCAACAATCCCCATACGGAGCTATGCCAACCAGATGATCCTATGGAATGGGATGCCGTAAACCGCTACACCAAGAAATGGAAGACTCGTACAGGCGTTGCGTTGCACCTTTCTGGTGAAGATAGCCCAAACTTCCAAGTTCCAGATGCAGAAATACCACCTTTTGATAGGTTTTTGACTGTAGAAGGTGAGGCGGCTACGCTTAAACGATGCTATGGCAACAAGAATGCCCTAGAATACTGGCGAAATGTCTACGGATGGTGGCCCGATTCCTCTGTCGAGCTTACAATTTTCTCAAAACAGTTCATTCAAGCGTGTGATATTGGTTGGCAACCAGTATGGAGTGGCAAAACACAAGTTGTTTGTGGATTTGATCCTGCATTTACGGCTGGAGGAGATAGATGTGCAGCTAGCTTTTGCCGATTTGGGCCTAACGATGCTGGTAGAAGCCTTGGTTACTACCTTGGAACCAGAGAATATAGCAGTTCTGTAGGAGAAGTCTTTGAAGAAAGTATCGCAATCCAAGTTGTTCGTGATTGTTTGGAGTACGGAATCCATCCTAGAAACTTCGGATTGGATATATCTGGTGATGGAGGAAAGATGATGAGAGCAATCATCATTGAATGGAGCAAGTATCATCCAGAGGCTATGTTCATATTCCCCATTTCTTCTATGGGTATGCCTACTGATAGGAAAATTTCAAACCTTGATCGTAGAACTTGCAAAGAAGCGTATGATCGTTTGGTTACTGAGTATTGGTTTGCTGTTCATACCGCCATGTCAACCAGATCCCTTGTTGGCATTGATCTTGATTCCCACTCGCAAGTCATCAATGAGTTGTGTTCTAGGTTGTATCAACACAAAGGCAGGAAGGTTTCTGTTGAGAAGAAAGTTGAGATGAAGCAACGCATTAAGAAGTCCCCCGATTTGGCTGATTCCTTGACCTATGCTGTGGAAATGTTGCGAAGGGCTGGATTAGAATTTACCTTTGCTGAAGAAACAGAATCCTTGGACATCCAAGAGATCCGTGATTGGGAACGTCATCTAATCCGTGATCGTGACAAGGACGAGGACGGCATGGATGATGAAGACATGAGCTACGCAGGGACATCTTTTGACGAAGATGGGTTTTAATTATGCTCAATCATCCGATGAGGGAATGAAAATATCGCAAGTCGCAACTTCACTCATAACGAAGTGAACTATTTAGAAGAATCTTCATCTAAATTAGATGACTCTACACAAATGCTCATAAATAGCAAGGTTTTGTAAACCCTATCGGGTATGATCTTTGAGTTATATCTCAATTTTATACCCAATCGGGCATATATTTGATGTATAAGTCATCAATTTGGTACTCTACGGAGAATAATCCCTCTAATCTCTTAGAATCACCACTCCTTGGTGGTAAACACGACATACCACTCGTGAATGGTCTAAAAATATTCAATCATCCGATGAGTGAATCGAACACTCGCCTCTCGTTAATTCCGAGATCCTGCCACTAGACGAATCGGTGATTGAACTATCCAAGCGTTTCAGAAACCTGCGTTATCCAGCTTGGTCGGAGTCAGCTAGTGATGCCCACTAGCAGACCCTCTTTCCCTCAACATCCAAAAAGTCGGGTTTACGATTGATCAGGTCGCTTTAATTGAGAGTAGGAGGCGTGGATGAACTATTAAGTAATGCTTACAAGTTGGCAAGAAAAAATGGAGTTAGGGGATCAGGTCGCTACTACGTCTGATTCGCACCATTGGTGATTCCCCTCAGATTTCGCCCCTCATTGCCCCCAACGATTAAAAATATATTGTTGACACAATTACGAGTCAACGGCAAAGTCGTAAAATCTTATGACAGAAAGATATAAGCGAGGACATTTGCGTGCAGACGGCATGGTTTTTTGGTCGTACAACCAAAACAGCAAAAATAGGGAACGATGGATTACTGCTGAAAGCTTTTTGTCAAAAAAACAAAGCGAGAGAATTCTTTCTCAGCAATGGAGAGAATCAAACAGAAATAAAGAAAATTCCCGCATTAAGCGATGGAAGTATGGAAATCTGCCAAAGGTTCTTGCAAACAACGCAAAAAGACGAGCAAGAGAAGTATTATCATCTTTAATGCTTCATCGTGATCAAAAAGAAATCATTAAAGAGATTTACAGCGCATCTCTACGAATCTCAAAATGCACAGGCATCAAACATCATGTTGATCATATTGTTCCAATATCAAAAGGCGGCTATCACATTCACACAAATCTTCAGATTCTTCCGGCTTTATTGAATTTGCGAAAACAAGCAAAGATTTCTGCTTGACCATGTTCTTTTTTTTATTCATTTTTACCACATCTTGAATGTGACAGCATTCGGTGTTCATTTTCCCACTGGCGCAAGCCATTGAATGACCCATCAGGTGCTGTCACACTTGGTGGGTTTTTCACTTTCAGGATTGAGGCTAGGCACGAATGCGTACCGTGTAAGTCAATAGATCGGCTTTGACGAACCAAAACGTCCTACCCGATTGAGA
>Ga0209829_10003626_pt1 | contig 11174 bp, 7 predicted proteins | sample C_140205_EF_Meta_FD_187311 | JGI IMG/M metagenome (GOLD analysis project Ga0209829, IMG submission 187311) | Freshwater microbial communities from Lake Croche, Canada to study carbon cycling - C_140205_EF_MetaG (SPAdes) (version 2) | ecosystem: Environmental > Aquatic > Freshwater > Lake... | reverse complement strand
CACGGCGATATGGAGGAGTGTGCCCGCCGTGAAAAACCCGGAGGCTGATATTTTCTTCCCTAGAGTCTCACCCGCCTGGCCCTTGTAATCACTAACGTCGGCACCGCCCCCCGCGGCACCCATAGCGGTCATGTCGTAGACCCCCGAGACCGGAATCGTGTAGGTGACGATATTCCCCGTATAGTCGAATGACACAGCCTGCGCCCTGGCCTCACCCGCCGATGCCAACACCACCACCGCCCCCACCACAAAAAGCAAGCTGAGCGGAGCGACCATCAACCCCTCACGCAGAGAGCGACGGAACAAACACCGAGTCCCCCGCAACAACGCATGGGCGGAACGTGAACGAGGGAGGATGGAATGTGTCATGGCGAGGGAGTGAGACGAAGAGACTAGCGAGAGGCAGTGGTGGGGGGAGGAGTGGGAGGGAGCGGAAGATGCTTGGGAGGGGTGGTTTGGTTTCTCCCCAAAGACTGGAAATCCCAGAAAACCAGAAATTTATAAGACATTCCCTCCCCCCCCTGAAAGCCAAAAATTAAGCAAAATAGCGAGCCCCCCAGAGGGTAAGATTTCTATCGGTTTCACCCCGCCTAACATCATTTCGCAACACTCTGACCATGGATACTAATGACCCCCGCAAAATGGCCGGGCATCTACCCAGAAAATCGATGAGGCACTCCTCAAATGGGCAAACCCGGCTAAATCCTCCAAAAACCAGCTACCCCGCTATCCTCATTGCGGCATGGAGAACCGCTTCAAAGCGATGGAGTCCCTTGAAAAAACCGAGACTCGGGCTGGCGGGGTTACAACCACATACTTCTGTAAACCCTTCTCTCTATCCCCATGTATATAAAGATGGTAATAACGCAAACCACTTGAGGATGGAAAGGTCACGATATCACGGGCAGCGGGAACGATGACCTTCCCCTCAGCCTTCATGCTCGTGGCGTCTATGAATCCATGCCCCTGCGGCTACTACGGAGATCCAAAGCGGGAGTGCCGCTGTTCAGGCAACCAAGTCGAGCGTTACCGCCAGAGGATCTCAGGCCCCCTGCTCGACCGCATCGACCTCCATGTGGAGGCACCCGCCGTGGAGTACAAGGAACTCTCCGACACGATCCCTGCCGAATCCTCTGCCGCTATCCGAGAGCGGATCCTGAAAGCACGCCACATCCAGCAGAACCGCTTTGCGAAGTCAGGCAAGTCACCCAAGACAAAGAAAACAACCTGCAATGCTCGCATGAGTCATGCACAACTCAAGGAGCACTGCCGATTGGATGACCGCGGAAACGAACTCCTCAAGAACGCCATGACCGACCTGAACTTCAGTGCAAGGGCCTACGATCGCATCCTCAAGGTCGCCCGTACCATCGCTGATCTGGCAGGAAGCAACCTCATCGCCCCCGATCATCTTCTGGAGGCCCTCAGCTATCGGAATCTAGATCGCGGCGTCCGTTAGGAGCGGCAAATCCGAACGGTGTTCAAACCAGTTTTTTTTCGAGGTGTGGAAAATAGATGGTAAAGAGTGATCCTGCACCGAGTTCACTTGAAACCTCAATCTTGCCACCGTGGGCCTGGACAATCTCCCTGGTGATGGCAAGGCCAAGTCCGGCCCCACTCACATTTCCCGAGCGGGCCTTGTCAGCACGGTAGAATCGCTCGAAGAGATGGGGAATATCCTCGCAGGCAATTCCCCGACCCGTGTCGCTGACAGTAAGGAGGATGCAGTGGGGTTGGCTGACGGTTCTGACAAGGACTCTGCCGCCCGGAGAGTTGTAACGGATGGCGTTAGTCACCAGATTCACGACAATCTGGGAGAGCTGCTCCGGATGTCCCATGCAGGAGGCCGGATCAAGCTCGCCACTAAGCGATATCCTGTGTTCTGCAGCCAGAGGAGAGAGCAAATCGATGGCATCCCCTGCAATCAGATCCAAGTTGCAGGGGCCTCTTTCCCTCCCCTGATCCCTGTGATCCAACCGGACCAACGCGAGAAGAGACTCCGCCAGTTCCTTCATGCGCCTTGCCGCCCGCTGGCAGGCTTCAAGACTTTCGCGGTATTCCGTGGAGGAGCGATCCCGGGCCAGGGCATTCTGCGTATGTGTCAGAATGATGGAAAGCGGCGTGCGGAGTTCATGAGAGGCATCTGCCGTGAACTGAGCTTGCCTCACAAAACTTGCCTCCAGTCGTGAAAACGTCCGGTTAAGCACGCCCACAAGATCCGCAATCTCGCTGTCTGCCTCGGGGACCGGGATACGCTGGGAAAGGTCACCCTCTGCTATCTGCGTCGCTGTGGAGCTGATGGAAAGAAGGGGCCGGAGCACGGCGAGCGTCAGGAGCCAACCGATTCCCAAGCTGGCCAGCAGTACCACGCCTCCCACAGCCGACAATATCCATGCGAAGCTTCGGAGTGAGAGCAGTTCGGCCCGGATGTTTCTACCCACAAGAAAACACTTTCCCTCCGGCAGGAAATTAATGATCTCCCGCAGGTCTCCCCTCATCCGCGTGACTGAGAGTGAGGTTTCAGGGGGCGGTGGGGGCGTGTTTGAAGGTGCTGCAAGGGAGCGGATGATTTTGCTGCCATTGCCTTCCCAGACGACCGTGTAGACGGGACTGTCATCAAACTCAATCTCCTCCAGGTCATGAAACGGCTTGGGCTCCCCGTCGTCGAATTCCCTGCGAGGAGGAGGTGGTGGTGGTAGCGCCTCACTTTCCGCCATCTCCGGAATGGGGGTGTTTGAGTGAATGTCTCCGGATCTGAAATAGGGAGGACGCTTGTGGGGCCGCAGGGCGGGGGCGACCATGCGAACCTGCTGCTCCAATTCCTGATCAATTCGATTGAAAGTGCTGATCTTCTGCAGGGACCATGCGGTCCACCCAAATCCTACAAGAACAAGGGAAAGCAGAATGGCGTGCCAGAACTGGAGGCGCCAGCGGAGGGATTTGTTGAATCTGAAACGCACGTTTTTTTATTCGATGCAGTACCCGTGTCCGCGTCTTGTCACAATAAATTCAGCCCCAAGTTTTCCCCGCAGGTTGGAAATATGTACGTCGAGCAGATTGGAGAGAGTGATCTCATTCTCGTCAAAGAGGTGTTCATAGAGTGCAGTGCGCGTGACGACCTCACCTCGATGCATGGCCAGGAACTCCAGCAGGACGTACTCCCGTGGAGTCAGGGGCACCACTTTGCCACCGAGGGAGACCGTGCGCGCCTGAATGTTGATCCGGACCGTTCCGATCTGCATCACGTTACTCACGACCCCAGCCGCCCGACGGATCAGTGCACGAACCCGAGCAAAGATTTCATCAAGATCAAACGGCTTGATCAGGTAATCATCCGCACCAAGATCCAGACCTCGGACCCTTTCCCCCGGAGTATCCCGCGCCGTCAACATCAACACGGGCGTCTTCTTTTTCTTGCGGATTCTTTTCAGGATCTCCCAGCCGTCCATGACTGGGAGCATCACGTCCAGAATGATCGCGTCGTATTCGGCATTGAGGGCCTTGTAGAGGCCCTCCTCCCCGTCATTGGCTGCGTCAACGGCATATCCCTCCTCTCGGAACGCCTTGGAGAGGCTCGAGAGCAGGTCAGGTTCATCTTCTACAAGCAGGATTCTCACGGTCTTTTTTCTAGGGATGGAGTGCGGTCTCCGGATCATTACTGATCACCCCTTAAGATTTCATGAAGAGGAAAAATATCGCCCCAATTTTTTTCTCTTCATGATTCCTTAAGGTTCACGGCTGTAAGAGTGCGATGGATAAACAGCAAACCCCACACACCCCATGAACACAACAAGACTTCCCAAAATCCTCACCTCACTCCTTCTTGGTAGCGCCCTCGGTCATGCAGGATCCGTTGACTTTTCCTCACCGGCGCCTGGAAGACCGATTTTGGAGCCCCCACCCGTGCCGTTTCATCGCATGGGAGATCAGGTTCGGAGACCCGTTGGATCCACTTCGCTCTCTTTATCGTCCTCGCCGGTTCCAATCATCTCGCAGCTGATGCCCTCAAGTGGCTCCAAGGTGAACTCCCCACATGTCGTGGTGACAGGGAACATCAACCACCCCGTTTATCCCTCGTCATTGATCAAGGTGACCATCAACGGCGAATCAGTCAGACTCGGTCCCTTGGGTGATTTCAGTTTCCCTACAAATCTCACGGCGGGAACCAATACATTTGTCCTCACTGCTTCAACGGCCAATCCACGACAGCAAGTCACGGAGATTTCCGCCTTCCTGGACGCATCCATGGTCTATGGTTCGGACACCAACCGCGCCAATACTCTTCGCTCCTTCATCGGAGGGCGGCTTAAAACAGGCAGCAATAATCTCCTGCCTTTGAATACCACCGGCCTGGCCAACGCAAACGATGCTGGCATATTTCCGGATAACCAGCTGTTCCTAGCGGGAGATGTCCGGGCCAACGAGAACATCGAGTTGATGGCGATTCAGACCCTCTTCATGAGGGAGCACAACCAGATCGCCGATTCCCTGGCTGCCGCGAATCATTGGCTCACAGACGAGCAGCTATACCAGCAGGCTCGCCGATTGGTCATTGCGGAGGTGCAGGCCATTACTTATCAGGAGTTTCTACCAGCACTCCTTGGAGCGTACCCCCTCAAGCCCTACACGGGCTACAAACCCAATGTTAACCCTGGGATCGCCACGGAGTTCTCCACTGTCGCTTACCGGATCGGACACTCTCTTGTGAATGACGATATTGATTTTCTTGATAACGACGGGAGTCCGCTCGCTGAGGCACTTCCGTTGGCATGGGCGTTTTTCAATCCCTCGCCGGTCAAATCATTCGGCATCGATCCCCTGCTGAAATACCTTGCGACCGACAATGCCCAGGAGGTTGATACCCAGCATGTCGACAGCCTTCGGAACTTTTTGTTCGGGGCCCCGGGCGATGGTGGATTCGATCTGGCATCCCTGAATATCCAACGTGGGCGTGACCATGGCATAGCCGATTACAACACCGTTCGCAGGTCGTATGGCCTTACGGCCGTTACCGATGTCTCCCAGATCACCGGTAACACAACCTTGCAGTCCAATTTGATGTCAGTCTACGGAAGTATTGATGCCATCGACCCCTGGATCGGTGGTCTCTCCGAGGATCATGTGCCGGGTTCAAGCGTCGGCCCTACATTCCGGCGCATTCTCGCCGATCAGTTCGAGCGTCTTCGTGACGGCGACAGTAACTGGTATGAGCGTCAGTTTTCGGGGTCGCAACTCGCTGCCATCAAAAGCACCCGTCTTTCAGACGTGATCCGGCGCAACACAACGATCACAAAAATCCAAGATAATGTCTTCTTCTACGACAGCAGCACCACACTCGACGGCCTGACTGCGAAGGTCGGTTCCCTTCCAAAGGAAATGCTCCGCTTCCCCGGGATGCAGATTCCGCCGCCCGCCTCACTCGATGGCACAGGGAACAATCCTATCCGTCCTCTCTGGGGATCGGCGGGCAGCGACCTGCTTCGCTTTTCAGCGGCAGCCTACGGCGACGGCGTTGCCTCTCCTTCGGGAGCGAAAAGGCCTAGCGCCCGTGAGGTCAGCAACGGTACCTGCGTTCAGACAACCACCATCAGGAACGACAGAAACATGTCGAGCTATGTCTACGGATGGGGACAATTCATTGACCATGACCTTGACCTGACCACATCGGGGGGCACTGATTTCAATATCATCGTACCCACGGGTGATCCCGATTTTGATCCGAATAACACAGGCACAAAGGTGATCAACTTTACCCGTTCAAACTTCGACGCCAAGACCGGTACTGCATCGCCCTCAACCGTCCAGACGAGTCTGAGGATCATCTTAAATCCCACGGCTCAATCGACGAAAAGCCACCCTCTCCTGCCAAGACCAAATCCTTCCGGCCGCACCGTGCCGCTGGGAATAACGGGCAAGTGAGCGAAGATTCCGATCCCTGCTATGATATGCGAAAATAGGACTATGCCCGCATCACTTCGTTTATTCACAGAGGTTCAACAAATGATGTATGAAGTCAGTTACAACCATTCGGTGAGCTAATCCATCCGCAAGGCATGAACAACCTCCTAAACCTTCACACTTAGACCAAGATGATAATTAATCCCTCGAATAACCAATAACCACCTCCAGAGCATACAGTGGGTGAATGGCGATCGGCTTATTACTTTTCCTTGGAATGGATGACTCTCTATCATTCGCTTAGATGCAACCAACTCAGGAATCTCGAATGAATATTACACGGCGCAGATTTACCCGGATCATCGGGCTATCGTCTGCTGGCACTGTAATCAGTGGGCTTTTCGGGGCAGGCACCGTTTTTCCTTTCGGTAGGCTCCTCGCCGGAGTCGCCTCCAAATCCGGCGATGCGGATTTCTGCCTGGTAGGTGATTTTGGCGCGGGATATTTCCTCGGTGACGAGAAAATCACCTCACAGAACCCGAATGCGCTAGCCGTGGCTGAAGGGATCAGAAAGTTTGCCCCCCTGGAAGGCAATGTCTACGTGGTCTCATTGGGTGACCAGATCTACGAGCCGTACGACGGTTCACCCAGCCCGGATTATCCCTTCAATGTGGAAACCTGGCCTGTTGCCGGTGTTGAGGCATACGACCAGACAATCGGTGAGCTCTACGCCCCATACATCCTCTTTCCCAAGGGAAGCAAAAGTGCCTACGCGGCCAAGGGATCACCGAGTCAACGGTTTCTGGCGATTCTGGGAGACCATGATTGGTGGCATCAGCCCCGGACAAAGCTATTGAACCAAGCCTCCTATCCCCTGAACACCGCCTCCTACCCTGCTCAGATAGCCTCCGACCAGCCGCTCTATCAACTCTACGGGCCCAAAGGCGAACCCGTCGGTTACACCGAGTATTTCTCAAACCAAGGTCAGGGCAGCAGCTCCGGCAGTTGCTGTTATTGGGATCAGGTCAAAGGACAAGTCCACTGGTTCGCACTCAGCAGTGATCCAAATGAGGTCCTGCTTGGCACTCTTGCCAACGGATATTACTCGAGTTCACTCCCCGGAGGGCTTTTGCCTGATGGGTTGTCGCCCGCAGAGCAAAACCTGAGGCATTCCGTGCAGGGCAAGTGGTTCCGTAAAACCGCCTCCGCGTCATCGGCACCCTGGAAGTTTGTCATCACCCATTATCCACCCTTCACCTCCAGCAGCTGTGAGAACGGTCTCGGGGGTCATCCCTCGGCCACCTATATGCAGTGGGATTATGCCGCCCATGGCGTCGATGCGGTCTTCTCGGGCCACGTTCATAATTACGAGCGCCTGTACAAGGACGGCGTTCTTTATGTCGTCAATGGCGCGGGGGGCACGTTCAAGGCCCTTGCAGGATATGTCGACCCGCCCCTCTCCATAAGTCAGCAACGGGTCACGGGAGCATACGGTTTCATGACCGCCAAGGAGGGAAAGGGAAAGATCACTTTCACCTACTTCTCGGTTCCACCCCAAAGCGCCCTCCCCTACAAGGAGCAACCGCGCACGGTGGCCGACTGCTTCACGCTGCTAAATAACGGCACGATCAAAACCGCCGCTGAAATGGATCACCCCTCCAGCATCGTCATCACCCGGGGTGGCGGCACACTTGACCTAAACGGCTTTGACTGTACCGCCTCAAAAAAACTGCAGGGTATTGGAAGACTGATCAAGAAGGGCAGCGGCACATTATCCCTCACCGGGCCAAATCCGGATTTCAGCGGCATCTTGGAGTTGTGTCGCGGTTCCATCAGGCTGACGGCCGAGGGATCTCTTTCCAATATGGTTGCCGTGGTGGGAAGGGGTGGGGAACTCGCCGTGGAGGGGGGGCATCACGCGTTTGCCACTCCTCTGGAACTTCGGGGATCCATGGCGATCCGATTAGACAGGGGGGCCCGACTGCACTTTGCTGACAGCACAGCCACCCCTTGGAGTCTGGTGTCAAGGTTGTGGATTTCCGGCGACACTGATGCAGGGCGCATCCACTTCGGAAACAACTCGGCTGGGCTAACCCAGCAGCAGCTTTCTAAAATCCGTCTAAAATCGAATCCTCGTGTGCGATTCAAGGAGTTGGACGCTGACGGCCGACTGATCGTGCCAGAGCATACAACGAACCCTTTTCACAAGACTTCAGTACGAATATTACAGCAGATAGGGATGATCCTTCCTGAAGCAGGCTCCTGAAAAATGGTCCGCTTGTAGGAAAGCGGTATTTCGAGGGCAATCGGTCTGTTGCAGATCCTGTGATATCAGTAATCGGAGGCCCCTATTGTCCACGCTGCCATCCGTATTTTTAGGATTCAGAACCCCTTCAACTACATAAGACTATAAACTATTTCGACTGGCCTGGTGCTGTCCACTTTCTCGAGAGAACTCGCTTCACCATGGGGATGAAAGTCTCGAGCGGTTCGATAGGGTAATCGGGATCAAACGAGACTTCGTCATACTTGGCGCAGCACTCGGCGGTATGATCAAAGTGCGGGTGATCCTTGTAAACATCCCTTCCGTTAGGATCGATTCCCACATGGGAACCGTAAAAGTAGGTCTGAAACAAGGGGTGGTTGACTAGCATCCAATGATTGGCGTCGCTGATAAAGGGGTGCAGCACGGCTCCAATTACCTCCCCGTGATTCAGGGGACCCAAGGCCTCACCTACATCATGGAGCAATGCCACGACCACGTATTCCTCGTCACGGCCATCCCTTAATGCACGGGTTGCGGCCTGCAAACAATGAGTCAAGCGGTCGACTGGATAGGCTTCGTCACCACCCAGGCTTTTGAGGAGTCCGAGAAGAAGTTCGGGCAATTGCTCCAGATTCTGCTCGTGAACCATCTTCAAAATTGAGAAATCAGCAGGAGTCATGTCATCCATGCTGTGGAAGTGCATCTTACCCGTAACGGGATCGTTCGATTTCTGGCCGGCGGGGTCAGTGGGAGTGTAGTTTTCGGACATGGATGATGCCATGGTGTAGCAAGTAAGATGTCACAGGCGTGCCTATTAACAACAGAAACCTACCTGACCGGATCCTGAAAGTAGCCCGCACCATCGCTGATCTGGCTGGCAGCGATGCCATCGCCCCCGATCATCTTCTGGAGGCCCTCAGCTATCGGAATCTAGATCGACAGATATGCCAGTAGTTCTTTAATAGAGAGGATCATTCCCTCCTAGGGTAGCTGTTACCCCAGAGATTGCTTAAAAGAAGGGTAAGCCTTTAGATGATTTTGTGTCAGCTGAGGTTCCTAAGAATAACTCTACGCACTTGGGAGTGATCAGGCGTCTTGCCAGACTGTCTAGGGCCTTCTTAATCAGTGGAAGTCGGCGTGAAGCACGCGTTCTTATCGCTCTGATCCTACTCCTATGTCTTTTGGTAGGGGCTTCGCAGGTCTTGATCAGTTATGCAGGCAGGAATTTCATCACCTGTCTTGCCCAGCGTGATTCCCTAGGGTTTCACAAGAATCTCTGGGTCTATTTAGCGACATTTGCCGTGGCCATTCCAATCGGGGTCTTCTACCGGTACACGGCTGAGCGCCTCTCCCTATTGTGGCGAGAATGGATGACCCGCGTGCTGGTGAAGCATTATTTTTACAACCATGCCTATTACCGACTACGGAGCTCAACCCGTGTGGATAACCCTGACCAGCGTATTTCCGAGGATGTGAAGTCGTTCACCACGGGGGTGCTCGGCTATGTGCTTACCGCAATCAACTCCGTCATTACTCTGATTGGATTCCTGGGGGTCTTATGGTCGATCTCCTGGAAACTTCCCGTAGGACTCTTCTTTTACACGACTTTGGGAACAATTCTTTCGATTCTCATCGGCCAGCGACTCGTGGGACTGCATTTCAAGCAGTACCAGAAGGAAGCTGATTTTCGATACGCACTGATACGAGTTCGCGACAATGCAGAAAGCATCGCCTTCTTCAGAGGTGAGCGCCGCGAGCACCGGCACTTGTTATCAAGCTTTGAAGAAGTTGTCGTCAATACGATGAGCATCATCGGTTGGAACAGAAATCTTGGTTTTTTTACCAGCAGTTACAACTACATCGCCCTCATCCTGCCTTTGATCATCGTAGGGCCCATGTACATGAGGGGGTCTGTGGAGTTTGGCGTGGTGACGCAGTCCGCAGGCGCTTTTGCGCAGGTGCTCATGGCCATGAGCGTCATCATCACGCAGTTTGAAGGCCTCAGCGCATTTGCAGCCAGCATCAGTCGACTTGGTGGACTCTGGGATGCTTTGGATGATTACGATGCTGAGGAGACACTGACGAGTAAGGATGTTCCCCATCCCCATGATGAGCATTCACACATCCTCACGCTCACAAACCTCACTGTGCAGACACCCGACGGAGAGAAAACGCTGACACGTGAACTCAATTTCACTCTCCCTCGGGGCAAAAGCGCGCTGATCATGGGAGCAAGCGGTACCGGAAAGAGCTCCCTGTTACGAACCATTGCAGGCTTATGGCAGAGTGGAGGTGGCAGCATCGAACGTCCAAAACTCAACCATCTGATGTTTTTGCCTCAATGCCCCTACATGGTCCAGGGCAACCTGAAAGCGCAACTTGTCTACCCACAGAACGAGGAAGGGATTGAGGAGACCCTCATCGAGGAGGCCCTCAAGAAGGTAAACTTTAGCGAGGTCCTAGACCGTGTGAATGGAAACTTAGACCAGCTCGTAGACTGGACCAACGTCCTCTCGCTCGGTGATCAGCAGCGGATCTCTTTTGCACGAATCTTCCTACGAAAGCCCGTTCTGGCATTTCTTGACGAGTCCACCAGTTCCCTTGACGAGGAGAATGAGCGGTTGCTCTATCAGCGTCTACGCGAGTTCGGTATTTCCTTCGTAAGCGTCGGTCACCATGCCACACTCAAGCAGTTCCATGATTACCTCATTATTCTGAACAAGGATGGAACCGTGGAAATCACCGACCTTTAGAATCGGACACGGCGAGAAACTATAGGTCTCTGGGAGATAGGACAAGATGTTGCTAAGGAAGCTCGAGTATAGAGAACTAAGCCCCTAACCCTTCCGTTGGCTGAGATCTAGGGAAACGCTGATTTAATCCCGTGATGGCCGCTGAATGGCAGTTGCTTATTTTTGAAAGCGCGAGCGCTGGGCAACACGGAGCGGCGGGAGCGGTTTGGGTAGATTTGCCGTAGGCAAACCCGACAGGGCGAGCCGAGCGGGAGCGA
>Ga0209829_10003624_pt1 | contig 11176 bp, 7 predicted proteins | sample C_140205_EF_Meta_FD_187311 | JGI IMG/M metagenome (GOLD analysis project Ga0209829, IMG submission 187311) | Freshwater microbial communities from Lake Croche, Canada to study carbon cycling - C_140205_EF_MetaG (SPAdes) (version 2) | ecosystem: Environmental > Aquatic > Freshwater > Lake... | reverse complement strand
TCCGTTGCGCGAATTCGCGAGCAGTATAGGCCAGAGTATATTTGGCTGCCGCACCGGTTGAAATCGGCCTATAGCGCAACGCGAATCGTCGCGGAGGTCGACGACTACGTGCTGCTGGCCAACGAGGCGTCGGACGGCGTCCCGCCAGCGGAGGACCTTGCGCTGCTGTTTACAACGTCCGGCAGCACCGGTAGCCCCAAACTCGTCCGCATCAGCTTTGAGAATCTTACGGCCAACGCCGGCTCGATTGCAGAGTATCTTTCCATCGATGCCAAGGAGCGTCCAATCACATCGCTTCCGATGAATTACTCCTACGGACTCTCGGTGATCAACAGCCATTTGCTGCGGGGTGCTTGCCTGCTGATGACGACGCGCGCCCTGATGGAGCGGCAGTTCTGGGCCTTTCTCAACGAACAGCGCGCGACGTCGTTCGCTGGTGTGCCGTATCACTATGAAATGCTGCGGCGACTCGGCTTTCTCCGAATGAGCAACCCGAGCCTGACCACCCTGACCCAGGCGGGTGGCAAGCTGCGCGATCCGTTGCTTAAGGAGTTCGGCGACCATTGTATTTCGACCGGGCGGCGCTTTTTCGTGATGTATGGCCAGACCGAGGCGACCGCTCGAATCTCGTATTTACCTCCCGAGATGCTCGGGCTGAAGCTTGGCAGTATCGGGAAGGCGATTCCTGGAGGGCAAATGGAGCTTGTCGACGACGACCTGAGGTCCGTTACGGAGGGAACGGGCGAACTCCTTTATCGTGGCCGCAACGTTTCACTCGGCTACGCGGAACGACGGGAGGATTTGGCGCGGCCCGACGAGAACCACGGTGTGTTGCGCACCGGCGACATCGCGCGCCGCGACGAAGACGGCTTTTTCTACATCGTCGGTCGGAAAAAACGGTTCGTTAAGCTGTTTGGCAATCGCGTCAGCCTCGATGAGGCGGAGGCACTCGCGCGGAGTGTTGCCGGAGATTGTGCGTGCGTGGGCGTCGATGATAAACTCACGATTTATCTGACCGATCCGAGCAAGGCACCCGAAGTCGCGGCGTTCCTGTCTGACCGGATGGGTATCCACCATTCGGCGTTTACCGCGCGTTTAATCGATTCCATTCCCACGAATGCCTCAGGAAAGACAAACTACAGCAGCCTTGAAACCCGATAACGCGGAACCGGCCGGCCCGGTGAACGACGGTACGCAGGGCGCATCGACGAGCGTTGCCGATATCCTGAATATCCCTCCGTATTCCCTGAACCGGGAGGAGAAGGCCCGGCTATTAGACCTCGTCTTGCGGCAACTTACCCGTCGGCACTACGAGAATTGCGCAGAGTATCGGAAAATTGTCGACGCGCTCGGCTATGACCTCGATTCCGAGCGGCCGTATTCGGAATTGCCTTTCATTCCGGTCCGCTTGTTTAAGTCGCTCGATCTGTTGAGCGCGCCGCGCAGCGAAATTGTCAAAACGATGACATCTTCCGGCACTTCGGGCCAGCAGGTTTCGAAGATTTACCTAGATCGAAGCACCGCAGCCAACCAGACCAAAGCGTTGACGCGGATTGTTTCCTCGTTCCTCGGGAAGCAAAGGGCGCCGATGATAGTGATCGATGCGGAGAATACGCTGAAGGACCGCAACAACTTCTCCGCTCGCGCTGCGGGAATTCTTGGGTTTTCGATTTTCGGCAGCAAGCGGATATTCGCGCTGGATGAAAATATGAATATCCGCGTCGACGAAGTTCGGGCTTTCATTGCGCAGAACCCAAGTGAGAGGGTGTTCTTGTTCGGATTCACTTTCATGGTTTGGCAGCACTTTTACCGAGCCCTCGCATCCGGCGGCCAAACCCTTAACATCGACAATGGTGTGCTCATTCACGGCGGTGGTTGGAAGAAGCTCGCGCAAAATGCGGTAATCCGAGAAGACTTTAAGAGCCGACTCCGCGAGGTCGCGGGCATCCCGCAGGTGCATGACTATTACGGAATGGTAGAGCAGACCGGTTCAATTTACATGGAATGCGAGCACGGGTACCTGCATGCACCGGCGTTTTCGGATGTGATCGTGAGGCGCCCATTGGACTTTCGACCCGCCGCCATCGGAGAGCCTGGCATTATCCAACTCCTGTCGATTCTGCCTGCGAGCTATCCGGGACATTCCATCCTAACCGAGGACGAAGGTGTGATCTGCGGAGAAGACGATTGCCGCTGCGGTCGGCTTGGGAAATATTTCAAGGTGAACGGCCGGTTAAAAAACGCCGAGGTCCGGGGCTGCTCAGATGTTTATATGCAGCGCGTTGTAGGATGAGGTGGCGAACTATTACTATCAGAACCAATCATGGCTGACTGTGTCGATTATCTTGTCGGGGAAACTGATGTCGTGGAACGACTGGCGGCTGCGGCGCCGGATGTGCCTTTTTCCGCCGCGACGATCGATTTTCTGCACGCATTGCATCAGGAGATCGCGCGAGATACTCGTGCACGGGAATTTCCCGACGTTGCGACGTTTGGGTTCTTTTGCCGGCGCGCAAATATGCTCGTATTGCGCGAGAAGCAGCGCGCTGATCTTTCGATCCGCGTCGGTCGCGGGCTCGTTTTTCACGTAGCGCCGTCGAACGTGCCGGTGAATTTTGCGTACTCACTAGTTTGCGGGCTGCTTGCGGGCAATGCCAATATCGTGCGCGTCCCCAGTCGCGACTTCGAGCAGGTTAGAATCATCAAAGATGCCATCCTGCGTGTCACTGCCGGACCCCAATACCGGCCAGTGGGAGAGCGAATCGTGCTCGTGCGTTACGAGCGCACCAGCGACGCCACGGCGCTTTTTTCCAGCCTTTGCGATGCGCGGGTGATTTGGGGCGGGGACGCGACGGTGCAGGATATCCGCAAGGCGCCGATGCCGGCGCGTTCCCACGAAGTGACCTTTTCCGACCGGTTTTCGTTCGGCGTGATTAACGCCCTTCCATTTCTCGCGAATGGTGCCCCGGAGAAGATCGCTGACGACTTCTACAACGACACCTACCTGTTTGACCAGAATGCATGCACTGCGCCCCACCTGCTCCTCTGGCTGGGCTCGGCGGAGAATGTCGGAGCGGCGAAGGAAAAGTTCTGGCAGTCAATGCACGAAGTGGTTTGCGCACGCTATCGCGAAATCGAGGCCGTGGTGGCGGTCGACAAGCTCGCAATGTTTTGCCTCCAGGCGGTGGAGTTTGCCGGAACGCGACGGGGCTGGGGCGCCGACAATCGAGTGTGGCGAGCCGAGTTGGGAAGGCTCCCGCGTGGAATCGAAGAATTCCGATGCGGCGGAGGCTACTTCTCCGAGTACCACGCTGCGTCCCTCGCTGCAATCCCGGCCATTGTAAGTCGAAAGTACCAAACTATGGCCTATTATGGCATTCCCAAAGCTGAGCTTGAGGCGTTCATTAGGTCCTCGCCGATGCTCGGAATTGATCGTGTCGTGCCGATTGGGCGGACTCTCGATTTCTCGCTGAAGTGGGACGGTTACGATCTTATTGCAGAATTCTCGCGAATCGTTGAAGTGCGCTGACTGATAGTGGCTGGGTTGTCGAATGGTGCGATTACCAAACCGCTATTGCCCGCACTCCAACCATTTTATCAATATGAAAAACATACCGTTTCATCGGCCTGACATCGGCGAAGAAGAAATTGCCGAAGTCGTAGCCACCCTGCGCTCGGGGTGGCTTACCACGGGTCCCCGGACCAAGCAGTTTGAGGCCGATTTTGCCACGTTCGTTGGGATGAAACATGCGGTCGCCTTAAATAGTGCGACGGCCGCGCTCCACCTTGCGCTTGAAGCAATCGGACTAAATCGGGGTGAGTCCGTTCTGGTGCCGACAATGACGTTTGCCGCGACCGCCGAGGTTGTGCGCTACTTTGATGCCAAGCCGCTACTTGTCGATTGCCGGGAGGATGACTTCAATATTGATCTCGATTCTGCGCGGTGTGTTGCTGCTGCGGCGGTCGCCCGTGGGGAAAAACTGCGCGCGATTATCCCGGTCCATTATGCTGGACAGGTGGCTGACGTAGTGGGAGTGCGAGCCTTGGCGCGCGAATTTGGGCTGCGCGTGGTGGAAGACGCGGCGCATTGCTGCCCCGCCCACTACCGCGAGGACGAAGCGTCACCGTGGAATTCAGTCGGGGCTGAAGCTGATGTATGCTGCTACTCGTTCTACGCCAACAAATGCATCACGACTGGAGAGGGCGGCATGGCTTGCACGAACGACGATCTATTGGCCGATAGGATGCGCATTATGTCGCTTCACGGGATTTCGAAGGATGCATGGAAGCGATTCACTGCGCAAGGATCATGGTATTACGAAATTATTGCCCCGGGTTTCAAATACAACCTCACTGATCTGGCGGCTGCTATTGGTATACACCAGTTGCGCAAGGCCGACCGATTTAGGATTGAGCGGGCGCGGGTTGCGGCGCGCTATGCCGAACTTTTGGGTGCGTTGGTGGAACTTATCCTTCCTTCCGAGCACACCAACCGCCGGCACTCTTGGCACTTGTATTCAATCCGACTGCGGCTTGATCACCTTAAGTTAGATCGGGCTGCGGTGATCGATCTAATGAAAGCAGCTGGAATTGGGACGAGTGTGCATTGGATTCCACTACATATGCACCCCTACTATCGAGAGACGTATGGGCATCAGGCGAACGACTATCCCGTTTCCGCACGTCTATCGCAGGAACTGATAAGTCTTCCAATATATCCGGATATGCGTGATGAAGAGATATCGTATGTGTGCATGAAATTGAAGTCGATCATCTCGGAGAATTGCAAAGAGGTCCACTGATGCTTAAGCGCTGTTTCGATGTTTTTTTTGCCTTCTGGGGGATTCTGCTAACTAGTCCTATTTTTGCGCTAGTGGCGGCAGCCATAAAATTATGCGACGGTGGGCCGGTATTCTACCGACAGGTCCGGGTGGGAAGAGCTGGCCGGAATTTTCGCATCTGGAAGTTTCGAACCATGCAGGTCGACGCGGACAAACGGGGCCCGAATATTACTAAGAGTGGCGATATACGGGTCACATCCGTCGGGAAATTCTTGCGGAACTGGAAGGTGGATGAATGGCCGCAACTTGTGAACGTGCTGTGCGGAGAAATGTCGTTTGTTGGACCGCGCCCGGAGGTGCCTCGGTATGTAGCCCTATATTCAGATCAACAGCGTCGAATATTAATGCTGCGTCCTGGAATAACTGATCTCGCGACGATCGAGTTCCGAAACGAGGAGGATCTGCTTGCACAGGCTGCGGACCCGGAGAGGTATTATTGTGACATTTGCATTCCCCGCAAAATTGCACTGAACTTGGTTCATGCAGAAAGAGCGGGTTTTTTTGCCGATTTGAAAATCATTCTGCGAACTGTCCGCGTGGTTATTTGGCCCGCGAGGCCGCAGTTGTCACGGGATGCGAAATAAACGGCATGCCGTAGTCGGTTGGAGTTTGCTGGCCGTTTTTTGCATTGCGCTCAGTTTTCCCTTTCTATGGTTGCGCAAGCCGACAGAGGGAATGAAGACGCCCGGGCCAGAAATTGGCATGCTGGCCAGTCTGCTGCCGATTGCCTTGAGTGGATGGAAAGTATACGATTTGCCTCTTGGTGAAACTGAACTGATCCGCAGCGAGGTGAAGCGAAGGCTGAACTACTCGGACTATGTGTTTCGGCGCTTCGAACGAGATGGAGTGTATTTTGAAATCTATGCCGCGCGTTGGGATCGAGGCTCCATACCGGTTCGTATGCTGTCAGCTCACACCCCTGACAATTGCTGGACAAGCAGTGGTTGGCGTTGTCTCGACATGCGGTTTCGTCAGGAGTTGAAGGTTGATAACCGATCAATTCACCCTGCAGAGTGGCGGCTGTTTTCATCCCCGAGCGGTGTCATTGTTCACGTCTGGTTTTGGCATTTTGTGGAAAACCAACTCTACGATAACGGGGCGCGTTTTAATCAGTCACCTCATCCTCTTACGCGACTTCGAGATTTATATCTTGAAATGCGCAAAGGCGATCCCGCGCAGTTTTTTGTTCGCTTTACCTCAAATGTCGACTTCTCCCGGCTTTGTTTGGAGAAGGATTTTTGCGACCTTGTCCGCCGGCTCGGAAGCGAAGGACTGTATCAATAGTCGCCGCCCAAAGAGGCGAGCCTGTTTCACGTTAACTGGTCGCGTCAGGAAGCATTGAGTAGGCGATTGGCGGGAACATTCACGAGTCTGTAGAGCTGTCGGGAAAAGGAAGTGGATTGAATTCCGGGGCACGCAATTCCATCGCAAACTACATTTTCCCTGTTTTTCTGGGTGGCACTTCAAATTCAGTTTGCGGGGAATTACGGCCGGACGAGCGATAGACGATTGTCTTTCGTAGCGATTCGTGCGGATATTTTGGAACCTGTTCTATATTTTGTAACTTGTTATATGTATATGCGCTTACTGAGCAAGACTGATTCCAATGGAATTGTGGCGACCACGAACTTGGCTCCAAATTTGGGGCTACGTCGCGTGGGCGGTCTTTTATTATCCACCCGGCGCATCGCCCTTTTAGCGAGCTTTTACGCGGCTGTCGCTGGAGCGAGTTTCTATTTGGCCTATGAAGTGCGCTTTGATTTTGTTGTGCCACCTGAATACCAGCAAGAGCGAGTGGCGGCCTTTCCGTTTGTGGTGGGTGTAAAGTTGATTTCCCTTGTCGCGGCGAGACAGCTCGGAAGTTTGATGACCTATTTTAGCACGCCAGATCTCTTTCGTTTGTTTTGGGCAATGGTGGCATCAAGTGTGGTTGTGTTGATTCCGCGGATTATGACAGGTCCGTTTGCCTTCCCGCGAGGCGTGCTACTTATCGACTTTATGCTTTGTTTTGGCGGTATTTGCATGGGTCGGTTGGCAACCCGCCTTTTCCGTGAGCGAGTGACGATGGGAAAGAAGAGCCAGAATTTAGTGCAGCAACGCATTGCCATCATCGGAGCGGGCGATGCCGGTGCAACGCTGGCCAAGGAATTTATCAGCTCACCGTCCCGTGGCTTCAAGCCGGTCATGTTTTTTGATGATGATTCATCGAAGCACGGAAAATTTATCCACGGTGTGCCGGTGGTTGGTGCGCCCGAAGCATTGGCGCGCACAAATGAGACTGGTGATTTGGTTAAGGCAGTGATTGCCATGCCGTCGGCCTCGGCGAAGCGCATTCGGGAGATTGTGCAGCTGTTGTCGGCGCAGGGTCTCAAGGTGGAAACACTGCCGTCGATCGAGGAACTTGCCTCGGGCAAGGTGCGCGCCAGCCGAATACGCCCGGTAGAGGTGCAGGATTTGCTCGGCAGGGACGTGGTGGATCTCGACTCGGCCGGTATCCGGAAATTGGTTGAGGGGCGTGCTGTGATGGTTACCGGCGCCGGCGGCAGTATTGGGAGTGAACTTTGCCGACAGATTGCCGCGCTCAATCCTCAGCGGCTCGTGATGGTTGAACAGTCGGAGGGCAGTATGTTTCTGATTGAGCAGGAGCTGAATGAAATGGGCTTGGGCTCGATCGCGGTTCCGCTCGTCGCCGACGTGCTAGATCGCTCCCGCATGAGCTACATTTTTTCCCGGTACCGGCCCGAAGTCGTGTTCCATGCGGCAGCCCACAAGCACGTTTTTCTGATGGAGCGCCAGCCGGCAGAGGCGATCTACAACAATGTATTCGGCACCCGCCGACTAGCCCTCATTGCGCAGGAGCATGGGGTGGAGACATTTGTCCTGATTTCCACCGACAAGGCGATCAATCCGACCAACGTCATGGGGGCGACCAAGCGCCTCGCCGAAATTCAATTGATGGCGCTCGCCGCGGCGAAGGCGGGCGGACGGACGGGGGAAGATGTAGGGGGGAAGGGGACAGAGAACGGAAGACGGATGACGGAAGACGTGGGAGGCAAGGGAGACGCGGACGACGGAGGGCGGATGGGTGGGTTGTTGGGTGAGCGCGATCGGCTATCGGAGGCGGAATCCCCATCCCTAGACCCTAGACCCCAAACCCTAAACCCTAAGTCTCAATCCCTCAGCGCTCAGCTTCCCGCCGCCCTCTCTCAACCCTCCACTCTCAACTCTCAACTAGCTTCGCCAGCCCTAGCGCGGACGAAGTTCATGGCCGTGCGCTTTGGTAACGTCCTCGGTTCTTCGGGCAGCGTGATCCCGATTTTCAAGCGGCAGATTGCGAACGGCGGCCCGGTGACGGTAACGCATCCCGATGTGACCCGCTACTTCATGACGATTCCGGAGGCCGTGGGCTTGGTCCTCCAGACAGCTGTGCTCGGCGACGGTGGCGAAATCTTCGTGCTCGATATGGGGCAGCCAGTGAAGATCGTGGATTTGGCCAAGCAGATGATCGAACTCAGTGGCCTCAAAGTGGGCGACGATATTGATATCACCTTTTCCGGTTTGAAGCCCGGGGAAAAGCTCTTTGAGGAATTACAGCACCATACCGAGGAGTATGCGCCCACGGCTCATTCGCGCATCATGCGATTCAAGAGCAACGCGATGTTCAGTGAGTCGGGCGTGGTGGAGCTGGAGCAGCACCTGCACGAAATGGACGCCAACGAACTCAAGCGGCGAATAAAATTACTCGTGCCCGAGTATACTCCCTTCCTTGATTGAGTCGGGGCGCACTGCGCGCGGGCCAGTGTCATTGCGAGCCTGCCTGGCGGGCGCTCCAATCCAGCTGAAATTCCCAATGGGTGGCTACGTCGCTGCGGTTCCTCGCAATGACAAAACAGGGTTTGTTATTGCAAGCCCGCCCACAGGTGAGCGGCCGAGCAAAAACCGTCGGGCCCGGAGGTCCCGGCGCCACCCGCCAGAGCCTATTTTCCACTCGCCGCTGGTATGACGACCAATCGGAAGTTTGGTGAAGCCATTGTAGGCCCGGCCGGTGGCCGGGTAGCCCGCCCGACGGGCGGACCTACACGGAAAAATCTGAAATATAGGGCACGTTGGTATTGCTTTGTGGCCGATGGCATGGAGCTGAGAGTTGATGACCTGTGTAAATCCGAGCTATCTGTGGTAAGAACTCCGAGGTTTGAAATCAGCGCCGATGAGCGAAAATGAGTGGTCAAAAAATACCTCGTCCGTTTTTTGCGCCTTTTCGTGTTTTTTGTGGCCAATGGGAGAAAGCTCAGAGTTGAGAGCTGAGGGTTGAGAGTCCCGGACACCAGACCCTAGACCCTAAATCTTGGACCCTCATCATCATACATCTGTGGAAATCCGTGTTATCCGTGGTGAAAAATTTCGAGAGTCGGCCGAGCGATTCACCACAAAGGCACCGAGATACAGAGTAGAGAGGGAGCAGTCAGCTCATTTTCATTTCAGGGTAGATTTCAGTGCCTCCGAGGTCATCTAATCCGTGTCGAGATCTGGCACTTGCGGACGAGGCTCGACGGCATCGGTTACGGCTTGGACTGCGATGACGTGGCAGAGTGCTCGAATCGCGCCCACAGCGCGGAAGCCACCACGAGTGTGCAGCAGGTAACCAGAATGGCCGGACACTGCAGGGGGAAATCCCACCGTGCGTAAACGACGAGGAGCACGGTCCCGAAGACGAGGCTCCCGCTAAGTGGGTTGCGCCAGAAGGCGCTCCGCACGAGGGTCAAGGCGACATATCCGGCCATCGCGACCAGCACCCCAATTCCCGTTAGGCCGAGCTCAATGGGGACTTCCAGCAGATCGTTGTGCGCGTGGTCCCAAAACATCGGCGCACCGCCGCTGCTGACCAGCCGCGGATCGCGGTGTTGATATATGGGGAAGAGAAACTGGAAGCTGCCGGCGCCGACACCGGACTTCCAATGATCGGCCAGCATCGCCCCCGCTGCGGCGGTGGCCCATTCGCGGGCTTCAAGTGATTGGTCTTGGCGGTTCAGGCCGCTCATCAGACGTGTCCAAGCTTCGCGTGATTGGACGGTTTCCAAGCCTGTCTTGAGAAACAGTCCAAAAATTGCCACCAGCGCGACCGTGCCGAATAGGGCTCGCATCGTGTGTTTTCGCATGAGCTGATGTCCGATAAAGGCGGCGGCGAAGCCGACCAAAAATAGGCCCATGATCATCGTTGCCCCGCGTGCGTAGCTGATGAATATGGCGACAGTGATGGCCAAGGAAAAGAAGGCGAAGAGCGCCGCCGGGTTTGATTTTTCGAGTCGGCGCAGACTACGGCGATAATACCACGCGGCGAACCCGGCACACGTCGCGAGCATCAGCAGCAGGTAGCCGCCGGCATGATTCTTGTAGATAAAGCTGGCGAAGAAGGAATCGTTCGATGACGTCCGCGTCCAAAATATCTTGCCGTTACCGACGGTTCTCTGGACGACTCCAAACGCGGCCAGCAACACGCCGTTGCCCGCGAGCACGATCAATAGTGTCTGGAGGACACGCCGCCGAGTAAATCCAACCCACAGCGTGCAGGCGGTCAGCCAGACCGAGGCATAGATGATGAGCTGGCGCCAAGGCCCTCCCTTCCTAAACGGAACATCCACGCCCAACGGTAGCCAAGTGATGTGGTTGGGTATTCGAGTCATCCACCAGGCCTTGCCATCGGTCGTGTAACGCCACGACGGGTTGAGGGCTTGAATTGTGACGAGCACAAGCAGGATTAGTCCCAGCCAGAAAATTGGGAATCTCAAGAGGCGCGGCCACATCACGAGCCGGAAGGCTGCTGAGCCGTTGTCTTCTTCCCGGTAGTGACGAGGCACCAAACTGACGCCAAAGCCCACGCCCGCGAGGGTGAGACTTACGAGTTGGGACCACAGGTGCATGGTGCCGAGGGCCCAAGGTAAAAACACCAAGTGTGTGCCCACGCAGCATAGGAGGAGCTTTTCGGTCCGATGGATCGACACGCGCTTAACGTCAGCTCGGAACTGCTCCAACGGCCTTTGCCTTGCCTGAAAATGAGAGGAAGAAGAGGAGGCCACGTTAGTGCAGAATGGGACGTGAGCTCGTTCCGTGAAGGGAAAAATGCGGAGGCGGCATATTTTCTTGTGAGGAGGCTTGTGCCAGCTGAGAGCGAAGAGCGAAGAGCGAAGAGCTGAGAGTCCCAGACCCGAGACCCTCGAGCCCAAACCCTAAATCCCAGCCCCTCGTCATCCACGCCCCATCTGTGCCATCTGCGAAATCTGTGGTAAAGTTCATATCGCGGGGGGCGCGGAAAGACTCACGGCAGTTTCAGAAATTGA
>Ga0209829_10003623_pt1 | contig 11177 bp, 16 predicted proteins | sample C_140205_EF_Meta_FD_187311 | JGI IMG/M metagenome (GOLD analysis project Ga0209829, IMG submission 187311) | Freshwater microbial communities from Lake Croche, Canada to study carbon cycling - C_140205_EF_MetaG (SPAdes) (version 2) | ecosystem: Environmental > Aquatic > Freshwater > Lake... | reverse complement strand
CGTTTCCTGTAAGCCCTAACATTTGTTTGTAAGTCCGTGCTGTCGCCCCACAACAGATAATAACTTAAATAGCCAGGACTCATCGGGGTTCCCCTTTGTAAATCCTTGGCGTGTCTGGCACGATAACGCTCCCGTTGCTCCTTATCGTGTTTCAGTGTGTAATCATCCATTCCTTTGGCACCGAACGACACTCGCCGGGTCTTGGTGCCATCGCTGAATACCGCCGTCCACTTTTTCGTGGCAGTTGGGGATGCCTGGACTTCTAACAATTTGAACTTGTCGGTCATTTCTAATCTATGGAATAATTTATTCCACCGATTACTTACGACGCTTCTGGATGTTGACGGCAAACTGCGCCCGTTTGCGAGTTGTTTCCGTGTGAGCGCCAGGATGTGCTAAGACCTCCGCAGCAAACTCCATCGGTTTCTTGCCTACACGTTTGGCTTGTGCCGTCATTGCGCCCTTTTTAATGTGCTTTACAGCCTCTTGAACCCATTTGCCGCCGCCATACTGTTCCTTGGTCGCAACGACCGGATAGAGACCTACCATCTTGTCCGCGACATTCATTGTGTGTTTTGGGTTTCGGTTTTAATTTAGAAGATGAGGTCCGCCGTGCCACGAGAGAAGCCCAGAGCACAGTTGTAGTTGTAAACCACGTGGAGCGTCCAGGCATTCGCAGTGCCAACCGACACACCCGACAGCGGGGGAGGCGTGATGCTTACGTTGACAATACCGTTGGTAATCTCCAGACCGTGGACCAGCACGTCCGCCTCGTAGTCGCTGCCGCTGGGCTGGGCGAACGGCGCCATCTCCCACTGAGACAGTTGGGGGTTAGAACCCGCCGTCCAGACACCTCCCGATGAGGTGAGGACGTTCTGGTTAACCGCCGATGGCGATGTGCCGTTGAGCAGGTTCCACATCGGTGCCGAGCCGTTCTGGTAGTTGGCATACACAAGACCGGCATACAGCACCTGGAGGTTCTGGGGATTATACCACAGATTCGGGTTCGCCAAATTGTCGTAGGTCGCCGAGTTGCTGGTAACGTAGTTGGGCTGGAGCCAGAACTGGAGTGACTTGACCTCACCGGCGCGGAAACCCGTTAGGACCACCGACTGGGGCTGGCTTGTGGCATCCGTCGCCGACAGTTGGAACGTCTGCTCAAACTGGTCAAAACCGCCGGGCAGTGCCATAGAATACATCTCCTTGCTGAGGTCAACGCGGTTCGCCAGCGCCATTCCGCGGTCCTTCATCTGGATTTGCTGAACCTGGAAATACGCCGTATTAAACACCGCCGGAGGAGCCTTGGTGTTGGCAGTGATTGTCGTGCCCTTCGCCAAGTGCCAGAAACCCTGGTTAGGTATCGTGCCAGGCGTGGCAGAGGCAATGTAAGCCGGATTTAACTGGACAGTTACCTGAATTTGCTGTGAGAGAGTGTCACTCGGTAGTGGTAGATTGAGTTCATCGTCGCCCGTCTGCGCCCAGATGGAAACGGGGATGTAAGCAAGTTGATTAGTGCCCGATGGGTTCGCAACTGGTCCCGTCGCCGTGCCGTAGAGGACATTGCCACCGAGGGAGAGCAGGGCATCGCGCTGGGTCTGCGTGCGGGCAAGGCGGAGGTTACGGGCAAGTAACTGGGCACCAGTTAGGAAATACTGCGACGAACCGCCAATACGGAACGACACCTGCTGGATAGCCTCATAGCCCCATCCGCGATTGAGGGCAAAAGAGCCCGAAATATCGGCGATTTGTGCGGCAGTGTATCCCATAACGAGCACTACGTGGCTCACACCGTTGTTTGGGGGGATGGTAAACACCGAGGTTCCCTGACCCTTGTTGTTGAACTCCTGCGTGTAACGCTGGTCCGTAATGGTCGGGATGACCTGCTTCTTGGCATTATCGCTATCCTGGTAATAGATGTCTAGGGGACCGCCAACGCGGACGAGCGCTTGGGCGGAGGACATTGTGTTTATGAATAGAGGGGCGAAAATAATTTTCGCTGGAGTATTTAGAAAAATGTCTTACCTCGGTCTCGCTCCCCACCCCGATGGAGTCGCCCACTCCAGAATGCCGATGGCAAACATCGCGACGGTCACTCGCAACGTTGACCTCCCGCTACCGGGAATTATCAAGTCTGCGCGTGCCGGTTCTTACCATATGCCAACCCTGTCCCACGTCACCCAGGGACCCCACGGACACCCAGCCTATCCTGCGGAACTCCACCACGAGGCGGGTCCGGCGCCCAAGACGCACACGACGCCAGGAATGATTGGCGTTGAAAAGCGTCACTGAGCGTCAGCGGCAGCATCTAATTCTTTTATGCGTGCCCGGAACCAGTCCTCCACCTTTTTCGTGGAGGGCTTGTCAGCCGCCAACTCCCTAATGTCTTTGCGAACTGAGACAGCCGGAACAGGCGTTGCTGGTGCCGACCCTTTGGCTTTTGTTGTTTCCGGCATTTTGCGTGACGGTTTATTAACGATTGCTTGACGCTTTAAGAACTCCATCATAAACGGGCTATTCATTCCGTTATTTATTTTATAGTGATAAATTAAATAATGGATTCCATTCCGGACAAGCCCTTCAAACTAGACTTGCCTCCCAAAGGTGGCTTTTCTATTGTGATGATTGGCGCATCACGCAGTGGCAAGACGACAGCGATGAAACACATCGTTGAAAAATACCTGAAAGACAAAATGCTGTTTTTCACATCATTCAACGCTCACCACGACATCTACAAGGATATGCCGAAAAAGACGATGATTTGCGGTGACTTTCACCCAGAAATTCTCAAGGAGTTTCACATCCTCCAGAAAGAGACCAAGAATAAATACAAGGCTTGTTTTATTTTTGACGATGCGATTTCCAGTCATTTGAAAAACCATCCACAGATTACCAAACTGTTCAGCATTTACCGTAACAGCGATATGTGTGGCATTTTCAGCGCACAGGCACCCACGCTTGTCTCACCGGTTGGTCGGGCAAATGCGAATTTTGTGATGTTGTTCCGGCTTGGCAACGCCGGTGACATTGAGGGCACCGTCAAAGATTTCCTGCGCGGATGGCTCCCGAAAGAGATGTCAATGAACGAGCGCATCATTTGGTATCAGGAGGCAACAGCAGACCACCATTTCATCCTTATTGACAACATCAACAGTGTGGTTTGCCGGTGTAAATTATCTCCAGAGATGATAGGATGAGCGACGAGGACAAAAAATTAGCAAAACAATTTATTGATGAAAACAACGCTTTTGTTGTCAGGCGTTTGACATCCGGTGACCCGGCAGCAAAGAGACGCATTGCTGAGGAAAAACGAATGGAGGCAGTCCACGCCAAACTGTTTAATGAATTCTATTCAACTCCGCAGGGAATAATGATAGCAGCACAACAACAACGAGAAAAAAATCGCAAACGAGAACTTGCTGCGCCACCACCGCCACCACCTCCTCCACCGCCACCGCCACCGCCACCGCCAGCACCGGAACCAGCAGGTCCATCCAAAGCAACACAGACCGCTTACGCTCAGCGAACCAACAAACTCAAACGGGAAAGCGACATTGACATCTCAAACGCTAAAAAAATGACCGAGTATCTTGAAAAGCAATATACGAATGTTGGAACCAGGCGCAATTATTTTTCTGCGTTGGCATTTGAAACAAAGGGCACACCTGCCGGAGAACATTACCGACAGGAGGTGTTGAAATTAAAATCGTAATCTAAAATAAATGAGTGCCTTTCTGGAAAGCCGTTTAACCAAAATGGGCTCAATGCCAAAGAGCGAGGGTCTCCCGACCGCTGAGGTCAGTGCCGGTGTCGGTGCCGTCAGCAAGGCACCCAAGCGTAAATTGGCTAAGAAAGCACCAAAGAAAGTGATGGTTGAAAAAGAGGAGAGCCACGATGTCGCACTCGTCAAGAAACGAGCGATGATGAAATAAATTCTATCCACTAATAAATGTCTGTCGTCCCGAATTCGCTAATGCCAACTGGGGGTGCCGGAGGAGCAGTGATGACACCTATGATGCCAAGAGCGGCAGCAGGTGCTGGAGCGCCAGCGCCTACCGTGGTTGATGCGGACGCCGCCAAAAAGGCAAAGCGTAGCGAGGCTGCCAAGAAAGCGGCGGCAACCCGTGCTAAGAACAAGGCGGCGAAAGCAGCAGCGGCGGCTCCGGCACCAGCGGCGGCTCCGGCACCGGCACCGGCTCCAGAACCAGAACCAGAGGCACCTGTCAAGCGTAAATTAACGCCAGAGGAGAAAGCGGCGAAACGCGCCAGAAAGACTGAACGGGCTCAAAAACGAGCAAAGAAAGCAATCGCAAAAGTCAAGCCCGTTTCACACACGCCGATGCTAATGGAGGAGGAGGTTGGCGAATACAAGCCAAAGGTGTCATCTGTTGGTCCAAAGGCGATAACGCTGACGAAAGCGGAGCGCAAAGAGTTTGAAAAGGAATATCAGGAGTTCATTGCGGATTTACGCAAGAGAAAGGGACTTGCGGCAGATGAACGAGCCAAGATTGCGGAACTCGCGAAAGACCCAATGAATCAATTGGCAAGAATGATGAATGCGGGACATATTCATTATTTGGGCGTTGATGACGTTGATGAAATGTCGTATGAGGAATTTGAGGACCAAATGAAAAAGAAACTTGAGCGTGAAAAACGCGCCATTGCTGAACGCCCCGAAAAATACAAAAAGATTATGGAGCACATCCGTGAAATGTTTAAGAAACGCGCCGAGAGTATTGATAAAGAATATGTTGGCACATCGGCGAAACAACTTGATGTTCCAGCAAAGGCAACGGTTAAGGAATTACAAAACATTCTCAAAGATGCCGGTGTCAAGGGTTTTAGTGGAAAGAAAGCAGATGAATTACGCACAATGATTACAGAGTTTAATGAAAGGTCTGTTACACGACACAAAGGATATGAGGCAGGTTCTCGCAAGTCTCTCGCAGAGGAAATGAACCGATTTGACTTGATGCTTAAGTTTCAAGCGATGAGTGAAAAGGAAATTCAAGAAAAAATGGAGGAGGTTGAGGCGATGCGCCAGTTAAGTCAGCGCAGAATTAACGAGGGCAGGTCAAAGATACGAACGATGAAATCTGCTGCCGAGGCAAACGCATTTATCGCCAAGTTGAATGCTGAAACCCAGGCATTCAACGATGCCAACCGCCCAGTAATGAGATTGCTCCAAGATGCTCTAAAATACAAAACAACAGGCAGGTCGCCCATTCTTGAATCGCAAGAGGGGTTCTTGTCGTTTGATTTCTAATTTTTTCTCCCCGTCGGCGGACAAAATTGATTGTTCCAAACAATTCTAATAGAATTTTAGAACAATGCCTGTCGCATCCATCACCGCTGACGCTTATGCGAAACGAGTTGCCCGTGCTGAGGCTGCCGCGAAAGCCAAAGCCACCGACATTGAAAAGATGATTCCAGCCATCCACGCAATGGAGGTGTGCCCTGCGACCAAGAAAAATTATTTCATCGCACTCCACCACGCAACCAAAGACACCGTGGTCGCCGAGCAATACAAACAGCAGTTCCTCAAGTGCGACGAGGACGCCAAGAAACTGCCACCACCGCCACCGCCAAACATCACATATGAGCAAATCCAAAAGGCTGGACTGGCAATAATGAATAATGAGGATGTGCCACTGCTCCACCGCATCCTGGCAGGACTGTCAACGCAACTGAACCCCTTGCGCCTGGATTACTGTAATCTGCCAATCAACCCTGAGGACCGCAGTGGCAATCACATCGTCCTGAGCAATCCAAAGAACAGCCACGTCGTCATCAATCAGCACAAGACGACCAAGGTGATGCTGAAAGTGTTTGGTGACGGTTCGCTTGTCCGCACCCTGACGCCTGAAATTTACGCACTCATCAAGCGGTGGCAACAGGACAACAAGGACGCCCTGCTGCTGGAGATGCCACCGAACACGCTGGGCAAGACGCTGACACGCATTTTCCAGAAACACGCCAACATCCACATCACGCAGAACACCATTCGTCACGCTTATGTCACCAAGGCTCGTGCTGGAGACCGTCCACTTGCCGTTGTGTCCAAGATTGCGAAAGAATTAGGACACAGTGTGGCAACTAACGAATTGTATCGGTGGGAGAACAACGTTCAGGCACCTCAATCGTAAGTGACATCGGCGTCTTGACGACCTCGTATTTCAAGTCGGTCGGGTGGTCCTTGAGCACCGAACAACGAATGTAATATTCATCACCTTTCACTGTGTGGATTGGAATGCTGAATTCAATGGTTTTTTCAAACACACTGAACACAATGTCGCGCTGATAAGCCCTCAGCACACGATTCATTTCTCTGGGATGCGATTCTTTAAATGGACGCTGGGACGCTCCTGGATTTCTAACAATTAGGTTGCTGAATTCTTTTGCTGCGCAGTTTTCTTGGTGTTCTTTGAAATCCTATACTGTTAATGGTTCATTTTGTATTTCTATTATTTCTATTATTATTAAGGGGATTATTATGGATTAAGGGAAAAGGGGATAATTATGAGTGTATCTGGAGAGTGGCTGGAGAGAGAGGCTGGAGAGGATGGCTTTGGCTCCAAGTTTTGGAAAGGGTGTAAATTATCCCTTTATCCCCTAATCCAAAATAATCCCCGGTGGTTTAAAGAATAATCGTTTATTAACATTAGAGAGCAAAAGATGACTGAAACACGCAAGGAAACCAAGACTTATGAACGCAAACGCGGTGAGACACAGTGTCCGCTGTGCTCCATTCACTGTCGCAGTGACCGGCTCGTCGCACATCTGCTGACACACAAGCACAACCTGACCGACCTGTTAAATCCAAAGTGCCGTGCGGACGCCATTCAACGCAAGATGCCAATGATTTATTATCACCTCAGTGCGTTCACAGACCCAAAGGACCGAAAGCGATTTGATGAAAATAAAATGTTCTGTGCGTGTCTCATCTGTGGCAAAGGCAAATACGCAGGAGGTCACGGTTCCACACACGACTTTGTCCGCATTCACAGCCAGAGCGACTGTGTGAAACAGTGGGACAGCGTGGCTCACCTGTTCGGCGAACTGCCTGTTGACACTCCTCCACTGCCTCAGGCTCCTGCTCCGCAAGAGACAGCAAAAGACCGTCTCATTCAGTCACTGCGAGACGAGATTGCTGAACTCAAAAGAGATGCTGAACAAACTGGAAAACGATTTAACGAACTTTGGAAAGAGAACGAGCAACGCAAGACACAGCCACAGCCTCCCAAGGCTCCAGAGCCATTCAGGGTTGCTCCAGACCCAACAGAAAATAATCCCCTTTTACCCGAACGCCAAGAAATCCCCAACGAGCCAGAACCTGAGCCAGAGCCTCAGCCTCCCACGCTGGTTGTGGTTCCAACGGAGCCCGAGCCGATGCCTAATTTCGCCACACTGCCACTGGCGACCGTCCGCAAAGACCCCAACGAGGGAAAGCCTGGTTATTTTCAAGCCAAGAGTGGCAAGTGGCTCAAGAAAATCACCGGCACCGCTCCCCCGCCCCCGGCACCAGACCCACAGCAATCAAATTTGTTAGAAACCCAGGCAACCACGAACCACACGGACCCCAATGAGGGACGCGACGGTTATTTTCTCGCACGGTCTGGCAAATGGGTTCGCAGAATAGGTGGAGCAATGCCTCGTCCCACAACGACGCTGTTGGCTGTGAAACCGCCACCTGCGGTTCCAAAAGCACCGACGTTGACACTGAATATTGATGACATCCTTGCTCAACTGAACGCACCACCGACCGACGCTGAAAAAGCGGAGATGGACCGAGAGAATGAGGAGTTTCAAATTAACGAGATTTTGAATGGGATTGTTGAGCACGAATGGACCGCTGATGAAACCAAGGATTACATTAGCGAACGAGAGGAGGAGATGAACCTGACGGCGGTGTTGAAACGGCGGTGCCTCAACGCCATTCTGCGGTTTGCGGACGGTGAGGACAACTTTGAGGAGATTGCGGAGATTCAAAGAGCCTGATGCGATGGAATGAGCAGTTCAGGACGGATTGGACGCTCTGCGTGTTGAATCCAATCGCCGAACTGACACAGGTGATAAAACGCCCTGAAAACCCAGCCAGGCGTTGCCTGTCTCCAAGCATCTTGCTCCCAAATGGTGCCTGGCGCTGGATAAGGAACAGAATAACAGCGGATGTGAATGCGATAATTCTCAGTCACATTCAGGTCAGCATCAAACCTCACTGGACCGAGCCCACCGCCACGCATTTCAAAATCCGCACGAACGACAGGGCATCCAGCCTTGCGATATTCAATGAAAAGCGGTTCAATCATCGCACCGGTCTCGTTATAACGCATCATCACCCACCACGACGGCATTTGTCTGCGAATTCTTTTGGAATTTTTCGGGCAATCAATTTTTATCGCCGACGGGCAGAAAACTCAAGATGAACTTGATGACCTCAACATTGAACGCGTTGCCGAGGCACCGATAACGCTGTGTGTTGCTGAGGCAGTCGGTGTAATTATCAGGGACGCCTTGGAGGCGTTCGCATTCCACGGGCGTCAGTTTGCGAATTCGCTTGATTTCACCGACCTCTATTTTAACGGGCACGTGTCCGCCGACTGAACTGCCTTTCGTAATTGTGGGGCATTTGCCGTCATCGCTATAAACTCGGTTGGTTTGATAATTGTTGCCGATGAAACCGACCTGATAAAGCCCAGTCTTTGCTCCCAGTCCACCGCCGTTTGCCGACAGCGTTGACGACTTGGCGTCTGTGTCGTAAATGCGGTTGCCTTGCGAGTTGCTGTTGCCACAGTGACCGAGCACTGTGAGACCGTCTGGCTTTGACACAACCTCCTTTCTAAGTGTGCGAGTGATGTGATTGCCGATAAAGAATGTTTCTGCGACCGTGGGTTCCAGGATGTCTTTCAGCCGAATGTTGCGGTTCTCGGGGAGCCCTTTGACGGGAATGTTGGTCCAGAACAGCCGTTTGCGACTTTGTGCGGAGACGAGCGATGCGTCAATCATTATTGGCTTGACGCCGATTTGCTTGGAGATTTCATCGCGGTCCGTGTCTGCCATTGACGCCACATTCTCCAGGATGAACCAGCGTGGCTTGGTCTCTTTCCAGATGCGAATCCACTCATAAAACAGTTTGGACCGGTCGCCTTTCAAGCCCTCACGATTGCTTTTGGCAATGCTGAGGTCAACACACGGACTGCCTCCGCACAGCAGGTCAATGTCGGTGATGCCTTTGACCGAGCAAACATCGCCCAGCGGTGTGATGTCGTCCCAGTTATTCATTTGAACGGCGATTGCGTTGACATCAATCTCTGCTGAGCCATAATAATCAATCTTGCGGTCGCCAAGAGCCACGCGGAGACAGGCGATGCCGTCAAACAGAGAGAGCACACGCATTTGGTGGGGAATGCGAATTCTTTTGGAATTTTTCAACGCTGTCAATTTTGTTCGGCGGTCGTTGAAAAAGACTGGTTGTTGACTGATTATTTAACTGTGATTCCATTATTCGCCACGCAGTTCCTGCGTCCGTGCGATTTCCAGTGTGCTGTCCAGCCGAGCACGGGAGCCGACGCCAATCACCGCACCGCCAGTGTTGTCCGTCTTTTCGCAGAGGACATCCACGAGGTCACGGACTGAGCGGAGAGCAATGCGGAGGCACATCGCTTTATAATCTGGCTCAATGCTGTTGATGCCGTCTGCCAAAGTCCTGACAATCTCGTTGACCTCCGCATAACAGGAGACCATTGGCTTTTCGTCACGCTCGGCACGAATCTCGTTAATGCGCTCGGTCTGCTTGGTGATGATGTCCTGGTAAATCTTAACGGTGTTCTCAAGGTGCCTCATTTTCAACTCGTTGAACCGGCGGTCGTTGGCGGCGATGTCCTTGTCAGCACGAGCCAGTGCTGCTGCTAACTCGGTGTCGCCTTTCACCATCGTCGTGTCGGTTTCAAAGCATTCGGGGAACGGGGCTCCAGTGACAGACGGCATCTTGCTGGGGGAATGCTGAATTCTGTTGGAATTTTTTGGGCAATCAATTTTTATCGCCGACGCCGAGAAAAACGCCGGAATTGAAAAACGCTGTGCGTTTCTCGTTTGTTTTTGTTTTTTTTAATGTTTAATGCGTTCACTGCGACTTGACTGCGTCTGCGATTGCCTGGTGGAGCGAGTTGCCACTGGGCTCAGCGGTGCCGAGCAGGAGTGCTGTGACGCGTTCGTGCCCGACAAGTTCATCGTCGCTGTCGCTGTCGCTCTCTGGGATTGCGCCATCGTCGTGGGCACTGTCAACGGCACTCTGGATGATTTCACGCTTGTGTTGCCAGGATTGCTCCTCAAGAAATCCGTCAATGTCGTCTTGAATGGTTTCGTCGGTGAGGAACTTGTCGGCTGAGACATCAATCTCGCCGTTGCCACGCTTGACATCTTTGGCTTGAGAGCAGAGCCACTGCCAGACACGCGGGTCTTTGAAATCGTCTGCGGTGAGTTCAGCACTCACGCAGATGCTGAAACGGAGGGCGACACTCACAGTCTTGAAAGAGGAGGAGGAGGGAGGAGATGCTGACATCTTGCTGAGCGTGTTTCCCATTGGATTGCGAACGGAGGAGGAGGGATGCTGAGTTCCGCCAGAATTTTCCGGAGGGTTCAATTTTTATCCGCCGACGCCGAGAAACCGCTTGAATTGAAAAACGCTGTGCGTTTCTCGTTGACATTAATGATGGTGCGTTCACTCAAACACCTTGAGGTTGCGCTTGTCGCTGAACTGGTCCTTGAGGTGCTCGGCGAACTTGGCGGTGATGTGAATGCGTGGCATTCCGTCTTTCTTGGCGGAGACACGCCACTTGCCGTTGTTGCTGATGGACTTGTTGAAACCGACGGTCTGCCACTTGTCAGGCACGACTTTGTCGTCGTCGCCAAGCACTGGGATTTCAAACGAATAAATTTGCTTTTCACGACACTGGATTTCGCAGGTGTTGAGGAGGAGTTCAGTGACGCACTCCTTGCCCTCAGCGTCGCACTCGCTCCAGAACTTTTCAATGAGAGCGAGGACCTTGTTGTGGCGTTCTTGATAAATCTTGTTCCACTCGTTGGAGGACTTGAGGCGAGACATCACCGTCATCGTGGTGACCTCGCTGAACTTGGATGTGTGGGAGGAGGAGGGAGGAGGTGCTGACATCTTGGAGGAG
>Ga0209829_10003621_pt1 | contig 11178 bp, 4 predicted proteins | sample C_140205_EF_Meta_FD_187311 | JGI IMG/M metagenome (GOLD analysis project Ga0209829, IMG submission 187311) | Freshwater microbial communities from Lake Croche, Canada to study carbon cycling - C_140205_EF_MetaG (SPAdes) (version 2) | ecosystem: Environmental > Aquatic > Freshwater > Lake... | reverse complement strand
CCGATACCAGTACCGAAGGCCTTCGCCACGGCCTCCTTCGCCGCGAAACGCGCGGCATAATGCAGCGCCGGACGCTTCTGGGCGGAACAGTAGCGGTGCTCACTCTCCGTGAAGATGCGATCACGAAACGCATCGCCATGACGCTCCAAAGCGTCAGCGATCCGGTCCACCTCGACCACGTCGATGCCGATGCCGATCAGTCGCATGATCCGTCAGGATAGGTGGCGATCAGCTGCTTCATCTGACGCACGGCCTCGGTCAGCCCGACCTTCATCGCGCGGGAAACAATGCTGTGGCCGATGTTAAGTTCTGTTAGATGTGGCACCGCGAACAGGCGAAACAGATTGCCATAATTGATGCCATGACCGGCGTTGACCTGAAGTCCGGCGGCATGCCCGGCCTTGGCGGCATCGATCAAGCGCTGCACTTCGGCTTCGACGGCATCCCCTTCCGCATTCGCGAAACAGCCGGTGTGCAGCTCGATCATTTCAGCCCCGAGTTCGGCGGCCATGCGGACCTGATCGATCTCGGGATCGATGAACAGGCTGACCTTGATCCCGGCGGCCTGGAGCTGGCGGATGCAGTCGCCGGTTTCACGACGTTTGCCAATGACATCCAAGCCACCCTCGGTCGTGACCTCCTCGCGTGTTTCTGGAACGAGGCAGGCAAACTCCGGTCGAAGCCCCAGCGCGAAGCCGATCATCTCCTCGGTGATCCCCATCTCGAAATTGAGTGGCACGCTGATCTCGCTGCGGATCGCACGGGCATCAGCATCCTGCATGTGACGTCGGTCGCCACGAACGTGGATCGTGATCGAGTCCGCTCCGCCGAGAATGGAATCGTGAGCGGCTTCCACCGGGGAGGGCTCGGCATTGAACGAGTCGGGCAATAGCGCGTAACGCGCCTGCCGGAGGGTAGCCACGTGGTCGATGTTGACGCCGAGGAGCAAAGACATGGATGGTGATTAAACCGGGGGGAGTGATCCCGCAAGGGCGGTCTGAGTCTGGGGGAGACAAAGTGTCTAAGACGTCACCATGGACGTTTTGATGCTTTCAGCTGCCCGGTCATTTTCCGCCAGTGAATCTGAAGCCGCACGCTATATCGATCATCATGAACTCTCCATTCCTGTCAAAATTCCATTCGCGAGGCACTTCCATGCTGAGGCAGGTTTCGCTGATCGGCGCGTCCGCCCTCCTGCTGGGTGGAGTATCAAGCGCGGCACCGTTCACTGCAGGGAACTTGGTGGTCTTGCAGTCCGACGCTCAAACCAGCGCTGCCGCCTCCGTTTCCTTGCTGGAATTTCTTACCAGCGGAACTGGCCAAAGCGCAGTTAACACAGTGGCTCTGCCAACGACAGTGGCGGCCGCGCCAGGCAATGGCGCGCTGACGCAGAGTGGTAGCGCCACTTCCGAAGGTTATCTTTCCCGTTCGCAAGACGGGCGCTACTTGCTAGTCTGTGGCTACAACGTCGCTGTTGCCACTGCTTCCGTCGCAAGCACCACGTCAGACCGCATTGTTGGACGCGTCAGCGCGTCAGGCACAGTGGACACGACCACGCGGGCACCCGGGTATAGCGGGAATAACATGCGTTCTGCCGCCAGCACCGATGGAGCGACCATTTATGTAGCCGGACCGGCAGCAGGCCTCACAACTTTGAGTTTTGGAACCCAGCCTGCCTCGGCTACAACAATCAACGCGGGCAATACGCGGGCTGTCGGAATTTTTGGAAGCCGACTGTATGCCCAAGGAACCATCGGCACACTTGGAACTTTCTCCTCTGCTCTCCCAGTCAGCACGGAAACCTTTGCTGCCTTATCGGCGGCCATCGGCAGCACCAGTGCGAATCAATTCTTCTTTCTTGACCGCGATGCTGGCGTGGCTGGTGTTGACGAAGTCTTCATTGCTGACGGTGCAAGCGGGATAAAGAAATATTCGTTCGACGGAACAACCTGGACCGCTCGCGGAACAATTACGGGAACATTCTTCGGCGTTGTGATTGTGGCGAATGGAACTGGCACTGACATTTACGCCACCACCGGGACTGGTGCTGCTGCGGCCAACACATTGGTCAAATACACCGATTCCGCAGCTTACAATGTCGCTGGCTCATTCAGCGCTGCCACCACTCTCGCCACGGCGGCCACCGGCAAAGCTTTCCGCGGCCTCGCGTTCGCCCCTGTGGCTCCCACCATCACCGGAGCCGCCACCGCCGCCGCCTTCACCACCACCTACGGCACCGCCTCGGCCGCCCAGACCTTCGCGGTTTCCGGCAGCAACCTAACCGCCAACCTTGTGGCGACCGCGCCGACGGGTTTCCAGGTTTCAAGTGACGGCACGACGTACGGCACTACTGCCACCTTCACCCAGAGCGGTGGCACGGCAAGCGGCTCGCTGCGGGTTCGGCTCGCCGCCACAGCCAGCGTCAGCGGCACCTACAACTCCCAGAACATCACCCTTACCAGCACGGGTGCGACCACCGTCAACATCGCCACGGCTGCTAGCGGAAATTCGGTCAGCGCCAAGGCGCTCACTGTCACTGCCAACAACGTCACCAAGTCATTCGGCGCGACCTTGACCGGCGGTGCGGGTTCGACAGCCTTCACCAGCACCGGCCTGGTCGGCGCGGAAACCATCGGTTCGGTCACCATCAGTTACGGAACCGGAGCCGCTGCGAGCGACGCCGCCGGCAGCTATCCCGGCTCGGTCACCGCGACCGCAGCCACGGGCGGCACTTTCACAGCATCGAACTACTCGATCACTTACGTGGCCGGTGACATCACCGTCAGCGCAGCGCCGACGATCAGTACGGTGGGAACGCTCTCCGCCGTTAACACGACCTACGGCACCGCCTCTCTTTCCCCGACGAGCTTCTCGGTTTCAGGCGGAAGCCTGACGGGCGACTTGACCGTGACTGCTCCGTCGGGTTTTCAAGTTTCCTCCGGTGGCACCTACGCCACTAGCCTGAACCTCACGGCGACGAGTGGCACAGTTTCCACCACCACAATCTCCGTCCGCCTCTCCGCCACTGCGTCGGCAGCCACCTACTCCGGAAACGTCACCGTCTCGGGTGGTGGTGCCACGACACAGAACGTGGCGACCGTTTCGAGCACGGTGGCTCCGAAGGGACTCACCCTTACCGGCCTGACCGGAGTCAGCCGCGAATATGACGCCTCCCTGGCTGCCACGCTCAGTGGAACAGCGGTTTATGCGGGATTGGAAAACTCCGAGTCATTCAGCGTGATGGGCACTCCAGTCGCCAGCTTCGCCACAAAGACCGTAGGCACGGCGAAACCTGTCACCGTCACTGGCTACACGGCACCCTCCGCCAATTACACAGTGACCCAGCCGACCGGCCTGACCGCGGATATCACCGCCAAGGCGCTCACCATCACCGGTGCCGCCGTGACCAGCCGCCCCTATAACGCGACACTGGCCGCAACGATCACCGGCACCCTCAGCGACGTGATCGCTCCGGATGTGGTCACCCTGGTCGGCACCGGCACTTTCGCGGATGCCAACGTCGCCACGGGCATCGCCGTCACCTCCACCTCCACCCTCGCCGGTGCGGACAGCGCCAACTACTCGCTGACCCAGCCGACGGGATTGACCGGAAATATCACCCAGGCCGCGCAGACCATCACCTTCGCCGCGCTTCCCGCCAAATCCGTCAGTGATGTCCCATTCGCCCTGACCGCCACCGCCAGTTCGGGACTCGCCGTCAGCTATTCGAGCTCGAACACTTCGGTGGCCACCATCGCAGGAAGCACCGTGGCCATCGCCGGTGTCGGCACCACGACAATCTCCGCTACTCAAGCCGGAAACGCGAACTACAGCGCCGCCACCCAGGTCGATCAGGTGCTGACCGTGGGTTCCGGCCCCACGGTGTTGGCAGTCGGTGACATTGCGATCATCGGCGTCAATGCCACCAACCCCGACAAATTCGCGGTCGTCCTGTTGAGGGACGTTGCACCCGCCACGGTCATCAACTTCACCGACAACGGCTTCGACAGTGCGACCGCCGGCAGAACCGGAGAAGGCTTCCTGACATTCACCGCGCAAACCGCGCTAACAGCCGGCACCGTGCTGACCTGGACCAATGGCATGACCATCACGGGCACCGGCTGGAGCAGCAACAACCCGACGAGTTTCGCGTTCAATGCGTCTGGAGGAGACCAGCTCTTCGTGTTCCAGGGGAGCACCGCGAACTGGGCCACACAAAGTGGCGTCACCGTGCTCTGCGGTGTCAACTATGGCACAGCCCTTTTGACTACTGGAACCGCGGCGGCCGGGACGACCTACCAGCCCGGCACCTCCATTTTGCCATCAAACGCATTCCTGAACCTGCCCTCGCTTACCGCGAACAACAACTATTTCGCAAACGGCTCGACGACGACTTCCTCGGTGACGGTCGCAGACAGCAAAGCGGCCTTGTTCGCCCTGTTTGAAAATAGCTCGAAGTGGTTCACCTCGAGCAGCGCGGTGACCTTCCCGACCTACAGCATCACCATCAAGACCCCACAGACGATCACCTTCGGAACGCTTGCCAACAAAACCTTCGGGGATGCCGACTTTGCTTTGGGCGCAGCTGCCGACTCCGGTCTGAGTGTTTCCTACATCAGCTCGAATCCCTTGGTCGCAACCATTTCCGGCAACATGGTGCACATCGTGGGTGCGGGCAGCACCACGATCACCGCCTCACAAGCCGGTAACGCTACTTATGCCGCCGCCGTTGATGTCCTGCAGACACTCACCGTCGGCAAGGCCAACCAAACGATCACCGGTCTGGCGGCCACGGGCAGCAAGACCTACGGCGATGCATCCTACAGCCCGGGCGCTTCAGCCAGTTCCGGTCTCGCCGTGACTTATGGAAGCTCTAACACCGGCGTCGCGACCGTGTCTGGAAGCACCATCTCAATCATCGGCGCGGGCACCACCACGATCACTGCTTCGCAAGCTGGAGACAGCAACTACAATCCGGCTACGGCGGTTGACCAAACCCTGACCGTTTCAACTTTGGGTCTGACCATCAACGGAGTGTCCGGCGTGAACAAGCCTTACGACCGCAACACAGACGCCTCCCTCACCGGCACGCCAGTCCTGAACGGCGTGCTCACAGGTGATGCCGGCAACGTGACTGTCTCCGGCACGCCGTCCGCCAGTTTCGCAACCGCGACAGTCGGCAATGCCAAGGCAATCACCGTGACGGGCTACATGCTCGCCGGTTCCGCAGCCGCCAACTACACGGTCTCGCAACCCACGGGGGTGACCGCCGACATCACTCCGCGCTCGGTGACGATCGTCAACCCCTCTGTCGCCCCCAAGACCTACGACGGCGCGACAGGCGTCGTCATTCTTGGAGATCTGAACGCCTACGCCATGGAGGATCCCCTTCTGTCATTCTTGGAGATCTGAACGCCTACGCCATGGAGGATCCCCTTCTTTCCCTGTCGCGCACGGGGGTTTTCGACACGCCAAACGTCGGCACCGGCAAGGCTGTTACTTGCACCTGCTCGCTCCAGGGTGAAGGAGCCGGGAACTACACCTTCGTGCAGCCCACCGGCCTTACCGGCGATATCACCGCCAAGGCTCTCACGGTGACGGGCGCGGCAGTCACCTCCAAGACCTATGACGGCAACACCAACGCCACCATCACCGGCACGCTCGTCGGCGTGGTCTCGCCGGACGTGGTGACCTTCAACGGCACCGGCACTTTCGCCAGTTCGGCTGTCGGCACCGGCATCGCGGTGACCTCCACCAGCACGCTGGGTGGCGCGAACGCAGGCAACTACAGCCTCACCCAGCCCACCGGCCTTACGGGCAACATCACGGCCAACACCACCGTGGATCTCTCCCGTTATGTCCGCGTCGGACGTTATGATCTGCCGGAGCCAACTCGCACCACCGCGCCGAGTGGAAGTTTGCTCGCCCAGGAAGCCTCGAACGTGACCTACAACTGGGACACCGACACGCTCTTCATCGCAGGCGACGGTGGCACATCCATCGTCCAGGTATCCAAGACAGGCGCGCTCATCAACTCGATGACCCTTGCTCTGAACGCAAGCCGCAGAGCGGGTGTCGAGTTCGATGACACTGAAGGCCTCACTTACATCGGCAACGGTGAGTTCGTCATGACCGAAGAGCGTGACCGCACACTCGTGAAGTTCACCTATGCCGCCGGGACCACACTGACCCGCGCAGCGGCGAAGACCGTCAAGCTCGGCACCACCATCGGCAACATCGGACTCGAAGGCGTCTGCTACGACCCGCAAACCGGCGGCTTCATCGTCGTGAAGGAAAAGACTCCTGAGTCCATCTTCCAAACCAACATCGACTGGAATGCACTGACCGCGACCAATGGCTCGCCTACCGCGACCAGCTCGACCGATCTTTTCAATCCTTCATTGATCGGCACACTCGACTTCTCCGATGTGTTCGCAATGTCGAATCTGCCTGCGCTCAACGGCACCAGTGAATCCAGCCACTTGCTCGTCATCAGCCAGGAGTCTGGCCAAGTCGTCAATTGCGACCGCAGTGGCAACGTTTATAGCCGCCTAACCATTTCCGCCGATCCGGGCAGCGTCTTGACGGTTCCCGACATGACGATGGAAGGCGTGTGCATGGACCGCAGCGGCAATCTCTACATCGCCAATGAAAACGGCGGCGGTGATGCGAACCATCCGCAGCTTTGGGTTTATGCTCCATCCACTGCTACGAACGTCGCTCCAACAGCCGTCGCCTTGCAGAACCCCACCAATTCGATCCCCGAGAACACCAGCACCGCCGCTGATGTGAAGCTTGCCGACATCATCATCACCGATGACGGCCTCGGAGTGAACAACCTAACTGTCAGCGGCGCTGACGCGGCCTCGTTCAGCATCGTCGGCACCAGCTTGTTCCTGAAGGCAGGCACGACTCTGAATTCCACCGCCAAGCCAACCTATGCCGTCACGGTGAACGTGGACGACACCAGCGCGGGCAGCACACCAGACGCGAGCGTGAACTTCACCCTGACCGTCACCGCCTCGACTGGAGGCACCCCGCAGCTTGTCATTTCGGAAGTCGCACCATGGTCCAGCAGCAACAGCATCGGACTACTAGCCGACTGGTTTGAAGTGACCAATATCGGCACCGCAGCCCAGAGCATTGTGGGTTGGAAAATGGATGACAACTCGAACGCTTTCGGTTCTGCCGTGGCCTTGAACGGCATCACGAGCATCGCTCCCGGCGAGTCGGTCATCTTCATCGAAAGCGCATCGCCCGCCGCCGCAGTTGCCCTGTTCAAAACACTTTGGTTTGGCTCAAGCTCTCCAGCAACGCTGCAGATCGGCACCTATACCGGCTCGGGCGTCGGTCTCAGCACAGCCGGAGACGCAGTGAATATCTTCAATGCCGCCGGTGCTGTTCAGGCCCGCGTGGACTTCGGAGCGAACGGGACCGGCCCATTCAAGACCTTTGACAACGCTTCGGGACTGAACAACGTCGTTCTCACCAACCTTGCCGCCTCAGGAATCAACGGCGCGTTCATCGCCGCCAGCGACTCTAACGAAATCGGTTCACCCGGCACCATCGGTGGCGCGGCCACTCCGATCATTAGCATCGTCGCCACGGATGCGAATGCGGCGGAAACTGGAAATGATCCAGGCACCTTCCGCATTTCACGCAGCGGCAGCACGACTGGATCACTCACGGTCAACTACACCGTCGCGATTGGTGCCGGTCAGGCCATCGCGGCCGACTATACGCCGACGCTAAACGGCGCAGCCATCATTCCGTCGGGCCAGTCCTACGTCGATATCACGATCACGCCAGTTGATGATGCTCTCGTCGAAGGCAACGAATCCCTCACGCTGACCTTGTTCGACACCGGCAGTTATGACGTCGGATCTCCCAGCAGCGCGACCGTCACCATCGTTGACAACGACCTTGCAAACCAGGCCCCCACCGCCGTTGCCGTGAACAACCCCGTGACATCGATCACCGAGATCACACCGACCACCGCAGACATCAAGGTCGGCGACATCGTCATCACCGATGATGGGCAGGGCACGAACACGCTGAGCCTCAGCGGCACAGACGCAGCCTCGTTCACCATCACTGGAAGCGCCTTGTATCTCAAGGCTGGCACGACGCTCAATCACACCACAAAGCCGAGTTATGCTGTCACCGTCAATGTCGATGATACCACGGTCGGCAGCACGCCGGATGCGAGTGTGGCTTTCGCCCTGTCAGTAATCGCATCACCTGCACCGGGCAGCATCATCATCTCGGAAGTCGCGCCATGGGGCAGCAGCAACAGCCCCGCTGCGGTTGACTGGTTCGAGATCACTAACAACGGCACTACGGCCGTGGACATCACCGGATGGAAGGCGGACGACAACTCGAACTCATTCTCCGTGGCGGCGTCAATGAGCGGTGTCACGAGCATCGCCCCCGGCGAGTCCGTGGTGTTCCTTGAAACCACCGACCTGCCCGGCAAGAGCGCTGCCTTCAAGACCCTGTGGTTTGGTGGCAGTCCCCCGGCTGGCCTGCAGGTCGGCGCCTATGCGGGTTCAGGTGTAGGCCTCAGCTCCGCTGGCGACGCGTTGAATCTCTTCGACATCAGCGGCAACCGCATCACCGGGGTGAACTTCGGTGCTTCCTCGACCGGCACGTTCTACAGCTTCGACAACAAGGCTGGTCTCGGCAGCACCACCACTCCCCTGCCGAATCTAACCACCTTGAGTGCCATCGGCGTGAATGGTGCCTTCGCGGCAGCGAACGATGTGCTTGAAGTCGGTTCACCCGGCACCACGACCACCGTGCCGCCCATTAATTCATGGCGCCTAACGAACTTCGGTACGACTTCCAACACCGGCAACACCGCCGACAATGCCGACTACGATGGCGACGGGATCTCCAACCTGATGGAATACGCGCTGGGTATCAATCCGACTTCAGCGAGTGGCGCCAACGGCCTCGCAGGCCTGCCCACCGGACTCCTGAACGATCCGAACGCGCTGCTAGTCGACCGCCTCGCCCTGTCATTCAGCCTCCCGAATCCCAGCCCCGCCGACATCACATACGTCGTCCAGGCGACGGACGATCTCGGAATGTGGACGCCGGTCGCCTCGAAAACCGGCTCGGGCGCATGGACCTGGCTCGGCGGTGGCACCAGCCACATCGTCACCAGCGGCACCAATCCAATTACCGTCAAAGTCGGCGACCTTGTCCCAAGCAGTGGCAATCCTCGCCGCCTGATGAGATTGAAGGTCACGAATCCGTAAGGTAATTGAAAATCCGCTCTTCAGAATGATTGACGAAATCAATCTGAAGACGCGGAAACCAACAACCGCTCCCTGCGCCCGTGGTCATAGAGAATCGCTGCATTGGCTTTGACTCTTCCGCCTACGCACGGTTCCTTGTCCGCCATGGAGGTGATCGACTTGGGCGCAAACGTGGACTACGCGGAAGGGCTGCGGATCCAGGAAGCCGCCGTCCATAGCCTCCTCGAAGGCACTGGAGTCGAAACCCTGTTCCTGCTGGAGCATGAGCCGGTCTATACCATCGGGCGGCTGCGCGATCAATCCTCCCTGCGCTCCCGTGAAAGCCTCCCCCACCCGGTTTTCGGAATCAGCCGCGGTGGCCAGGCCACCTACCACGGTCCCGGCCAACTCGTCGGCTATCCGATCCTCGATCTGCGCGAGCGGGAAAAAGATCTCCACGCCCACCTTCGGAGACTGGAGGACGCCATCATCCGCACCTGCCGGCATTTCGGTGTTTCAGCGGACCGACGCGACGGACTCACCGGTGTCTGGGTGGAAAACCGCAAGCTCGCCTCGATCGGCGTCGGCGTCCGGAGATGGATCTCGTTTCACGGCTTCGCGCTGAACGTCACCAACGAATGCCTCGGCCCCTTCTTCGCCATTACGCCCTGCGGAATCGATGGCGTCTCCATGAGCAGCATCGAGCAGGAAACGGGCAGGCCAGTGACGGTCGCAGAAGTGACTGCCGTGATCGTGCGTGAACTTTGAAAGGATAAGGGGTGAAGCGTTTGGAACCACTCGGCTCCGCGCTCCACCCCTCCCTCTTCCTGTCGGAAAAACCGTTAGATCACGCGTCGAGCCGGAGTGCTGCCTTCTGGGCCGCTGTTTTCGCTTCCAGCTTGCCAACGTCTTCGGCACTGGTGAGGCGCATGCCCACCGGCTTGGAGACGCCGAACTCCTCCATCGTGACGCCATACATCACGTCGGCGCGGGCCATGGTCCGCTTCGAGTGGGTGACGATGATGAACTGGCTGTGGTCGATGAAGCGGTCGAGCACCTTGACGAAGCGGTTGATGTTCGATTCGTCGAGCGGCGCATCCAGCTCGTCGAGCACGCAGAACGGACTCGGCTTGATCATGTAGATCGAGAACAACAGCGCGACCGCGGTCATCGAACGCTCGCCACCGGAAAGCAGCGTGATCGACTGGAGCTTTTTGCCTGGAGGCTTGGCGATGACCTCGATGCCGGATTCAAGCGGATCATTTTCATCCAGCAGCATGAGGTCGGCCTGTCCCTTCTCACCGAAGAGTTCCCTGAACATGTCGCGGAAGTTCTCGCGGACCTTGGCGAAGGTTTCGGAGAACCGGCGCTGGGTTTCCTCGTTGATGCGCTCGATGACCTCGAGCAACTCGGTCTTCGAACGAACGAGGTCGTCGTGCTGGCCACGCAAGAAGCTGTGGCGCTCTTCGAGTTCGTCATACTCCTCGATCGCATCGAGATTGACCGGACCCATGGAATCCAAGCGGCGCTTCAGATCGGAGACGATTGATTCGACAAAGCTCCAGTCCGGCTCACCGGTCATTTCACCGGGAATCTCCATCACCTCCTCAGCCTTGGCGTTGAACACGACGGTCGGCATTTCATCCTCCTCATCATCCGAGGCGACCACCGTCTCACGACCACCACTGGCCTGCTTCGCTTTTTGTGAGGCAATGCAGAGCAACAACGCGTGGGCATCAGGCTCGAAGGTGGAGATATCAACCTGATGACGCTCCAGAATGCTCTGCGCCAGGCTTTCGATGCGAAGTTCCAGCTTGGTCGAAGCCACTTCCTCGCGGCCTCTCTGCTCGGCGACTTTCGAGAACTGACGGCGCAGGTCGCCGAGCACCGCTTCCGCCTGCTCGATGACCGCGAGAATTCCAGTCCGGCTTTCCGC
>Ga0209829_10003616_pt1 | contig 11193 bp, 10 predicted proteins | sample C_140205_EF_Meta_FD_187311 | JGI IMG/M metagenome (GOLD analysis project Ga0209829, IMG submission 187311) | Freshwater microbial communities from Lake Croche, Canada to study carbon cycling - C_140205_EF_MetaG (SPAdes) (version 2) | ecosystem: Environmental > Aquatic > Freshwater > Lake... | reverse complement strand
ATAAATGAACCCTCGCTCTGGAGTTCCACGTTGTCGAGCAGTGTGCGTCGCATGACTTTGAACGCAAAGTTCATGTCGCGAAGTCGCAATCCGAAGACTGTTTGAATCAGATGGTTGTAGACGTAGCTGTAAACGAGACGTCGAGCACCTTCACCAGTGCGATCGAATCGATAGGCGCTCACAATGTCGGCTTCATAAATCCGAAGCAGCCGAACCGCCTTCGACACTTCCGCCATGTCGAATGGAAGGTCGGCGTCGGTGTACAGGACGATTTCGCCCTTAGCGTTTTCGAAGCCGGTCTTCAGCGTTCCACCAAGTTTCCGATTCGTCTCGTGATGGACGACAGAGATCTGCTCGTCGGCAGCAGCCATCGCATCGGCGATCTTCCCGGTCGCGTCGGTCGACGCGTCGTTAATGATGAGAATGTCGAAACTCGCGATTTCGCCAGCCTCAATAAGAGCATCGCCAGCCTCGAACGCTGCCTCTACGGCGCGCTCAATGGTCTCTTCCTCATTCCACATCGGATAAAAGATCGTGAGGCTTTCGAAATGCGCCATGGCCTCAGGCTACGTAGTAACCGCGCCCGAAGGCGAAGGCCCATGCCAGCAGCGCAATTCCGCTCACCGACCACCATGCCCAGCGCAACTTTGGTCGGGTCGCGAGAAACCCGCCGAGCACCAAGAAGCAAGGGAACGTCGCCAAGAGGTATCGGCCTGTCCCCTGAAAATCCTTTGTGCCTACGAGGGCAATCGCAAGCATCGAGAAGCAGTAGAGGCCATAGCCCCAGCCGAACTTCTTCCATACCTGCCACGCCAAGAAAAGGAAGCCGAGAACGAAGAGCCCCTGAAGAATCACGGTTACCGCGTATTGCACTTTTTCGAACGTGGCCGAATCTCCATGCTGCAGCCAGTCCCACGTCCAACGTGGAAGGTTCTTGATTTGCTGGAACCACGTGATCTTCAACCAGGTCCTTGGGCCCGAACCTTGATCCCAACCAGGAGCGCGCTGCACTTCATCAAACGCGAACGGATGGCCAAATCGAACACCGAGATACGTCATGTACCCAGCAATCCCGGCGAATGACAACAACACTCCAGCGTCTGCTGGATGAAGTCGGCGCAACATAATCCGCGGACGCCAACGAGACTCCCCCGCCTCAATGGCATGACGTCGCCACAACGCAACAGCAACGAGTCCGATAATGAGAGCGATGCCGACTGGTCGCGTTGCTGTCGCGACTGCTCCCGCAAGTCCCGCAAGGATCGGGTGATCATTCTCAAGAAGAAGAAACGCACCTACGACAGCAAAGAGGAAAAGTGCGTCGCCATACACCGCTCCGAAGAGATAGAAGACGTAGGGATAGAGCAACAGCGTGACGAGTGCGATTCGTGCAACGCGATCGGTGACGTGATTGCGGAACCAACGGAAAATCGCAAGGACGGCACCAAACCCGCACACGATGGTCACCAAAGAGCCGAGCAACTTCACTGACAACGTCGTGACGGAGTGAAGCCCCCAAAGCACCCCGGGGTACGCCGGGAAAAACGCCACTGCAGACTGACTTTCTGAGCCCGCATACCAATATCCGGTGGTTGCAATCTGCGTGTACCAATTTCCGTCAAAACGAAGCCAGCCGCTAAAGATCCCAGAACCCGCATAAGGGGCTACGCCGCCGTAGCTCGCAAACGGCCCCCGAGCGCCGAGCCACACTGCAAGAAAGAGGGCAGCAAAGACAGCCGCCCAGAGTGCGGCTGCATCGGCCCAGGGCGCGCGGCCCAACACCCCCATTTTCGTTTCGCCGTCGAGCTCTGATTCGCTCGGTATGGGGGAGGAAGGCACGACACGACGCTACCTGTGGCGTCGGCGAGGGTCGGGGAGACCGGTAACGTGTCGGCTCACGCCTCTGTGGCCAAGTTGGTTAAGGCAGCGGACTTTTAATCCGACGATCGTGGGTTCGACCCCCACCGGAGGCACGAGAAAACGAACGAAGCGCCCACCGCAAGGTGGGCGCTTCGTTCGTCAGAACCTTGGCGAACAAGCGATCAGACCGGGGCCTTACCTGTTCGAGCGGCCGCAAGCAGAGCGTTCCATTCAGCTTCGGTCTTCTCACCACTCGTGCGGTAGACGACCTTGCCTTGCGCATCGGTTACAAGGAAGTACGGGAAACCCGAGACGCCGAGGGCAGCTCCGGCTTGGTTCTGCTTGTCATCAACAATCGTCGGGACACTCCACTTTTCACGACGCAACCAATCGGACGCTGGAAAGTTGCCCTTCGCTGGATCGTTCGATGTGGCGACTGTGACCAGTTCGACATCGGCAGGCATTCCCGATGCATTTAGCCAACCCTGGATTCGTGGAACCTCGGCTTGGCAATGTGGGCACCAATGAGCGACGACCATGATGATGTGCGGCTTGCCGTTAGGAGCAATGGTGAGTTGCTTGCCATCGAACTGTTGACCAATCACGGTAGGGATGACCGATCCAACCATGGGATCGGCACCGCTATCGGGCTTCGGAGTCAGCGCCGTTCCAGACACCGACACCTGGCCGTAGTCGAGTTTGCCGTTCGGGACGATCGTCCCTCCACTTGCGGCAGAGCCCCCACCTGAAGACTTGCTGCCCCGGCCTGCGACAACGGCAACAACGCCAACAACAACAACGACAACAACGATCGCGATCCAAATCCATGCAGTGGATTTACCTTTTCCGGCATTCGATGCAGCACGAACACGTTGCGATGCGGACTTCGATTTTCCTGGACGGTTGCTCACGGGGAGACCTCAACTTCTTCAGCGATGTCGATCTCGACATCAGACGGATCACTTACAAACAACAGAGCAATCATGAACACCGCGGCAGAAAGCGCCATGAACGGAAGAGTGACGAAGTGAAACTCGTTCACATACTTCAATGTGCAAGGCACGGCGGCAGTGCAGAACGAGGTCCCAGAAGGAGGCGGGAACCACTGAATCCATGAGTGATACGCGGAAATCACAACACTGATGCACAACACCGGAATGGCATACACCTTGATCGTTGCGTCTCGACGCCATGTGGCGATCCCGAGAATGACTGACCACGGATACAAACAGATGCGCTGATACCAACACAGTTCGCAAGGCACATAGCCCTGCACCTTTGAGTAATAAAGCGATCCTGCAGTGGTCACGAGCGCGATGATCCATGTCAACGGGAGCGCAACGTTGCCCAGTTGCGCTCGTGTCTCGGCAAACGCGTCAGGATTTCCGAAACGGCGCAGTAGAGCGCCCACGACGATGGCTGCAGCACCTGCCCAACAACCAAGAGCGAGCACTGCGTAGAAGAACGAGAAGGACTGGACATTCATACCCGATCATCCTCGCAGAATCCGAGCCTTTCTCCAACGCGACCGCTCGACTCCTGTCCCAGCCACCAAACCACAGGACTGACGTGTCGGAGACCCCGTAGGCTCGCACCATGAGTTCCTCGCCCTCCGGTACCACCGTCATAGCGGCCGTTGACTTTTCCGATCATGGCGAGCGAATCGTCCGAGAAGCACTCCTCCTCGCCCGCGCTGCCGGATCTTCATTGCATTTAGTGCATGTTGCGGCCGGTGAACCCGTCCTTGCCGGTTACGACAAAGAAGACATCAGTTCCTTCACCCGTTCCGCCCGTGCCGGTGAACTCACCGACGAGCATCGCAAAGTCCGAGAACTGGCCGAAACGCTCACCGACACCACCGGGGTCGAGGTTCACCCCTTGGTGATCATGGGGCCCGCATCGGAAACACTGCTCACCGCAATCGACGAACTCAACGCTTCGCACATCGTTCTAGGGACGCATGGCCACGGCGGAATGCATCACCTCATGTTTGGCAGCGTGGCCCAAGAACTCGTGCGACGCAGCAACGTCCCAGTCCTTCTCGTGCCCGTCATCAAGCGTTAACGATCGAACAGGAATTCAGCATGGGCAAAATTATTGTCGGCGTCGATGGTTCAGATGGTTCTCGAGAAGCGCTTCGGTGGGCTTTTGCCGAAGCAACGCTCCGCGGCGCCGCCCTCGAAGTCGTCACCGTTTGGCAGTACCCAATCACCTCATCGTTGCCAACGTTCGGCGCAATGACCACGCCTGATGATTTCGAAACCGACGCGCGGTCAACACTTCTCGCGATCTTGGCGGAAGAAGGAATCACCGCATCTGCCCCTATCCCGGTGAGCACACTGGTCGCCGAAGGAAACGCCGCTCGCGCACTTCTCGATGCCGCCAGCGATGCTGACCTTCTCGTTGTGGGTTCACGGGGACATGGTGGCTTCACCGGCGTTCTCGTCGGCTCAATCAGCCAACAATGTGTGCACCACGCAACCTGCCCGGTCGTGGTTATTCACCCGAACTGACGAAGACGCCTGAACGCTGACTATGGAAACCAAGATTCACGGATTGAGTAGTGCCGATGTCGCGCACCGCCGCAGCGACGGACGCACCAACGATGTCCCAAATCCGACGAGTCGAACGATCAGTCAGATCATCAAGGCCAATATTTTTACGCCTTTCAATCTTCTACTCGGCATTCTGCTTGTCATCATCCTTGCGGTCGGCGAGTACCGAGACGCGTTGTTCGGCTTCGTTCTGGTGGGTAATGCCCTCATTGGAATCGTGCAGGAAGTTCGCTCTAAACGTTCACTCGATGCACTCGCAGTGCTCAATGCCCCGCAGTCGACTGTGAGGCGCGATGGACTCGACAAAACTATTGCTTCGAAAGACGTCGTTCTCGACGAGATCATCGTGCTCATGCTCGGCGATCAAATCGTTGTCGATGGTGAAGTGCTTGAGAGCACAAACCTAGAAATAGACGAGTCGCTTCTGACCGGCGAAGCAGAACCCGTCGATAAGGCAACGAACGACACGGTGATGTCAGGAAGTTTCGTCGTTGCCGGGAGTGGCATCATGCGCGCAACTGCAGTGGGCGCTAACTCCTATGCATTCCGGCTTTCGAGCGAGGCTCGACGCTTCTCACTAGTGAAGAGCGAACTACGGACCGGTATCAATCGAGTCATCGCCATCGTCGGCTGGATGATGATTCCTGTTGCGCTCATACTCATCACTTCCCAACTCGCAACGCACGACGGATTTGTGGCTGCGGTTCAAGGCTCAGTCGCTGGCCTGGTCGCAATGGTGCCCGAGGGTCTTGTTCTTCTCACAAGCATTGCCTTTGCCGTGGGCGCAACTCGACTGGCAAGCAAGAAAGTTCTCACGCAAGAACTCGCTGCCATTGAAGGTCTTGCTCGTGTCGACACGATTTGCCTCGACAAGACAGGAACCCTCACCGAGGGGTCACTCTCGCTTTCAACCGTTGAGCACCTTGGCAGCCAAGCCACTTCAACCATTGATCCCGCGCTGGTTCTCGCCGCCATCGGCGCGTCGGACAATCACCCCAATCCGAGCCTTGCGGCGATTGTTGCCAAGTATCCCGATGGTCCCGGTTGGACCCTTTCCAATTCGATTGCGTTTTCCTCTGCCCGGAAATGGAGCGCCGCACAGTTCGCTGAACATGGTTCCTGGTATCTCGGTGCCCCCGACATCCTCCTTGACCACGCCGCCTCAAACGCCACCCTTGCTACCGCCCGCACACGAATGGAGCACTACGCGAGCAAGGGCCAGCGGGTGCTCTTGCTCGCGGCATCGCCGTCGGGGCTGAACGGTGAAATTCTCCCCAATGGACTCAACCCAATCGCACTCGTTGTTCTCGACGAGCAACTTCGCGAAGCCGCACCGCAAACAATCTCGTATTTCGGCGATCAAGGCGTAGCCGTCAAGGTCATTTCAGGAGATAGCCCTGTCACAGTCGGTGCTGTCGCTACGCGCTGTGGTGTCCCTGGGGCAGACGAACCGATCGATGCGCGCACCCTGCCCGAAGATCAAGAAGCACTTGCTGATGTACTCGAGAAGCACTCGGTATTCGGAAGAGTTACTCCTCAACAAAAGCGCGCGATGGTGCACGCATTGCAATCTCGTGGCCACATCGTTGCCATGACCGGCGACGGAGTAAACGACACACTCGCACTTAAAGACGCCGACGTTGGCGTCGCTATGGGTTCAGGTTCAGCCGCTGCTCGCGCCGTTGCCCGTTTTGTACTTCTCGCGAATGACTTCTCCGTGTTCCCCTCTGTCGTAAATGAAGGACGGCGAGTCATCGCCAACGTCGAACGCGTTGCGAACCTCTTCCTTACAAAAACGTTCTACGCCGTGGTGCTCGCGCTTGTCGTCAGTATTGGGCGGTTTCCCTTCCCGTTCCTTCCGCGCCACTTCACCATCATCTCGGCACTCACCATCGGGATCCCTGGCTTCGTCCTTGCGTTGTCACAAAACAATCGCAGAGCCATGTCGGGTTTCCTCCGCCGAGTCCTACGGTTTGCGATACCGGCCGGCGTGATCGCCGCCATTGCGACGCTCGTCGCCTATCTCATTGAACGCAATGCCGATGTGCCGCTCGATCAAGCACGAACAGTTGCGGTCATCACTCTGTTCACCATCGCCATTTGGGTTCTCGCAATTCTTTGCCGTCCGATGTCCTGGTGGAAATACGTGCTCATCATTGCCATGGTGACCGGCTTCATCGGCACTCTCTCCATACCCGGGATGCGAAATTACTTCGACCTTCCACTCCCCGACCCGCGTGACATTGCAAATGCCATCGGCATTGGCATCGTTGCAGCAGCGATCATCGAAGTTGGATGGCGAATGACCGACTGGTCAATCCCTCAGCCTGCAACAACTGACTGAATCAGCGCTAAGCGAGCAAGCACTCCGATCGAGCAACTCGGAACGGTCCTGGTTTGGAAAGTTTCTGACTATTGGCCGGTGTGGCCAAAGCCGCCATCGCCACGTTCTGATTCACCAAGATCATCAAAGTCATCAACGGGATGTAGCACCACGTGTTCGACTTTTTGCACGACGAGTTGCGCTATTCGCTCGCCACGCTTGATCTCGAATGGTTCTTCGGGATCGGTATTAATCAGCAACACTTTCAGCTCACCGCGGTAACCGCTATCGATGAGCCCTGGCGTATTGAGACAAGTCACTCCGTGTTTCAGAGCCAGACCACTGCGCGGCTGGATAAATCCAGCGTGACCTTCAGGAATCGCGATCGCGAGACCAGTCGCAACGAGCGCTCGCCCGCCGGCAGGAGGCAAGATCACGTTTTCGCGTGCCACCAGATCGAGCCCCGCATCACCCAAACGGGCATAGGACGGCAGGTCTAAATCGGGGTCGAGGCGCATCACAGGAACTTCAAGCACCTGCCGATCGTAGGACGGTGCGTAGGATCCGGTCATGCTCGCTTGGATCGATCTCGAAATGACAGGCCTCGACACCGCCAAAAACGTGATCGTCGAGATAGCAACACTCCTCACCGACGACTCTCTCGAAATCATCGCTGAGGGTCCTGATCTCGTGATTTATCAACCGCCAGAAGCCATGGCGCTTATGGATGAAGTCGTAGTCGGCATGCATACCCGCAGCGGATTGCTGCCGGCGATCGAGGCGTCCACCATCGGTCTTCAAGAAGCGAACGATGCCACGATGGCCTTCCTACGCCAACACATCGCCGAACCGCGCACCGTCCCCTTGTGCGGAAACTCCATCGGCACCGATCGGCGTTTCTTGGCGACCTACATGCCAGAAATCGAAGAATTCCTGCATTATCGATCGGTTGATGTTTCGACCCTCAAAGAGCTGATCAAGCGCTGGAACCCGAAGCTGCTCAAAGGGGCTCCCCGCAAAGCCGAAGGACATCGTGCCCTTGATGACATCAGGGAAAGCGTTTATGAACTTCGGTACTACCGCGACACGTTCTGCCTCCTCGCTAATGAAGCTACGGCGCCAGAAGCGTAACGAGGCATATACCCAGGCAACCGAAGGCCACGGCCTCAGCGAGCGGTAGTGTCGGAATGTCATGGGGGAAACGCACGATCACAGTGGACATGCACACGGCGCTGAGGCGCCTCGTGTGCTGCGTCAAGAACAAGAAGACGCGTCCACCGAAATCACTGAAGTCGCGCGCGGCATTCTTCGACTGCAACTTCCGACCGACTTCACCGGACTCGGACATGTGAACACCTACGCAATTGAAGATTCACGTGGCTTCACGTTGGTCGATCCCGGTCTGCCCAGTGACGAATCTTGGGCCGCACTTCAAGATCGAATGCGCGATGCAAACATTCCGCTGTCGCGAGTGCACACCGTGTACATCACCCATTCGCATCCCGATCATTTCGGCGGCGCTCATCGCCTTGTTGAATCAAGTAACGCAGACATCCTGACGTCCACGATGTTTCGCAAGTGGACCGATCTCCTTGATCTCAACGAAACCCCGCTTGAACCGCTCGATCCAGCCGACGCCACTGAGGCCGGAACAATCCTCGATGCCATTGGTTCGACCGATGAAGCCGAGATGGAACAGTCGTTCCCGGGGTTCAAGGCATTTCGCGATCGCATCCGTGCGGCAATCGCCGATGGTCGTATTGAAGAAGTGTCGTGGATGAAAGCGCCACGCCCGACAATCGTTGTCGACGATGCCCAGCGAGTACGTATGGGCGATCGCGACTGGGTTGCAGTGTTCACTCCTGGACACACCCACGATCACCTCTGCATGTGGAACCCCGAAGACGGTGTGCTGCTTTCGGGCGACCATGTGCTGCCCACCATCACACCTCACATCGCGGGCTTCATGGGCGGCGATCCCCTGTCGAACTACTTGCAGAATCTTGACAAGGTTGCTCAGCTCGAGGGAATCACCACGGTGCTTCCTGCTCATGGTCATCCGTTCAGTGACCTTTCTGGTCGCTGCGACGCAATTAAGGACCATCATGCGTCGCGCTTGCAACTACTTGTTGACGCAAGCATGGAAGCTGGTTGGGCTCCGATCACAAAGTGGTCCGAATACTTGTTCTCACCCCGCAGCCGAGGGCCAATGGCCGACAGCGAAACCTACGCCCACCTCGAAAATCTCCGTCTGGCCGGCAAAGCAGAGCGCCGTCCCGCCGATGAAGGTTTCGAGTACCGCGTCGAGTCCTGACACAAATGACTGCACCAGTTTCTGCAAAGGAACTCTTCCGGAGTCGTTCAGTCACGCCCTTCCTCTTGGCGTCCGTCGCTTCAACGATGGCTGCGATGATTCAGATCACGGCTCTGGGCAAACAGATCTACGACATGACCGGGCGCGATCTCGACCTTGGCCTTCTCGGACTTGCCGAATTCGCACCAGCATTTTTTCTGATGACCGTTACCGGTTCGTTCGCCGATCGATACGACCGACGACATATCGCATCGATCGGCCTCATCGTCGAGGTCATCACCACCGGCATGTTGGCCTGGTACGTCTCGACCAACCCCACAGACACGACACCGATTTTCGCCATCGTGATCGCATTCGGGATCGGGCGTGCGTTTGTTAGCCCCGCGACACGATCGATGCCTGCCGATATCGCGCCTGACGGCGGTCTACCTCGACTGATCGCCTTCCATGTCGGCGGATGGCAAGCCAGCGCAATCATCGGACCCGTAATCGCGGGCTTCTTGTTTGTCGCTTCACCTTCTTGGCCGTTCATTGCGTGCATGGTTCTGACCGCCGCTGGAGCTTTGCTCATTCAGTTCGCCAAACCTCGTCACGATCGTGTTGCACCGGGCGTTTCGCTTGCCGGCGGACAAGAGGCGTCAGTAATCGAGCTCGGTGATGAAATGCGACCGGCAGAAATGCTCGATGTTCTCGGCGAACACAACGCTGAACACATCGCTCACGGCTCCACCGCTCCGTCGGCATCTTCTGACAGTGGAACCAAGAAGAAGCGCACATTCCATGAAGCATTCGAGGGATTCCGTGTCATTCGCCGAAATCCCGCCTTGCTGGGCGCAATCTCACTTGACCTCTTTGCAGTGTTATTCGGTGGGGCAGTTGCGCTACTTCCTGCAATCGCCGAAACCCGCTTGCACGTAAACGCAGTCGGACTCGGTTGGCTCCGAGCTGCAGGCGGCATCGGGGCAGCCGTCATCACCATTCTTCTCAGCATCAAACCAATCCAGCGTCGAACTGGCCCCGTCATGTTCATCGCCGTCGGAGTTTTCGGCTTGTTCACCATCACGCTTGGCCTTACCCACAGTTTCGCTATTGCGTTCCTGAGCGTCATGTTGTTGAGCGCCGCCGATTCGGTCAGCGTGTACATCCGCAGCACATTGGTTCCGCTAGTTACGCCGTCTTCCGCTCGTGGTCGCGTGATGGCAGTTGAGGGTGTCTTCATAGGCGCTTCGAACGAACTTGGCGCGTTTGAATCCGGTGTTGCCGGTCAGTTACTCGGAACCGGTCGGGCCGTCGTTCTGGGCGGCGTTGCAACGATCGGTGTCGTCATCGCCTGGATTGTTTTGTTCCCGGTCTTGTGGCAGTACGACCGCTTCCCTGATCACCCGCCGGACTAATGCGCGGATCAGTTCGGTGTAACCGTCGACCAAACGCTTCGAGCGCCTTCGCCTTCGACCTTGCCCTCTTGAGCGAGCTTGCGAAGATGCGCATGAACTGAGCGTTTCGCCATCGGAATGAGAATCGGGTCAAGGTCGACATAGGCGGCTTCAACAAGTTGCCCTATTCGTGCACTTCCCATCTCGATCATCAGGTCATGCAATTGCGCTTCCCGTTCAAGCCGATGCGAGACGTACCAGTCGATGACTGAATTTGGATCGGTGATGACGTGGCCGTGAGCTGGAGCAATAGTCAGCGGTGATAGCGCCCGCACCTTGGCCAATGACTCGAGATAGGCCCCCATATCGCCGTCAGGCGGCGTAATCACCACAGTTGAGCCCTGCATGATGTGATCGCCGGAGAACAGCACACGTTCGCCTTCAAGGAAGAAACAAAGGTGATTACCTGCATGCCCTGGCGTATGCACCGCAGTGAGGGTGAACTCATCGGCAGTGAGTTGGTCGCCATCACGAAGTCGCTGGTCAGTCTTGAGACCATTGCGATTACTCCACGCCATCACCTTGGCACCGGTCTCAGCCTTCAATGCAGGCACGCCCGGCGAATGGTCAGGATGAGTATGAGTACAGATGATCCAACGAATACGACCTTCGGCCGCTTGGAGAATCGCCGCCGTGTGTGCTGCATCTTCCGGACCGGGATCGATAACGACTACCTCGTCGTTTCCAACGAGATACGTGTTGGTTCCA
>Ga0209829_10003615_pt1 | contig 11197 bp, 10 predicted proteins | sample C_140205_EF_Meta_FD_187311 | JGI IMG/M metagenome (GOLD analysis project Ga0209829, IMG submission 187311) | Freshwater microbial communities from Lake Croche, Canada to study carbon cycling - C_140205_EF_MetaG (SPAdes) (version 2) | ecosystem: Environmental > Aquatic > Freshwater > Lake... | reverse complement strand
GGATGGTCGCGACGGGGCTGTTTTTCCTGGTCAGGTTTCTGCGGCTCACGGCCCGGCCGTCACCCGCTGCCGCAGGCTCCAGCCGGTGAACGCGAACGTCAGCCCGCTGGAGAGGAGGTTGACCCCGATGAGCACGCCGAGAAGCGTGCCGGCATCCTCCGGACTGGCTGTGACGAGAATCGAGCCGAGGACTGCCGTGAGCAGACCGTCGCCCAGCAGCCACACCCAGGGGAAGGCATCGCGCAGCGCCCAAGCAGCGGCGAGTTTGGCGGCCGCCTCGAAGAGGAACGCCAGCCCGACGAAGACGACGATCGCCTCGATGCCGGTGCGGGGAATGGCGAGCATCGCCGTCCCTGCCATCAGCGAAATTGCCCCGCAGACCAGCGAGAGCCAGAACCCGCGCCAGTCGAAGGCGCTGGCGGAGAGCATGATCTGAGCGATCCCGGCCGTGGCCAGCACGACCCCGCAGGCGACGTCGATGGCGGTGGCCGCCCCCCACGGTGCGAGGAGGGCAAGGATGCCGAGGATGACGAGGACCACGCCGAGCCGCAGCGCCGACGTCCCGACGCCAGCCAGCAGTCGCTCGGCCCCGACCGGCCCTTCGCCCCGGCCGCGGATGTTCGGGAGGGCATCCGGATCGGGATCGCGTGCTGCAGGGGATCGCGTGGACATGGCAAGGATTCCGGGGGACGCGCGGGGGATCGGGGAGCCGGAGGTATCCTAGTGGAGATCTTCTCGTTTCCCTCCGCCGTGTTCCGTCGATGGAAGCTTTTCCTCAGCCACCCTCCGGTGACACGACGACCGGCGGCCGGCTTCCGGCCAGCCCCCCGGCCGCCGATGCCGACGGCACGGTGATCTCGGCGGGCCGGCCGACGCCCCCCGTGATGGCGACGACGATGGAGGAGATCGGTCGGGCCCTCGAGGGGCACTCCCTCGGCCCCTACCATCTCAATCAGTTCGTCGGCGGTGGGGGGATGGGGGCGGTGTTCCGGGCCACCGACACGACCCTCGACCGGGTGGTGGCGGTGAAGGTGCTCTCCCGCCAGCACTCGTCCGACGTCGACATGCTCCGGCGTTTCAAGAACGAGGCCCAACTCGCCGCCCGGCTCGATCACGAGAACATCGGCCGGGTGCACGCCGTCGGCTCCGATGCCGGCTGGCACTACATCGTCTTTGAGTTCATCGAGGGGACAAATCTCCGCGACGTGGTCCACGACGAGGGGCCGCTCGACGTGCCGCGGGCCCTCCGATTCACCGCGCAGGTCGCCGAGGCCCTCGAGCATGCCTCGGAGCGCGGCGTCGTCCACCGCGACATCAAGCCGTCGAACATCATCGTCACCCCGACGGGGCGGGCGCGGCTGGTTGACATGGGCCTGGCGCGGTTGCCGGCGGTCGGTGGGGTCCCCGATCTCACCGAGAGCGGGATGACGCTCGGCACGTACGATTACATCTCGCCGGAACAGGCCAGGGATCCCCGCGCGGCGGATGTGCGCAGCGATCTCTACTCGCTCGGCTGCACGCTCTTTTTCATGCTCAGCGGGCGCCCGCCGTTTGCCGACGGCACGGCCGTTCAAAAACTGCTCCAGCACCAGCAGAGCCCGCCGCCGCCGGTCGCCGCCGACCGTGACGATATCCCGCTCGGCCTCGAGGCGGTTGTCGAGCGGCTCCTACAGAAACAGCCTCTCGATCGTTACCAGACCCCGGCACAACTCGTGGCTGATCTGGTCGCGATCGCTGGCACACTCGGCATTGACCTCGATGTCGAACGGGCGCGGGGCTCCGATCTGGTCCTGCCGCGGATCGCGGGTTCATCCTGGCCCTGGATCCTGCCGGTGGTGGCGCTGCTGGCCACGATCGCCGGGCTGTGGGGGCTGCCGAAGATCCGCAAGTGGAGACTCGCGGCGACTTCCCCGCTGGCGGTCGACGGGGGCGGTGGTGAAGCCGGGAATCCCGCCGGCGATCGGGTGGCGACCCCGCGCCGGATCTGGCGGATCGTCGACGGTCCGTCGGGCCTCGGAGATGTCGCCTCGCTCGCCGCAGCGATTGGGGTGGCGGACGACGGCGATGTCGTCGAGTGCGCCTTCAGTGGCGTCCGGGACGAGGAGCCCTGTGTCATGGTGGGCCGGCGGCTGACCCTCCGGGCAGCCCCAGGCCACGATCCCGTGCTGCGATTTTCGCCGCCGGCCGGCAGCCATCCCGCCGCGGGGCTGACGGTCATGTCGGGGAGCTTCGTGCTCGAGGGGGTCGGTCTGCGTCTCGTGCCGGCGTCTTCGGGAACCTCGGCGCTGTTTGCCCTCGGTCGGGGGGCGACGCTCGAGGCGGAGGGCACGCTCCTCGAGATCCGGGAGGGGGGTGGAATGGCCGAGCGTGGGGCGCGGGACTGGGAAGCCGTGTTCGTGCTCGGGGACCGACGCGATTCTCCGCGGGAAGACACCGGGGCCGATGGACCCGCCGGCCAGGAGGAAGGAAGCGGACCGAGAGGCAACCCGGCCGAGTCGTTCGTGCGGTTTTCAGCTGTCCAGGCGATCGGCGCGGGGACCCTCCTGTCGGCCGAAGGCGGAGCGGCCCTGGCAGTGGTCTGGTCCGGCGGACGGTGTGTGACCGGAGGCCGCTTCCTCCACGCCGAGGGGGGGCCGGAGGGGAAAACGGCGACTACCATCAAGCTCGTTCTGCGCGACGCGCTCCTAGCCAATCAGGAGGGCTTCGCCCAACTTGTCGATGCGCCGGGCCTCCCGGTGATGCCGATCCTCCGGGTCTCGACCGAACGCTGTCGGTTCCTTACCCCTCCGGGGAGGCCGTTCCTCGAGCAGGCCGGCATCGGCCAGCCCGATGTCCACCGCGCGGCGATCGAATGGAGCGACGCCGGGGGGAGGTATGAGGGAGGGGCGAGCTTCCGACGGATCGACGGGGCCGCCGAGCGCGAGGAGATCCCCTTTTCGGCGGTCAATCCGCCCCTCCGTCATGAGGGCTCGATCGGGGGGTGGAGCGAGGGAAACCCCTGGGATTTCCCAGCGATAACCCCTGTCGAGACGCCGCGGCGGCCCGATTCTTGACATCCGACGCGGCCGCACGGTCTAGTGAGGGAGAGACGAATGTTCTTTTCCGACCCAGGAGTCCAGCCGATGAAGCGGGGCCGTGTTTTGCTCGTGGTAGCGTCCGTGGCCGTAGGGATCGTCTTGGGGGGCCTTGCCCGTCCGGCGTTCGCGATCAAGCAGTTCCAGGATGAGTTCAAGGCCGTGTACGTCAAGCCGGACAGCAGTGATCCCGCCGAAAAGGCGCTGGCCGCTGCCGTCGATACGGCCAAGTGCAACGTCTGCCACAAGGGGAAGGAAAAGAAGGAGCGCAACGCCTACGGCGAAGCCCTGGCCGACCTCCTCGACAAGAAGGAAGATGCCAAGAATATGGAGAAGATCCGCAAGGCCCTCGAGACGGTCGCGGAGATGAAGAGCGCCGACGGCGGGCCGACCTTCGGCGAGCTCATCAAGATGGGCAAACTGCCTGGCGGTCCCGTCGAGTGACGCTTGGATTGACGCTCGCACGAACCCTTGGAGTGAGGGGTGCGGCAAATCGCGCCGATCAATCTCCGGAGACGCCGTCGGACGGCGTCTCCGGTTTTTTTTAAGGCGTGTGGTGCGATCCGGTGAACGGGTTTCTAGGAGACGACCATGACCGCAGGCAGTCTATTCGGCAGGGATGATCGGCCCGCCTCGGGGAAGCGGTGGGAGACGCCGGTGCGGCCTCTCGTCTGGGCGCCGGTGGCAATCCTTCTGCTCGTGGCGACGAGCCTGCCGGCCCAGGCCCAGCGTCCCGGACGGCGGTGGCGGACTGCTCCCCCTCCGCCCCGGACCCAGCCCGCCCCGCAGCCGGCGGCCGCTCCACGGACCGGGGCCCAGCCCTCCGGGGCGCCGTCGTCGACCCCCAAATCGGCCACGGCCGGACCCCAAACAGGGAAGCCAGACGGGAAGCAACCGGGGAAGGGAACACCTCCACCGGGCAAAAAAATCAACGACAAGGCTCCGCAGACAACCGCGCTCCCGGCAACTCCGCCGGGGCCAATCTCCTCCATCGGCTCTGCGGGTGGATTGGCCGCGCTCGTCTGGGCCGGCCCGGCACCCTTCAGCGGGGCGTGGCGTGTCGAGCATCCCGGCGCGTGGCGGCCGGAGGAGGGAGCGGGGGAGATCGTCCTGGCTGGCGGCGCGCGCGAGCCGACCCAGGTCGATCCCCGCGGCGTGGAACTGGCAGCATGGACGGCGCGGGAACCCTTCGATGGGGAGACCGCAGCCCAATCCGTGTTGCAGACAACGGCTGAGAGCCCGGCGGTGGGCGACGACATCCCGGCAGCCGACCTGGTCGTCTTTCCCGGCGCGGAGGGCGCTTTGCCGGTTCCCCGCACCGATCTCCCTGCAACGCGGGCGGCGGAGGACCTTGGGAAGGAGACGGTGGCCGCCGACGGCACGGTGAGCGTGCTGATGCGGGGGGAAAACGCCCCGCCTCCCCGGCCCGAGCCGAACCGACTGCGCTCGGCGACGGTCTCGCTCTCGCCCGATGACGCGTCTTCGCCATGGCTCTCCCTCGGGGCGTTCGCCGCAGTCCCGGCCGGAGGAGAGCAAACTCTCGCACCGCATCTGTTCCTCGAACTCTCCCTCCACCGTGATGGAACGGTGCGCGGCAACTACTTCGACGCCGTCTCCGATGCCGTTCAGCCGGTGGCTGGCCGGTTCGACCGCGAGACCGGCTCACTCACCTGGCGGATCGGCGGCCGGGGGGCGGAGTTCGAGACCACGGCCGACGGTCTGGCTGCCGGGCGGGTTGAGGCCACCGTCCGCCGCGGCACGAGCGAACGGACCTGGGTCCTCATAGCCCTCCCCTGACCAGTCGCCGGTATGGAGTGAGCCGTCAGTCGTCGGCGATCGCTTCGAGCAGGTCGGGGAGAATGCCCCCCGGCACCTGCGCCACCGCTGCGGCCGTCTCGGCCGGGGCAAAGATCCGGACCCGCTTCACGAGATCGTCGAACTGCTCGCGGGCGAGGCTGCGGACAACGGGGGAGAGCTCGGCGAGCGACCGCCAGTGATCGGCCTGGTCGCCGGTGTCGCGCGGCCTTTGCCGCACTTGAAGCGCGAACTCCACCTCGCGCTCGGCCGGGGGGGCATCGATGAGGAGGGTCTCGGGGGCGACTGCGATCCTCAGCCGTCTCGACAGGCGTTCGGCGAGCCGGGCGGCAACACGCGTCGTGGCATCGTAGGGCGAGCCGGCGAGGGCGCGGTGGATGTCGGGGTGGTTGAGGGCATCGTAGGTGGCCACCCTTTTGAGGAGGCAGCGACGGGCGCCGAACAGCCCCTCGACGAGCGGCGTTGCCCCCGTGCCCACCGCGGCATCCCGCAGCCAGCCGATGAATCCCTGCTCATCGGCCCGGATGAGCCAGGGGGCATCGATGGCGCCGCGCACGAGCCAGACGGCGCGCTGGAGCATGCCCGTGGCGGCCCGCACGGCATGGTGCCAGTAGACCTCGCTGAACATCACATAGCGGGCGAAGACCATCAATTCGGCCGCCGTCCGCCCCTTGTCGGTGATCGCGAGCGTCTCCCCGGCGGCATCGATGCACAGACTCGCCAGGAGGCGATCCTGGTCGAAGTGACGGCCGTAGGGGACGCCGGCGTGGAGGCTGTCGCGGGCGAGGTAGTCCATCTTGTCGACATCGATCGGCCCGGAGAGGAGGGAGTGGAGGAGGATCCCGGCCGGGTCGTCGGCCGTGCCGTCGATGAGGGCCGCGACCCGGGAAGGCTCGAGCCCCCACTCGGCCCGGAGAATCGCGGCCGGCTCCCCCGTGGCGAGAATCCCACCGACGAGTGATTCATGCCGGGGGAGCTCTGGGAGACCCATGTCCTCCAGCGGATGGCAGTAGGCCCAGTGCCCGATGTCGTGGACGAGCGCCGCGACGACGAACGCCGCGGCGTCCGCTTCATTGACCGTGGCGGCGAAGTGGGGATCGCGGCGCAGCCGGCCGAGGAAGGCCAGCGCTAAGCGGTAGACCCCCAGCGAGTGCTCGAAGCGGGAGTGGGTGGCGCCGGGATAGACCAGCGACACCAGCCCGAGCTGGCTGATCCGCGCCAGGCGGCGCATCTCGGCGGTGTCGACGAGCGCGCGCACGCGCGGCGTCAGCGGCACCGTCACATCGGGGGGGATGCGGATCCCTTCGGCGGCATGCTCCGCCGCGATCAATTCCGGAAGTGCGTCGAAAGCCATGGGGGACCGCGGAGGATGAGGCTCGCCGAGACGCCGCTTCTAAAGATGCGTGATGCCGGCGAGCCAGCGAAGGGCGGCGCTGACCATGAGAAAGAGCGAGAAGTGCGCGATGGCCGAGCCGGAGTCGAAATCGAAGCAAGCGAAGGCGGCGAAGGCCCCGACGGCGATGAAGACCGGGGCGTAGTAGAGCCACTCCCACATCTCGATCTCGGCGGGGAGGTATCCCCGGGCCACCCACAAGGCGACGTAGACGGCGGCGCAGATGAGCGTGCGGAGAGCCAGGCTCCGTCCCCGGTAGGGCTGGAGTTCGCGGTCGCGGATCGCCGCGTATCCCAACCTTGCACAGGGGATCGCGAGGATCGCCGCACCGGCCAGGAGGAACCAGGCCGGTGGGTCGCGGTCCCACTGAATGCGGGCCACCGCGGCGGCCATGATCGCGAGCACCGTGCCGACGCCGACGAGCGTCCACTGGAGGGCCGAGACAGGACGGTCGGTCCGCTTCAACGGCGCCGTCGGTGCCCGCCCTGTTGCCGTGGAGGTTGTCGACGGGGCCTCCGGCTCGTGGATCACGACGGCCTTCACCGGGGTGGCCGGGATCGTGATCGGCTTCTTGCACTTCGGGCATGGACCGGTCTGGCCGGCGTACCGGTCGCTGACCGTGAAGGTCGCCTTGCAGGATCCGCACAGCACCTGGATCGCCATGATCTCACCCGAAACGAAGACTCGTCGGCCGAACGCCCGCCCATCGCCCCGCCCCGGGGACCTGCCGCTTGCCGCCTCCCCGTCACCGCGTCCCGCCCGGCCGGAGACGGGGGAACGCCGTGTCGCGGCGGGGGCGGTCGACCGATGGCTCGTTGGACTGATGAACCGATGGACTGACGCCCCGGGGAAGTGTCAGAGGCTGCCGGGCCGCCGTCAAGTGATCCGCTGCTCAAGCGGCAGGTGGTAGACTCACAGCAAGTTCGCATCCGCAGTCGGAGGCGGCCGATTCAGGAGGCAAACGGTGATGGCCGACCAAAAATCCCCGCTTCCTTCGTCCGCAGACGCTCCCCGGGCGACGACCGGGACGATCACCTTTCCCTGTCCCAACGGCCACAGGATCAGTGTTCCTGCCAAGCTCGCCGGCAAACGCGGCGCCTGCTCGAAGTGCGGCACGGCGGTGGTCATTCCCCCGGCCTCGGTGGCGATCACCGCACCGGCCTCTCCCCCTGCCGGCCGGCCGGCGCAGGCCCCGGGAGACGCGTTCGTGGCCGGAGGAGATCCCCAGTCGGGGGAAGAGGGAACGATCACCCTCAAGTCGCCACCGAAGTCGCCACCGGCCTGGCCTGCGGCCTTGTCGGTGCCGCCGGCAACAGGCCTCACCGAGGCACTCGTGGCGGCGCCCGTGGCGGTGACATCGGTCGCACCGGTCGGTGCCGGTCTGGGGCCCGCCGGACGCCCACCGGGAGCCGGCGGAGTCGAGCCTGGGGGCCTGGGGCGCGATGCAGCGACTGCCAACGGTTCAGCCCTGGTTGACAATTCGACGGCCCTTCTCGTCGCCCGGCTGTGGGCGGAACGGGATCACGGCGGGATCGTGGAGCTCCACCTCGTCGGAGGGAGCGTGATCCTGCCGGAGTGGTATGAGCCGGCGTGGTCGCAGGGGAGCCACGGGCTGTTTGCCAGCCAGGCCGCCGACGGCTCGGTCACGCTCACCGCCGTCGCCTGGGACTCGATCCAGAAGGTGGTTGTGCGGCAGGTGGAAGGGCTTCCCGACGGAATGTTCGAATAACACCGGGCTCGGTGGCAGGCCGTCATTCGACTTCGTCGAGATCCCCCTCGGTGATCATCGTGAAGCCGCGCTTGCCGAGGGTCTCCAGCCCCATCTCCGTGTTGTCGACCATCAGGGCTACCGCCGGTCGTCCGCGCGGGCGGACGAGAATCGGGTAGGCCTGGATGATGTTCACCTCCGCCTGGAGGAGGGCCGTGCAGACCTGGAGGAGCGGTTGCCGATGGTCGGGGAGTTCGACCCCGATCAGATCGCTCTCGATGATCGCCAGGCCCGCCCGCTCCAGGATCTCGCGCCCCTGTTCGGGATGGCTGACGAGGAAGCGGACAAAAGCACACTCGCCGGAATCGCTGATCGAGAGGGCGACGATTCTGACCTTCGAGCCGTCAAAGCGGCGGACCACCTCGAGTAACTGACCGACCCGATTCTCGAGAAACACCGTGAATTGGCGGAGCGTGGGCCAATTCCGTCCGCGGGCCGTGGCGAATCCGATCTCAGAGCCATCACCCGAGTCACCGATACTCACGGTTGCGCACTCCTTTGGTGGCAGTGGCCGGCGGCAGTGCCCGGCCTCTCGGAAACGGGCCTACGGGGGGAGCGGGGAAGCCCCCTGCCCACTCGGGGCCTCGAAAGAATAGAGTCTTCCGGCCACGAAGGTCAACGATTGCCCGCCCAGCCAGACGAGGACGACGATGACGGCCATCCCCTCCCATGAGATCCAGATCCGGGTTCGCTACCAGGAGACCGACGGCCAGCGCCGGGTCCACCACGCCAATTATCTCAATTACTTCGAGGTCGCTCGGACGGAGATGCTGCGGGGCTACGGTGTCACCTACCGTGAACTGGAGGATGCCGGGGTGTTCCTCGTAGTCTCCGAGGCGACCTGCTCCTACAAGGCGCCCGCCGATTACGACGACCTGCTTACGATCCGGACCTGGATCGAGAAGGCGGGGGGGGCGAGTCTGCGGCACGGCTACGAGGTGGTCCGTGACACCACGATCCTGGCCCGCGGCACGACGGTCGTGGTCTGTGTCGACCGCGAGGGGAAGGTGCAGCGGATGCCCGACTGGCTGCGCGGGACCCCCGCTTCCCGTTGAGGGGTGCTGAGCATCACCGTTCATCCCGGATGGCGGAAACGTGGCTTCAGGCATCCGCGGTCAGTGGTTCGAGGACGAAGCGCTGGTCGCCGCACTGGAACTGGGCGACAGCGTGGAGGCGGACCGGGGCCTCGATCCGCACCCAGAGGCCATTGAGGCCACGGTTCACGATCCGCCACGCGCCGCGGCCGGCGACCACTTCAGCGTGGACCGGGCTCACGAACGGATCGTCGAGGAGCAGCGTCGGCAGGCTGGGATCGGCGTACACCGGCTGCGCATCGGCCCGTCCCAGAAGAAACGGCGTGGGGGGGCAGGGGAAGGAGGGGGCAGAGTCTGCTGCGGCGCTGTGGCCAACCGGGGCAAACGCCGCGGCGCCGTCGGCACCCCGCCGGAAGACGAGCCTTGTGCCGCCGATCTGGAGGTGCGTGCCCGGCCGGAGTTTGGCGGTCATCACCCGCACCCAGGTGCCGTCGGTGCTTCCCAGATCGGTGAGGAGCCAACCGCCCCCCGGGAGTCGGTCGAGCCGGGCGTGGTGCCGGTCGAGGAAGGCGTCGTGCGGGATCGTTACGCCGCCGGTCACCCGGCCGATGACGAGCATGTCGTCACGCAGACGAATCGTCTCGCCGCTGTCACGGCCGTCATCGACGACATGGAGCAGGGCCATCGCGGATCGCCTGCCCGGGCGCCATGGCAGAGCCTCGGCGGCTTCCGGCTCGCCCGAGGGCAACGCCTCCGCCGCGCCGGCGTCTTCTGCGGGGAGGGGCTCGGCCCCCGCGCCGTCGGTCGCACCCAGGGCGTGGGCCTTGAGGAGCTGGGCCCAGCCGTCGAAGCTCTCGAAGAACGCCCCGGCCGCGGGCAGGGGTTCGTTTCGCACAGGTGAGTCCATGGAGTGGTTTCTCCGGATCGGGCCACCGGTCTCGAGCTGTCCGTAGGCTCGCTTCAATGTACCGCGTCGTGCGGCGCCGCCAATCGGACAGCCGGCGGACAGCCAATCGGACAGCCGGCGGAGCTCGAGGGGATCGGCTCATCAGGGCCGCGCGGGGGGTGGTGGTGGGCGGAAGTCGGTCGCTGGCGCACAATCTTGGACCACGGCGGTCGACCGGAAGCGGACGGCCGACTGCCGGTTGGCTCTTCCCGCTGCCCAAACTCCGGAGGAATCCGATGAGCGACGCCGCCGACCCAATCGCCCAGCGTGCCCTGGCCATCAACATCGACCGGCAGATCTACGGCACGTTCGCCGAGATCGGGGCCGGCCAGGAGGTGGCGCGGTGGTTTTTCTCCGTCGGGGGCGCGGCCGGCACGGTAGCCAAATCGATGTCGGCCTACGACATGAAAGTCAGCGACGCGATCTACGGCAAGGCGGCCCGTTATGTCTCGCGCGAGCGGGTCGAGGAGATGCTCGACCACGAGTTTTCCCTCCTCCGGGAGCGGCTGGACGAGTCGCGCGGTGCGAGCACACGCTTCTTCGCCTTTGCCGATACAGCCGCCGCGAAGGCTCATGCCGGGGGGAATGACTGGCATGCCTGGATGGGGCTCCGCTTCCAGGACCAGCCCGGCAGCGCACCCAGCGACGTCATCGTCCATGTGCGGATGCTCGACCCGAGCAATTCACGCCAACAGGATGCCCTCGGTCGGCTCGGCGTGAATCTGATCCACGCCTGTGTCCATCACTGGCGCGATCCCCGCCACTTGGTGGAATCGCTCCTCGACGACGTCGGACGGGAGCGCCTCGAGATCGACTGGATCGGCATGCGTGGACCGGTCTTCGCCGCGGTCGACAACCGGCTCCTCACCCTCCACCTCGTGCGGATCGGCTTCACCCCCGCGGTGTTGTTTGGCACCGATGGCCAGCCGTTGCTCGCCTCAGAGGCGATCCGCCGTCGCCGCGTTCTCCTCGAGCGGGGCCGATTCTGCCCGGTGACGCGGCTGAATCTCGAGATGATCGCGTCGGCGTCGCTGCTCTTCGCCGCCGATGCCCCGGCGTCGGCCGACACCGATCAGCCGGTCGTGGAGATCATGGAGATCACCATGAACAACCTCCGTGACACCGGGCAGGTCGACGATGCCGACTTCCTCGCCCGGGTCGATCTCC
>Ga0209829_10003610_pt1 | contig 11205 bp, 6 predicted proteins | sample C_140205_EF_Meta_FD_187311 | JGI IMG/M metagenome (GOLD analysis project Ga0209829, IMG submission 187311) | Freshwater microbial communities from Lake Croche, Canada to study carbon cycling - C_140205_EF_MetaG (SPAdes) (version 2) | ecosystem: Environmental > Aquatic > Freshwater > Lake... | reverse complement strand
TATTGCTGCCCTGGTGGGCTCGCCGAGTTTAAACCCTTCTCCAAACGGAAAGATGCTTTTTAACTCTGCCTATTTTCTTCGTGATGGGAAGATCGAAAGCGTGCATCATAAAACACTCTTGCCGACATACGATATTTTTGATGAATATCGTCATTTTGAACCGAATCAAGAGTTTAACCTGATTGAGATAGGAGGGTTGAAATTAGCTGTTACCATTTGCGAAGATCTTTGGTATAATCAGCCTGTTTTTAGTGCCTTTGGTCGCGAAAACCTCTATGCACTCTGTCCGATAGCGACCTATTGCAAGCAAAATCCAGATCTAATAATTAACCTTTCTGCTTCTCCATTTTCCTACAATCAAGCAAAACTTCGGAAAGATATTTTATTGGATAATGCCAAGAAATACCAGGTTCCAATTGTATATGTGAATCAGATTGGAGCTCAGACTGAGCTTATCTTTGATGGTGGTTCGTTGTTCGTCAATGAGCATGGAGAGGTGATGCGGGAGATGGCTTACTTTGCTCCGGATTTTGCTGTAATAGACACCGCAAATAACAGACTTCATCAAGAGTTGCAGCCCGAACAAGAGACAATTGCAGTCATTTATGATGCCTTGGTTTTGGGTATTCAAGATTACTTTCAAAAGACTGGATTCAAAACGGCTACCTTAGGATTATCTGGAGGTATCGATTCTGCTGTAACCTTAGTCTTGGCGGAAAGGGCTTTGGGGGCCGAAAACCTTCACGTGCTCCTAATGCCATCTAAATTTTCTTCCGATCACTCCATTGATGATGCAGTTGCCTTAGCTGAAAACTTAGGTGTGAAATATGATATTTTAAAGATTCATGAAATTGTGGACGCTTTTGACGATGGTCTGGCGGGGGTCTTTGCGGGTAAAAAGCCGGATCTTACGGAGGAAAATATTCAGGCTCGTATTCGTGGGACATTGCTCATGGGACTTTCGAATAAGTTTGGACATATTCTTTTAAATACCTCCAATAAGAGTGAAGCGGCAGTAGGATATGGTACTTTGTATGGCGATATGAACGGCGGTTTATCGGTCTTGGGCGATGTGTATAAGACCGATGTCTTTCATTTGGCACGGTTCATCAATCGAGAAACGGAAATTATTCCGATTAACACCATTGAAAAGCCGCCATCTGCAGAGTTGAGGCCCGATCAGAAGGATTCGGACTCATTACCTGACTACGAAATTTTAGATAAGATTCTTTTTGCCTATATCGAATTGGCTCATAGTCCAGCGGAGATCATCGCTCTAGGTTATGATGAAGCGACCGTATTTCGCTCCGTTTTATTAGTGAATCGGAACGAATATAAACGGTTTCAGACCCCGCCAATTTTGCGCGTTTCATCGAAAGCATTTGGATTTGGGCGTAAGATGCCATTGGTGGCAAAATATGCCTTGTAATTCGATTAAATTTCTAATTTTGATGTTTTATAACATGTAATTGATAGATCAAATGTCTGAGGCTGGTCGGTTCTATGAGGTTCAATTTGCAGAAGAGGAATGTATTTTCAATCTTCTGACCCCTGCAGAGAAGGATATTCTCGAAAAGTCGCATGAGATTCGGAATTATAAGAAGAACGAATTTATCTATCGCGAAGGGGAGATGCCGATTGGTATGCAGTACCTAAAAGAGGGGATGGTAAAATTGATCAAAGAGGGCATCGGTGGTCGTGATCAAATCATTCGAATGATTCCTCGCAATGGATTAATCGGTTACCGCTCCTTGATTGCTGGCGAAGCACATAATGGGACCACCATCGCGATTGAGAACTCTGAAATCATCACAATACCCCCTGCTATTTTATATGATGTGTTGTTGCGGAATCACGATTTTGCACTCGCACTTCTTAAAGATCTTGCCATAGAACTTGGTTTTTCACACCACAGAACGGTTAGTTTAACCCAAAAACATATCCGCGGCCGATTGGCTGAATCGATATTGCTCTTAATTGAGAAATATGGGTTTGAACATGATGATCAAACGCTACGAGTCTATCTTCCTCGTGAAGACTTGGCCAACCTTTCGAATATGACCTCCTCGAATGCCATTCGAACACTCTCCATATTTGTGACCGAAAAGGTTATTGCCATGGATGGGCGAAAGATTAAAATTATTGATCTAGAGCAACTTAGAAAGATTAGCAAACAGGGCTAGTCGGTCGCCATGACATACCTAAGTTAGAGTTGAAATTACACTATAAGAATTTTAACTTTCCCCGCCTTAATTACAGATTTTAAAGGAGAATGGGGTTAAAATTAAATGTAAACTAAATAAAATACTTGAAGTTATTTACTGGCTATTTTTTTTTCTTTGATACGCTTCTGTTTTGAGGTATAATTCATTATAATTACAAATCGGCGTCAGCTAGATTCGTAGCGATCAAACGTTTAATTCGCTATATTTTTATTGATTGTCAAAATATAAACAAACTTGATTCCTGGAATGAAAAAACTAAACTTTAAGATTGTCCTATTGCTTTTCAGTGCGCTTACTTTCGTTGCTTCGTTGAGTAGCAATGCTGAAAAGAGCTCCTCATATAAGGTGACCACAATTTCTGAAAATTGGAAGATGCAAGCATCAGAAAAGCTTGGAAAGCTTGATGAGTCTTTGATCTCAAAAACTAATTTCAATACAAAAACTTGGTATGACGCCGTTGTTCCAGGGACCGTATTAGGTAGTTTAGCCTTAAAACATGTGATTGAAGATCCAACCTTTGGGATCAACATGAAAAACATGGACACGGTTCAATTCCAGAAACCTTGGTGGTTTAGAACAACCTTTAAACTCGATGGCACCGACCTATCCAAGAATATTTCACTCCATTTTAATGGTATTAACTACCGAGCAGACCTCTGGATCAATGGCAAGAAAGTTGTCGGAAAAGATGCTTTTGCTGGTACCTACCGCATGTTTACCTTTAATGTAAATGCCTATGTTCAACCTGGAGAAAATAGCATGGCGTTAAAACTTTCGCAATATGCTTATGGTGAATATTCACTTGGGTTTTGTGACTGGAATCCGATTCCATCTGATCGAAGCATGGGGATTTTCCGGGAAGTCTTCTTGGAGATTAATGAAGGATTAAAGATCCGAAGTCCATTTGTATATTCCAAAGTGGATACGGTGACCAAGAAAAATGCTTATCTCTATATTCAGGCTGAGCTTGTGAATAGTACGGCACATGCCATTGACGGCGTGCTACGGGTGAATTATGAGCTTGGTGCAGTCGAGAAGAAAGTCAGTGTTAAAGCTGGTGAGACGTTGTCATACCGATTTACACCGGAGGAGTATCCGCAACTCAAAGTTAAAAACGTTGAGCTTTGGTGGCCTAATGGCATGGGTAAGGCTAAGATGTATAATCTGAAAACCTCTTTTGTCGCTGGTAGTAAAGTGATTGATCAGATCGACAAAAAGTATGGTATCCGTGAGATGCGCAGTTATCTGAATAAAGACAAGAACCGGACTTTTGAAATTAATGGCAAGTTTATCCTGGTCAAAGGTGGCGGTTGGGCTGATGATATTTTTCTTCGTGATACCCGCAAATCGGTGGAGGCACAATTGCGCTATATACGTCATATGAACTTAAACAGTATTCGTTGTGAAGGGTTCTGGGGTAAAGATGAGAACCTTTTTGATCTGTGCGATGAGTATGGAATTTTAATCATGATCGGTTATAACTGTATCTGGGAATGGGAAGAGTATCTGCACAAGACCTGTCATGAGAAATATGGCGGTGCGGTAGGTGATGAAGATATTGCGTTGCTCTCTGAGTCGTGGAAAGATCAGATGCTGTGGTTGCGTAACCATCCAAGTATTTACCTATGGATGCTTGGAAGTGATAAGTTGCCTTGTCCGAAATTGGAGTTGAAATATGTCGAATTATTTAAGAAATACGATCCTTCACGTCCTTATGCAACCTCGTCTGGTGGGGCAGGAACTGAAGATAATAATGTGGTCGCTACCGTGCCATTGGTAAGTGATATTAGTGGACCAACTGGGATGAAGATGATGGGTCCTTATGCTTGGACACCTCCTCAATATTGGTTTACCGACACTAAACTTGGTGGCGCATGGGGCTTTAATACCGAGACTTGTCCCGGTGCTGCGATCCCACCTCTGGCCTCCTTGAAAAAGATGCTTCCCGCAGCTGCCTTATGGCCAATCGACAAGGCCTATTGGGAATATCATACTGGCCGTAATGAGTTTACTTCGCTTGATCGTGATATCAATGCGATCAATAGTCGCTATGGTAAATCTTCAAGTGTTGAGGAGTTTTCGTATAAGGCGCAGGTAAATAATTATGAGATTATGAGGCCTCAGTTTGAGGCGTTTGTGGCTCATAAGCCAAAGAGTACCGGATTGGTTCAGTGGCAACTTAATTCTGCTTGGCCGAAGATGATCTGGCAGCTTTACGACACTTATCTACAGCCTAATGGCTCATTTTATGGTGTTAAGAAAGGTTGTGTTCCACTTCATGCGATTTATCGATATGGCTTTAATGACATTTATCTAGCAAATGAAGATTTATTAGAAGCAAAAGGGCTTACCGTGAAGGTTCGGATTTTTGATCTTAACTCAAAAGAAATTTTTGCCGATCAATGGAAAGGTGATGTCAAATCAAATATTTCCAAATTTATTTATAAGATTCCTGAGATTAAAAATCTTACGGCTGTCTGGTTTCTTGATCTAAGGATCTACGACAAGAATAACAAAGAAGTGGACAATAGCATCTATTGGCTATCTGAGAAGAAAGATGTCTTGGATTATGAAGCCTATAAGAAATTATCATGGCCGTTTTATACACCAACGAGTCAGTTTGCTGACTATACCGCATTGGATAAACTTCCTAAGATTAAATTGGGTTACGAGTATACCTATGCACAAGAAGGTAAGTTTGGCAAGATTCGTCTGAAGGTGAAAAATTCATCGTCTACGATTGCATTCTTCTTATTTCTTGACGTGTTAAATCCAGCTACGAAGCTGCCTATCTTACCAGTCTATTGGAACGATAATTATGTAACTTTATTGCCAGGAGAAGAACGGACTTACGAGTCAAGTTATTTCCTCTCTGATTCTAATGGAGCTAAGCCAGTCCTTGAAGTTAGAGGCTGGAATGTTGAAAAGCAAATCATAAAATAATTTAACGCAACATTTGGTATTATGAGATATGCTGCAGGGATAGATTTAGGGGGCACATTTGTGAAGTTCGCTCTTGTCTCGGAAGATGGTGAAATTCCATACAAAGATAAGTTGGAGATAGGCTCAAAAGCTACTCGTGATGATATCTTAAATACGCTAAAAATAGCTATTGAAAAAATTAAGGATTTTGCAGATGAGCGAGGAAATCAGTTGTCTGGCATTGGTATTGGATCACCAGGAATCATCTACGATGGGGTGGTCATTGGTGGAGCCGATAACTTAAACGGCTGGTCTAATGTTCCGCTTGGTGAGATCTATTCTAAAGCATTTAACCTTCCTGTTTTTGCCGATAACGATGCGAACGTGATGGGACTTGGGGAGACGGTATTTGGTGCGGCACAAAATTGTACGGACGTTATATTTATCACGGTAGGAACTGGCATCGGTGGTGCTATCGTTATGAACGGTCAGCTTTATGGCGGATATAAAAATAGAGGGGCCGAGCTAGGTCATTTTACGGTTGATCATAAAGGTGTCGAATGTAATTGTGGCGGCCGAGGTTGCTTGGAGGCGTATGCTTCTACTTCAGCATTAGTTCAACGTTATGCCCAACTTTCTGGTCTTCCAGAAGAGGCTGTGAATGGAATTGTTATTGTTGAGAAATTTCACGCTGGGGAGCCTGCTGCCGTTCAATGTATGGAGGAGCATACCGATTACCTTGGTCATGGTATCGCCTCATTTGTGAATACTTTTGCCCCTCAAAAGGTGGTTATTGGAGGTGGCATTTCGGAAGCTGGTCAGTTCTATATCGATATGATTAAGAAGTCGACTTTCAGCTATGCAATGCCCGACTGCTCAGTATATACCGATGTTATTGGAGCTACCTTAGGAAATAATGCTGGATGCATGGGAGCTGCATCTTTAGTCTTTAGAAACTGTAACTAAACTAACGTAAATGAAAAAAAATATTTTCTTGGTCGTTCTAATCATGCTCGTGTTCTTTGTGATCTCATTTCTCACGAACATCTTAGGGGCACTGAACGACAAAGTCTCACAAAGTTTTACACTCAATGAGACCATGGCGGGACTACTTCCGTTCGCTTTTTTTATTGCGTATGGCGTAATGTCCATCCCATTTGGTTTTCTAGTTGAGAAATACGGCGAGAAGAAAATGATCATCTCGGCCTTTTTATTGGCTTTTGCTGGTGCCTTGGGTTTTGCACAATTTCCCACTTTTAACGTGTTTATTGTCTCCCTATTTACCATTGGCGCAGGAATGGCGGCTTTGCAAGTGGTTATTAATCCACTTTTGCGCGTTTCGGGAGGCGAAGTAAACTATGCTTTTAACTCGGTAATGGGTCAGCTAGTTTTCGGATTAGCCTCTTTTATCAGCCCTCAGATGTATACTTATTTAGTCACCAATATCGATGCGGGAAATGTAAGCAAACCATTTATAGGGTTGATGACCAGCTTGGTCCCGAAGGCGATGTCATGGGTCTCGGTGTATTGGGCTTTTGCGCTAATTGCAATCCTGATGGTTACCTTGATCTCCTTCGTTCGTTTTCCTAAAGTTGAATTGCAGGACGATGAAAAAGTGGGATCAAAAGATAGCTACCTTGAATTGTTTAAGAATAAATATGTGATCCTTTATTTCTTGGGCATCTTCGCTTATGTGGGATCTGAGCAAGGGATCTCCTATTGGATGTCGAAATTCTTGAAGATTTATCACGATGTAAATCCTGATGTAGCTGGTGCTGATGCAGTGTCCTACTTTTGGGGCCTTATGACCATCGGAGGGATGTTAGGACTCGTGCTGATGAAACTTTATGATAGTAAACCAATCTTACGGTGGTTTACCATCCTTGCCATGATTTGCGTGGCGATTGGTTTATTCGCAGATGTTCAGACCTCCTTATGGTCTTTCCCGATGTCAGGATTTTTCCTATCGGTGATGTTCCCGGTGATCGTATCGTTAGGTCTAAACTCAGTGCCGAAACACCATGGTTCCTTCGCAGGAATTCTTATGACTGGTATCGCAGGTGGCGCAATCGTTCAGCTTCTGATTGGAGCCATCAGTGACGCCATATCGCTAAGAGTTGGGATGTTATTTATCTTCGTGACCTTAGGTTATATCTTAAGCTTAAGTTTTTGGGCTAAGCCATTGGTGAACAATCAGACGTTTACCTTGAAAAGTCTGTTTACCAAAAACTAAGTTTATCAATACGTAAAATCAGATTTAAAAGACTAAGTATATAAAATTTAATACCCTATTAGTATGACAAAGTTAGCAGTTCTTGGAGGTTCGCCTGTTCGTGACACGAAAGTTAATCCTTGGCCGAAGTGGCCTGTTTGGGACAAGAATGAAGAAAAAGCCCTGATTGAAGTTTTAAACAGCGGAGTCTGGTCGTACAATGGACCAAAGGAGACCGAGTTTAATAAGAATTTCGCCAAAGAGATGGGTGCTAAATATGCAATTTCAGCAGCGAATGGTACGGTAACCTTACAAATGGCTTTAGAAGCTTGTGGGATCGGTGTAGGTGACGAAGTGATTCTTCCAGGCCTTACTTGGCAAGCTACTGCGGCAACAATTATTGATGTGAATGCGACTCCAATCTTGGTAGACGTTTGCGAAGATACCTGGTGTATCGATCCGAAAGAGGTTGAGAAAGCCATCACACCTCGCACTAAAGCGATCATCCCTGTTCACCTTTATGGCAGTTTTGCCGATATGGATGAGATTCTTCGAATCGCTAAGAAACATAATCTGTTTGTAATCGAAGATTGTGCTCATAAGCATGGTGGTGAATGGAATGGCAAGAAAGCAGGGACAATCGGTGATATTGGAAGCTTCAGCTATCAGTTATCAAAACATCTTACAGCCGGTGAAGGTGGTACTGTGACGACCAATAGTTTTGAACTTTACGAAAAATTAGATGCCTTGCGCAACTGCGGTCGTCGACCAGAGCCCGCGAGTGCAGCGCAAGGTGATAAAGGGGAAGGACTCTATTTTGATGCAGGTAACTTCTGCCAGTCTGGAAACTTCCGAATCACAGAGTTTCAAGCTGCGATATTAATTGAAGGTCTTAAGCGGTTGCCAGAACAAAATCGCGTTAGGGAAGAGAATGGTATTTACTTAAACTCTCTCCTAGCCTCGATGCCTGGAATTACTCCAATCAGAAGAGATGCACGCGAAACGAAAGAGGCCTATTTCAACTTCTCTTTTAGATATAATCAAGCAGAATTCAAAGGATTGCCGGTTGCAAAATTTAGATCCGCTCTGACTGCCGAGATCGGTATTGAAGTGGTGGCTAGTTATATCCCACTAAATAAATGCTCACTTTATCAGCCTCATACCAAACCATCACGCCACAAATTAAACCCAGAATATTGGGCAGCAATTGACCCAACACGTTTTAATCTTCCGGTTTGTGATAAGATTCACTTTGAAACGTCAGCTTGTATTCATCATAAAGTGTTGATGGGGACTAAAGCTGATATGGATCTACTGGCGACAGCTATTCGTAAAGTTTACGATAACGCGGAAAGTCTTTAATTTCAATTCTTTTTAGTTCGAAACTGGAGTATGAAAAAAATAAGAATCGCACTTATTGGTGCCGGGTATATCAATCATTATCATGCACGTGGATTGCAGCTTTTGCCTAATGTTGAGATTGTATCTGTGGTTGCAGCTCGCATCGAGACGGCTCGTGCTTTTGCCGATAAATATAATATCGCAGAGGCTACTGCGGATGTCACCACCCTATATGATCGCAAAGATCTTGATGCGGTAGTGATCTCGACTCCGAATAAGTTTCATGCTCCATATACCATCGAATTTCTCAACCATGGCAAGGATGTTTTTCTAGAAAAGCCAATGGCTATGAATGGCGGTGAAGGTGTTGAGATTAAAAAGGTCTCAGATGCAACCAAACAGCTGGTGATGGTGGGTCATATGTGGCGCTTCGACAACGACGTCAACTTTGTTAAGCAGACCGTTGACTCAGGTCAGATGGGTAAGATTGTTAAGACGAAGGGATATGCGATTCATGAAAATTGGGGTCCTGCTGGATGGTTTGCTCAGAAAGAGCTCGCTGGCGGAGGTGCTTTAGCCGATATGGGCGTTCATGCGATCGATACTGCACGTTACATTATCGGCGATCCACTACCGAAGAAAGTATATGCAAAGATCGGAACACATTATGGAAGCTATGATGTTGATGATTCTGGCATAATCCTTATCTCCTGGGATAATGGCGCCGAGTCGTTGATTGAAAGTGGATGGTGGCAACCTCATATGGATGGCCCCGAAGCCGCAACTGGCATCTATGGAACCAAAGGATATGCGAACGTTTTTCCAACTTATCTAAAATATAAAGTCGACAATACCCCAGGCAAATTTGAACCTAAGCTACCTGTTCGAACTGAACATTGCGATCCAACGATGTATAACCGACAAATGGAATATTTTATTGATTGCATCGTCACACGCAAGCAGCCAGTTCCTGGACTTGAAGTGGGACAAATCATCTTGGATATCGTTGACGCCGCCTATAAATCAGCACAGACTGGTGAAGTGGTGAATTTGTAATTGAAAACCTTACGAGGTCTAACTCGCGACACTAAACTAACTTATTCTTCTCTGGCTTATCATGGAGGATCGCAGCTTGTTAGAATTAAGATTTTGGACTTATTTGGGAGTATATGTAGGAAAATCATTCTAGTATACTCTTTATTGAATTCATCCAATTGACTCAGCTGAAAAGTTGAGAGAGGGAATAGTCTAACTAAATTATCTAGTCATGAAAGCTGAAAATAAAAAATCGATCTATTCCCAGTGGCATTTTATCGTATTTCCTGCAATCGCCATGCTATTAGGCTGGGGATTAAGAGGATTTATCGGCGGTGGACCATTTGGTGCAATGATTCCAGGTGCAATGGTTGCCATTAGTATATCGTTGTTGCTGGATCTTCCTCCAGCCGTTGCTGCTATGTTTGCGGTGTTTAGTGTTGTTGGCATTGGCCTAGGAGGAGAGATGACATATGGACAAACGCTTGGATTTTTAAGACATCCAGAAACCGTTTGGTGGGGCACAATTGGTACGACGGTAAAAGGGGGAGTCTGGGGTTTGCTTGGTGGAATTATCATGGGATTAGGTCTTCTCTACCATAGAGTGCCTAAGAAAGTGATCATCTATACGTTACTCTTATTGCTTCTTGGAATGCTGATCGGCTTCAAATTAATTAATCAGCCTATGGTGATCTATTTCTCCGATCCAGCCAAACCTAGACCTGAATCATGGGCTGCCTTGCTCGTGGGCTCCTTGGTGCTTCTGCTCTATCTTCGAACGAAGATCGAGATGGCTAGCTTTAAGCTGATAAAACGATTTGCTCTTTGGGGACTCTTGGGAGGAGCACTTGGCTTTGGACTGGGCGGATTTTGGATGGTGTTAGGCAGTCAGCTTCCCAAGGATGGTGTATTCCAAAGTTGGTGGAAAATGATGGAATTTACTTTCGGACTATTACTTGGAGCAGCCTATGGCCGCGCGGCATGGCTAAGTCGTCATGACCTTGATCCAGAGACTAGAATAAATACCCCATACCCTGACTCGAAACTGAAAACAACAACAATAGAGCTTTTGGGCTCATTGATCATTGGATTTTTGATCTTTTGGTTTTTTTCGGCATGGCTGGAACCAGTGGTGGACGCCGGAAAGATGAACCATGATTTCTCAATGGTCAACTGGACCGATTTGGCGAAGATGCTTTCTAACTATGCATTTTATGGATTGATCATGATCGTTGCTGTCATGCGATTTCCGAATCTTGCTTGGCAGATTGCAATAACATTAACGTTTTCTCATACTATTATTGATTTGATGGATAGTGTTTATCCTGATTCTCCCAGCAATACACTTCTGACTCCTAGCTTTTTATATATATTATCTTCTTCGACTATTGTGGCCTTGGCAACCTATTATCTGCAAAGGCACGCAAACATTCTTCATCGAATGTTTCTCCTTTTAATTTGGTCAACAGT
>Ga0209829_10003609_pt1 | contig 11206 bp, 10 predicted proteins | sample C_140205_EF_Meta_FD_187311 | JGI IMG/M metagenome (GOLD analysis project Ga0209829, IMG submission 187311) | Freshwater microbial communities from Lake Croche, Canada to study carbon cycling - C_140205_EF_MetaG (SPAdes) (version 2) | ecosystem: Environmental > Aquatic > Freshwater > Lake... | reverse complement strand
ACACCCGAGACTCATTTGATTCCCAATCTCTTGCGATCAACAAGTGATAATCCGATCAAGATATTTGGCAACGATTGGCCAACTAAAGATGGCACCTGCATCCGCGATTACATTCATGTGGTGGATTTGATTGAGGCGCACATCGCTGCGCTAAAAGTAGCAAAGGCTGGCAGCCACGAAATCATTAATCTCGGTAGCGGCAGCGGCTATTCGATTTTGGAAGTCATTGCTGCAGCAAGTACAGCACTTGGTACTGAGCTCCCTTATGAAATGACAGCGCGCAGAGCAGGTGACCCGGCAGTATTAGTTGCAGATATAAGTAAGGCGCGTACTCTTCTGGGATGGCAGCCAGTTCGCGATCTCGCTCAGATGGTCAACGATACCTACGAAGCAGCGCGAGGTTAATTCAATGAATCCAGTTGCAGAAGCATTTGCCAAACTCTTTAATAAAGAAGCTCAAGTAGTTGCCTCAGCGCCAGGTCGAGTAAATCTCATCGGTGAACACATTGATTACAGTGATGGTTACGTACTCCCCTTTGCAATTATCTGCCGCACAACGGTTGCGATTGCAAAACGCAATGACCGCTTGATTCGTATTGCATCGCAGCAGCGCGATGGCACCATCGTAGAAATTGCAGTGTCAGAGCTAATGCCAGGTACTGGCGTTGATTGGGCACGTTATCCCCTCGGGGTTGTATGGACCATGGGAATTTCATCTGGGCTCGATGTTCTCATCGATGGCAATGTGCCACTAGGTGCTGGTCTCTCTTCCTCTGCTGCCATCGAATGCAGCATGGCGGTTGCACTCAATGAATTATTCCAATTGGGTCACTCTCCTGAATCTCTGGCCAAGCTCACGCAAAAAGCTGAGAATGATTATGCAGGAATGCCCTCTGGCATCATGGACCAGAGTGTTTCGCTAATGGCAAAGGCTGGTTCTGCCTTACTACTCGATTGCAAAGATTTATCAACCAGAAACATTCCCTTTGATTTAGGAAAGCACGAGCTAGAACTACTTATTGTCGATACCCAAATGCGCCATACCCTCACCGATGGTGGTTATGCATCGCGTCGTGCCGATTCCGAATCAGCGGTTGCAAAATTGGGGCACAGCAGCATGCGCGACATCACTTTAGAGTTTCTTGAGGCTAATAAGGCAAAGATCACAAATACTGAGTATCGCAGAGCTCGTCATGCAATTACTGAAATTGCTCGTGTGCTTTCGTCCGTTGATGCACTTGAAAATCGAGATTTCACTCGCCTTGGTACTTTGCTTAATCAATCTCATGCATCGTTGCGCGATGACTACAACGTTTCGTGCCCAGAGTTAGATTTAGCAGTGGAAATTGCCCAGCGTGATGGCGCCCTCGGTGCGCGCATGGTCGGCGGTGGCTTTGGTGGAAGTGCGATTGTTCTTGCTTCAATTGCCAAGATCAAGCCGCTTAAAGTTGAGATCGCCGATGCATTTAAGGAGGCTGGATTTGTTGCCCCGCGCTTCTTTAATTCCTTACCAAGCGATGGCGCCAGCGTTGATTATGCCGCAGGAAATTAATTAACAGGTAAAACGCTTATTACTTCTACGCCACCGATTGATGTAAGAACACCAATCAGGTCGGTCGGATCATTTCCTGGAATTGCCACAGTAATGTCATCGTAGCCACGACCATCTTCCGACTTCTTCACCACTAGTCCGCGAATGTCTCCACCGGCAAAACCAATTGCCGAAGCAACTGCACCAAGAGAACCCGGGCGATCTGGAAGTGCGACATGTAGTCGGAAGAGTGCCATGGCTTAACCCTACTCTTTTCTAGTCCAGCGCTGCCAATTGTTTATCAATTAGAAGGCGCTGAACCTAACGTCACGGAGAAAGTACGTGATGTTCCCGTAGGAAGATCGACTGTTATGGAGACGGTGGCACCAGGTGCATAGGCGCGAATTCGAACTATCGCACCTACTTGGTCATTTATTTTTACGCCATCGATGCTCTTGATAATCGAGCCGGCAGGAATTCCTGCCTTTGCCGCTGCCGCTCCATCGGTAATTGCAAAGATTCGCGCACCGATTCCGGTATAAGTATTATCAAAGGAGACGCCGAGAAATGGTCGAGTTGATTTTCCAGTGGCAATAAGGTCATTGATGATCCGCTGCACTTCAGTAATCGGAATTGCAAAGCCCAAACCAATATTTCCGCTCTGACCACCACTAGTACTGCCTAAAGTAGCAATGCTGGAGTTAATTCCGATCATGCGACCCTGCGAATCAAGAAGTGCGCCACCAGAGTTACCTGGATTAATTGCCGCATCAGTTTGAATTGCATCTACATAAGAATCTGCCGATGTACTTCCAGCATTAACGGGGCGATTGAGTGCTGAAATAATTCCACTAGTAACGGTGCTGGCTAGACCAAGTGGTGATCCGATTGCAACTACCGGATCTCCTACGTTGACTTTACTGGAATCGCCAATTTCGATTACTGGCAGATTGCCATGTTTAACTTGGATTACTGCTAAATCATAGGTAGCGTCGCGGCCAACAATTGTGGCTGAATCCTGAGTGCCATTGCTGTACTCGACTGTGATAGTTCCTGAAGTAGCCGCACTTTCTACTACGTGATTATTGGTGAGTATGTAACTTGAAGTAGCAGAGCTACGAATAATCGAGCCAGATCCGGTTCCACTTCCCAGCGCACTCGTGACCTGAATTGAAACAACGCTTGGTGTTACTTGAGCCGCGATGGCACGAACATCGAGTGCACCAACACCGAGTTCGACGGGGCTTTGAGTCTTAGTGCAGCTTCCGGAGGCGGAGTAATACATCGCCTTGGTGCGATTATCAACGCAGGCTTTAACAGCAACTGGTGTTGGAACAACAGCGGTGGCAATGCCACCGGTAATCACTGCTCCGGCGATAAAGCCTGCAATGATTTTGCTAGATGTGGATCGGAAAATAGTTTTCAGAGTATTTTGCTTGAAAGTAGTATTTTGCATGGACGGAGCATCTCGCACCTACCTTAGAAAATCCTGAAGACTTTCTGCGTGTGTGGTTAGGCCTCGACGACCCAATCCCCAGAAATTTTCACCTTAATAGGCGCAAGTGGAGTCGGCGCCGGTCCAGCTAGGACCTTCGCACCATTAAATGGATCGAATTGCGCTCCGTGACACGGGCATTGGAGTTGCTTAGCCGATTTTGAATAAGCAACTACGCAACCTTGGTGTGTGCAAGTAAGTGAATATGCAAAGACACCCTTGGCAGTGCGAAAGAGCATGGCTGGTCCTGCAAGTGCGCTATTAAATTCAAAGGTTGCGCCAACTGGGAGTGCGGCAAGTTTGATTAGGCCGGCACTGGATGAAGTGGTGCTTGTGGGCGACGGAGTGGATTTACCCAATGTCTTACCAACTCCAATTCCAATGAGCGAGAGCAGAGCCACTCCACCGATGCGAATCGCACCGCGTCGATCTAGTGAGAGTTCGATTCTGCGACGTTTGCCAATCAGAGTTAGTAAGAAGCTAAGCCATAGAATCGCATAGGCAGTATCGCTGCCAAGAAAATATGGTTTTACGGTCCAACTGCTCGATAGCCAGAGAATAATAGAGATTAAGAAGCCACCAAATGCTGCAGCGGTGGGAGCAATCCCAATGAGAGTTGCAAAACCAATTGCAAATTCACTGAGCATAATGATTACACCCAAGAGTTGAGCGTGCTCAATGCCATGTTGCAAGAGAAAGCCAATGGGCGATACATGTATAAAGCCCGCCAACTCTGTGCCGATATAAGTGGGCGCACCTTTGGTGAGAAAACCAGGATCACTTGCTTTGACCCAGCCACCATAAATCCAGGTGATACCTAGCCAGAAACGAATGATGCGGATTGGCCAATTCTGGTTCTGCCAAGACTGAGATGTTGATGCAAAAGATGAGCGACGCGACATAGAAATTACCTTACGTGAATTAACTGAGAATTTACTGGGCTCCCTGAATTGGACTCGAACCAATAACCTGCCGGTTAACAGCCGGCTGCTCTGCCAATTGAGCTATCAGGGAATGGAAGCCAAACTCTAGCGCACGGGTGGGCGATAGCCCAATTTTAGATCTCACCTAACGCTAAATCATGGAGTGTGCGGCGCGTGGATTCGAGGGCAACGAGGTCGCCAAAGAGTGCGTTGTATTCGCTCTCATTCTCCAGCGGATTAATTCGCTGCAACGTCGACTTCACATCAGCGATTCTCTGCGAGATCGCAACTTCCCGTAATCGCGCAACAATACTTTCGATGTAACGCGTAGAAACTTCACCATCGGTACGCACGGGCTCAACCATTAATTCTGCCGTAAGTGCGCGCATTCGCTCATCGGCAACTCGATCGATGTTAGCGGCGATGTCACCATGTGAATCGATAGTTTCACGCAATTGGCGATAGGCCGGATGAGTAAAGGCAAGTGCTTCGATCTCACTCCAATTACTAATTGCATTAGGAAGTTGGAGTTTTGCTTTCAATACTTCGCGCTCGAGAATAAGGCGAGGCTCATTTGGACTTGGCCGCCAATTTTCGCTCTCGCCAACTGCCTCAGCTTCTGCACTGGGTGCCAACGCTCGTGCACCACGTGTAACAGCTGCAGAAACTGTTTCAACCTCCATGCCTAACCAACCAGCAAGGAGTCTGGTGTACTCGGGGCGAAGTGATTTGTCACGGATCTGACTGACAAGTGGCGCCGCGGCATTGAGCGCATTCACGCGACCTTCAGCTAAATCTAATTTATGAAGCGCAAGTTCTGAGCGAATCGCAAATTCAAAGAGTGGCACTCGACGGGCAATGAGATCGCGCAGCGCGAGATCGCCTTTCTGTTGGCGCAAATCAGATGGATCTAAACCACTTGGCTCGACTGCAACAAAAGTTTGGGTAACGAATTTCTGATCTTCATTAAATGCGCGAAGCGCAGCTTTCTGACCAGCTGCATCACCATCGAAGGTAAAGATCACTTCACCGCGAAAGGCATCATCATCCATAAGCAGTCGGCGCAGAATGCGAATGTGGTCGCTACCAAATGCAGTTCCGCAGGTAGCAACCGCAGTTGTGATACCAGCAAGGTGTGCAGCCATAACATCGGTATAGCCCTCGACAATTACTGCTTGACGCTTCTTTGCAATCTCTTTCTTTGCCAGGTCGAGGCCATAAAGAACTTGGCTCTTCTTATAAACCGGCGTCTCTGGTGTGTTGAGATATTTAGGGCCATTATCAACATCATCACTTGCTAATTTACGAGCACCAAATCCCACAACATCACCTGAGATGTCACGGATTGGCCAAATTAAACGATTGCGGAAGCGATCGATCATGCCGCGTTGCCCCATCTTGGATAGGCCTGCAACTTCTAACTCATCTGCCGTGAATCCCGCCTCTCGCAATACTTTGGTGAGGCCATCCCATTCATCTGGCGCATAACCCACGCCGAACATCTCACATGCTGCGCGATCGAAGCCACGTTTAATAAGTAACTCGCGACCAAATTGTGCACCCGATGAAGTTGCCAATTGCTCTTGATAGAACTTTGCAGCAGCCGCATTAGCTGCAATTAAGCGAGAGCGATTAGTACTTGGTGCACTCTGCGTGCCACCGGCTTCGTAATGCAAGGTGTAATTAATTCGCTCGGCCAAGCGCTCGACGGTTTCAGTAAATGTGGTGTGATCCATTTTCATGACAAAGGAGATGACATCGCCACCGGTTTGGCAACCAAAGCAGTGGAAATAACCTTTACTTGGAGTTACATGGAATGAAGGTGACTTCTCATCGTGAAAGGGGCACAGGCCCTTCTTCTGTCCGCCACCTGCGCTCTTGAGTTGGACGTAATCGCCGACGACATCATCGATCGGTGTGTGGTCGCGAACGTAGGCAACATCTTCATCTTTAATTCGCCCAGCCATAGCCGCGATCCTAGCCGCGCGCTTTCAAACGCGCATGAAGGGCGTAAGCACCAGGATCGGTGAGCGCTGCAACTTGATCGATTACCACTCGCATTCGATCAGATTGCGAGAGCGCTAACTTCCAATCTTCATGAAATACCCGATCTAGTGAATTCGGCGCATCGGCCAGAATCAACTCCACTAGCTCCTCAATCAGAGTGTGCTGCTTGGCGTATCGCTCTTGCGATTCGGCTGAGTGAATTAAGTAATGTGCCGCAATTGCTTTGAGTAGCCCCACTTCGATCAGTTGTTCTTGAGGGACTTCAAGATTTGCGCTGTAACGAATGAGTGGTTGATCGCCATGGATTCTGCGAGTTTCGAGTTCAGCGGCGCGAACAAAGCGGCCAATAAGTTGAGAGGTGAGATCTTTTAATCTGGCAAGTGAGGCATGTGATCCATCGTAATTATTAGGCCAGCATGAGAGTTCTTTGAGTCGAGAAAGTGCTGCGGAAAATTCAGCCGAAGTTGCAGCAAGGCCGTAGTGGGAAATCGCAAGTTGATGGAGCACTTCAAGATCGCGATCAAAATCGGCAATATTTATCTGCCCAGCAACAAGTGCATCTTCTAAATCATGAACCGAGTAAGAAACATCATCGGACCAATCCATAATTTGAGCTTCGATGCAGCGCTTGCCTTCTGGTGCACCGCTGCGCATCCAGGTGAAAATCTCGAGATCTGATTCGTAAACGCCAAATTTATGTGAGCCAGATTTGCGCGGCCAGGGATATTTAGTTGCTGCATCAAGGGATGCGCGAGTGAGATTTAGTCCTACCGATTGACCATTTGTAGCAATAGTCTTTGCTTCTAACCGAACTAATAATCGAAATGATTGAGCATTGCCCTCAAAGCCACCAAAATCTTCGGCGATCTGAGCCAAGATAGTTTCGCCATTGTGACCAAAGGGTGGATGACCTAAGTCATGCGCTAAACAAGCGGTATCTAAAAGATCGGGGTCGGCGCCAAGAGATTCACCTAACTCTCTACCAATCTGTGCACATTCAAGTGAGTGCGACAATCTGGTGCGCTGGAAATCATTCTCCCAAGGAACTGCAATCTGCGTCTTTGCTGCAAGCCTTCGCAGTGATGCGGAGTGAATTACACGAGCACGGTCGCGCATGAACTCGGTGCGGCCAGCACGTTTGGCTGGTTCGAGAGTAAAGCGCTCTTGGTCTTGCTCGGAGTAGATCACCTTCCTACCTTAATGTGCCGTCGCGACAGTGCGATCGCTGATGAAAATTCCATGGCGCCCCAATGTGACATAAGCCAGATAAGCGCCAGTTTCCCGCACTAAATAACGTACCCCGCTTTGATTGAGCGAATTGGGGCCACGTTTCACAGGTGAACAGGTGGCAGAAATTCCTGCGTCATGCGCCATGGTCATCGCGCGCAGGCAGTGATAAGGATCAGTGACCACAATTGCACTTGTAAAGTTATTGAGTTTCAAATAACTCGCATATGCCTTGGTGCTCTCAAGTGTGTCATGGCCTTTTTCAATTGAAATAACGTTCTTAACTTTATTCTCCATTAACCACGCTTTTCCGGTAGCTGCTTCGGTAGTGCGATCCCCTGGCAGATTGGCACCGACTGTAATTACTCGAAGTGCAAATCCATTCTTATAAATTCGTGCAGCTTCTTGCAACCTTGCTCGAAGTACATCACTGGGACGGCCATCAAATTGCGCTGCACCCAGAACGACAATGGCATCGGATTTCACAGGGACTACATGATTTGCGGTGTACCAAACTCGACCAGTTGCAAATGCAAGAAGCACAAAGGTTGCAAGTAAAATCGATGAAATAATCTTTCGCAGAATAAAGAGCACATCAACCGCCGGAGAAGGCATCTTCGATGTCGATGTCCGGCATCTCATTGGGATCGAGGAGCCAGCCATCGGGCAGCGTCACTGGTCGTCCGTGGCTGGTGCGACCACGCGGTGCCTCACCAACTGCAACTGGATATGGTTGATCATCCAATTGATCCAGCAGTGAGCGAAACTCTTTGAGAGAGCTGATCATTCCAAATTGGCGGCGTAATTCACTATTAACGCGAAATCCCTTGAGATACCAGGCCATGTGTTTGCGTAAATCACGGCAGCCGCGATCTTCTGATTCAAAGTATTCAACGATTAATTCACCGTGACGGAACATCACTTCGCGCACTTGGTGCAGCGTTGGTAAAAGTTTCTCATTCTGACCTTGAAAAGCAGATACTAAATCGGCAAATAACCAAGGCCGTCCTAAGCAGCCCCGGCCAACAACTACTCCAGCACAGCCCGTCTCTTCCACCATTGCAACGCCATCATTTCCAGCCCAGATGTCGCCATTACCTAACACTGGAATTCCAGTTGGTGCTAAATGTTCAACTAGTTCGGAAATCGCACTCCAATCAGCTTTACCTTCATACATCTGTGCCGCGGTGCGTGCATGAAGTGCAACCCATGTGACACCTAAATTTGCTGCAGTGGTTGCTGCATCTAAAAATGTTTTATGGTCGGTATCGATTCCAATGCGCATCTTTACGGTAACGGGAATGCCAAATGGTTTTGCAGCAGTAACAGCTGCGCCAATAATTGCTTCAAAGAGTTTGCGCTTATAAGGAAGGGCTGCCCCTCCCCCTTTTCGAGTGACCTTAGGAACTGGGCAGCCAAAGTTCATGTCAATGTGATCGGCTAAATTTTCTTTACCAATCATGGTTACGGCGGCGCGCATCGTGTGTGGATCGACGCTATAAAGTTGAACAGAACGTGGCCACTCACTACTGCCATCTTTATTCTTGCCCGGATGCAACATACGAAGTGTTTCTTCACGCCGCTCTATTAGCGCACGCGCAGTAACCATTTCCGAGATAAATAGCCCCGCTCCTTGTTCGCGACAGAGCGTGCGAAATGGTGCGTTAGTGATTCCAGCCATCGGTGCAAGCACCACTGATGGATCAATCAGATGGTCGCCACTTGCAAGTGGCAGGCGAAGTGGTGTTAGAGACCGAGTAGTCGCGGCGCTAGCCATGCTTCAACCTGATCGATTCCAATGCGCTCTTGTGCCATGGTGTCACGATCACGAATTGTTACAGCGCTATCTTCTAGAGTTTCAAAGTCGATAGTGATGCAATAGGGAGTTCCAATTTCATCTTGACGGCGATAGCGGCGACCGATTGCACCGGAATCATCGAAGTCGATGTTCCAACTCTTGCGCAATTGCGCTGCTAAATCACGTGCCTTTGGCGATAGATCGGCATTGCGTGACAGTGGCAGAACTGCTGCTTTCACAGGAGCCAAGCGATGATCGAGTTTTAATACAGTGCGCTTCTCCATCTCGCCTTTGGAATTAGGTGCTTCATCTTCGGTGAATGCATCCATCAAGAAGGTAAGTGTGCAGCGATCAACTCCGGCCGCAGGTTCGATAACAAATGGCGTCCAACGCTCATTCTTATCTTGATCAAAGTAAGTCAGATCCTTACCCGATGCCGCAGAGTGAGCTTTCAGATCGAAGTCAGTGCGATTAGCAATACCTTCTAGCTCGCCCCACTCAGTACCAGCAAAATCAAATTTATATTCAATATCTACTGTGCGCTTTGAATAATGGGAGAGCTTCTCTTTGGGATGTTCGAAGAGGCGAAGGCGATCTGGATTGATTCCTAAATCTTTATACCAAGCAAGGCGATGATCGATCCAGTATTGATGCCAATCTTCATCACTTCCTGGTGGTACAAAGAACTCCATCTCCATCTGCTCGAATTCGCGAGTACGGAAGATGAAGTTGCCTGGCGTAATTTCATTGCGGAAAGATTTACCGATCTGGCCAATACCAAATGGTGGTTTTTTACGAGAGGTCTGTAGGACCTGCTCGAAGTTGATAAAAATGCCCTGTGCTGTTTCTGGTCGCAGATAGGCAAGACCTGATTCATCCTCAGTTGCGCCAAGGAATGTTTTCAATAAACCTGAGAATTGTTTTGGAGATGTGAACTTTCCTTTATTTCCGCAGTTAGGACAGTTAACTTCTTCTAGTGAATTTGGCTTGCGAGAATTCTTTGCTTCAAATGCTTCCTCTAAATGATCGGCGCGATAACGCTTGTGGCATTCAGTGCACTCGGTAAGTGGATCGGTAAAAGTTTCTACGTGGCCCGATGCTTGCCACACTTCTGGTGCCAAGATCACACAGGAATCAAGGCCAACCACATCTTCGCGACCCATGACCATGTACTTCCACCATTGGCGCTTCACATTGTTCTTTACTTCCACACCTAGTGGGCCGTAATCCCATGCCGCGCGTAATCCGCCATAAATTTCAGAGCTGGGATAAACAAATCCGCGGCGCTTTGAAAGACTAACTATATTTTCTAACCGGTCCATTGCCATTAATTTTCTCCATCCGGCTGGCTGTCGGCGGTGGCAACGTGTGTTGCTTTCCGTAGTGTGAAGTTTACCCTGTCCGCGCTACCCTCTTACTATGAACTTGCCAGCATCGACGTGGTCATTGGGTTTTGCTGCCCTTACCGTTGCGGCAACAACTGCCGGAGGCGCACTGGCCCTGAAATCGCGCGATCGTTTCCATCTTGTCTTGGGACTCGCAGCTGGTTTGCTACTAGGACTCGTGGGTTTTGATTTATTGCCAGAAGTTTTCTCCCGCTCGAGTTCTAGTTTTGGTGGAGTTCGAGCAGTATCCATCGCGATTATTGCTGGTTTTTTTCTTCTTCACATTTTGGAGGGAATCTTTGGTTCCCATGAACCCGCCGAATCTCATTACGGACACGAGCACGATCACGGGCACGTCGCAGGAACGCTGGGTGCAATCGCAATGGCCGGCCATGTTTTTCTTGATGGCATGGCCCTTGGTATCTCATTTCGAGTAAGTCACTCACTTGGTCTTGCAGTATTTATTGCCATTGTGGTTCATGCTTTTAGCGATGGACTCAATACCGTTTCGATGATGATCAAGAGTGGAAATTGGGGCAAGAAGGGCGTCTGGTTGCTCGCAGTTGATGGCGCAGCACGTCTGGGCGGTGCAACCCTGGGAAGTTACTTGGTGCTGAATGATTCACTCTTGGCTCTTTATTTAGCTGCCTTCTCTGGCTTCTTGATTTACATCGCAACTTCGCACATTCTGCCAGAGGCACATTCGCGCCATCCATCTCGGTGGACTTTTGCTACAACTGCTTTAGGAATTGCAATTATGTGGGTTGTTGTAGCGGTGACTTCTTAAGCTTTTCCAAATCTGCGATCGCGGCGTGAATATTCTTCAATCGCTTTCCAGAG
>Ga0209829_10003607_pt1 | contig 11208 bp, 9 predicted proteins | sample C_140205_EF_Meta_FD_187311 | JGI IMG/M metagenome (GOLD analysis project Ga0209829, IMG submission 187311) | Freshwater microbial communities from Lake Croche, Canada to study carbon cycling - C_140205_EF_MetaG (SPAdes) (version 2) | ecosystem: Environmental > Aquatic > Freshwater > Lake... | reverse complement strand
AAGAAAATTCAATTAGATCTTGCAAAGAATAAAGCGCTTGCGAAAGTCGGCGGCGCGGTGACAATTGATCTTTCTAATGGATCCTCAGTTGCAATAGTTCGCACCAGCCCTGGCGTTAAAGGATTTACCGCTCTGAATTTGTCTTGTACTCACCAAGGAGTAACTGTTGAGCAACAAGGCTCTACGTGGGTCTGCCCTGCGCATGGTTCGGCATTTAGTTCTACTGGAAAAGTAGTTCGCGGCCCTGCCAACCAGGCACTATTTGCGTACCCAGTCGCAGCGACCGCGAAAACCGTAACTATCGGTTAATTTGTTTTACTTTGTAAAGTTTAAATTCCAGCTTTACATGCAATGGTGCGAAGGTTTAAAGCTTGTGTTGCACCTTCTGCAATTTGAGTAGAAACAGTCGCTTGTGAAGCGTTACTTGCATCGAGCTGAGTTTGCATTGTTGCAATCTGCGAAACTGCGCGCGCACGATCTGAATCTATTTTTGGACTAATCTTTGAATAATTGTCGAGCTGGCGTCCGTATGTGGTCAAGCTTGTTGAATAACCAGCTGCGGCTTTGGTCCAGTTTGCCTTATCTGTTGCAGAGACGGTTGTAACCGCTGCTTGCTTAAGCGCGTTGTCGCGCTTTACTGTGATTTCGGCGATTTTTGCAGTCAACTCTGTGATTGCAGCCGTGATACCAGTTGCTTTATGCATGGTCTTTGTTGTTGGGTCTGTCCACAGCGGATAAAGGTTTGTTTCGAGTGCTGCTTTCTTTTGATCAAGAAGGACAACTACGTTCTTCCACGATGCAACGCTTGCTGTCATCTTTGTGATTGCAGCTGCTTGTTGTGATGTGAAGCTATCGCTATCTTTCTTGGTTGCAAGATAAGTCTTTGCTGCGGTTACGCAATCTGTTGTAACCCAAACCAACTTCTTGCTGGTTGTCGCGGGGTTAACTTGGCAAACGTAGGAGTTCTTGCCTGACTTTGCTTTAAGGCCTGACTTTGTACACGCAGCGCCTTGCTTAACGGCTGCAGCGTGAACAGGAGCGGCAACGCCGGCAATGAGCACGACGGCCATGAGACCGATTGGGGCAATTTTCTTGGTTACCTTATTAAACACATGAACCTCCATAGATTATGGGTCGAAGTCTAAGGCAGGGCCTCGGTTCCGCTCTGGAGATTGCCGCCGTACAAGGCGAGAATTTCCTGTGAATAGTTCCTTAAAAGTTCCTTGTCAGGGCAAATAGACGGGTCTAGACTGAAAAATCTACAGAAAGCGAAGTTAATCCTCATGAGGGGCCAACAATGAAGGCGCTAGTAATTGGCGCGGGCGGAGTTGGCAGAGCTATCGCCAATATCGCCTCGCGCAAGAAATTCATCACATCTATGGTCGTTGCCGATCGCGAGCTCTCTCGGGCTGAAGGCGCCGTGACGCGCCTCAAGGACCCACGCTTTTCAGCAGCAGAAGTCAATGCGGCCGAACTTGAAGATCTTCGCGATCTCATTCGCAAAGTAAAGCCGGATATCGTCATCAACGCCGTGGATCCACGTTTTGTAATGCCAATCTTTTTAGCGTGTGAAATTGAAAGCACTAATTACATAGATATGGCTATGTCTCTTTCGCGCCCGCATCCTCATTACCCAAATTCTGAAACTGGCGTAAAACTTGGCGATGAACAATTCGCTCGCGATTGGAATTGGAAAGAACGCGATATTTTTGCATTAGTCGGAATGGGTATTGAACCTGGAATGAGCGATGTTTTTGCTCGCTACGCCTCTGATCATCTTTTCTCTCGACTTGATTCAGTCATGATTCTAGATGGATCAAATCTCACAGTTGAAGGTTACGAATTTGCTCCGTCATTTTCGATTTGGACCACAATCGAAGAATGTTTAAATCCACCTATCGTTTGGGAAGACGGGCGAGGCTGGTACACAACTGAGCCATTTAGCGAACTCGAGATTTTTGATTTCCCCGAGGGAATCGGCCCCGTTGAATGCGTAAACGTCGAGCACGAGGAAGTAATCCTTATTCCTCAAAAAGTTGATGCAAAGAAAGTCAATTTCAAATATGGACTAGGCGCGCAATTCATCACAACGCTCAAGACTATTCATATGCTTGGATTTGATCGCAAGGATCACGTCGACGTTCAAGGCATATCTGTTTCACCAAGAGATTTGCTTGCCGCGTCCCTTCCAGATCCAGCAACTTTAGGTTCTCGCATGAAGGGCAAGACTTGCGCCGGAGCCCTTATCAAAGGGTTGGATAAAGCGGGCAAACCTTATGCATGCTACTTATATAACGTTGTTGATAATGAATGGTCGATGAAGGAATATGGCGATCAAGCAGTTGTTTGGCAGACAGCAATTAATCCAGTCATTGCAATGGAATTAATCCACAATGGAACGTGGAAGCCCGAAGGTGTTGCAGGGCCCGAGTGGTTTGATGCAAAACCATTTTTAGATTCTTTAGAGTCCTATGGCACAACATGGAATCTTCGCGAGGAGAGCACCGAAGGAATCGTTCCTTAATTTAGAAATTGTGTCCTAGGCGGGAGTTGAACCTGCGACCTACCGCTTAGGAGGCGGTTGCTCTATCCACTGAGCTACTAGGACCCTTATGAATTACTTAATCCATTGGGGAAGCCTAAGGGATTTAGTGAGTGATGGTGAACCGCTTCATCCACTGCGGTGCCCACCAGTTGCGTTCGCCGAAGAGGCGCATCAAGGCAGGAACGAGTAACCCACGAACGATTGATGCATCAACCAAGATGGCGAAAGCAACTCCGAAGCCAAGGGTCTTAATGGATGTAACTCCACTTGTAAGGAATGCAGCGAAGACGATTGCAAGCAACATTGCAGCTGCGGTGATAATGCGAGCCGAGCGTTGAAGTCCGGTTGCGACAGCTTCTATATTGCTCTTGCCTGCGTCATGCTCTTCTTTAATTCTTGAAAGCAAAAAGACCTCATAGTCCATTGAAAGTCCGAATGTAACGACCGCTACCAGAATCACCATTGATGTATCAATAGTTCCAGTTACGGTGAACTTTCCAACTAACCACATGAGATGGCCTTCAACAAAAATCCATGTCATGGCGCCCATCATTGCCGAGAGGGATAGTACGTTTAGGAGAACAGCCTTGATCGGCAAAATGATTGAACCTGTAAACAAAAAGAGAAGTATTAAAACTCCAAGAACAATCCAACCAAGAGCAAAAGGCAAAGTGCGAGAAATTCCATTTTGACTATCCGAATAATCCGCCGCTACTCCACCAACAAGTGTTCCTTGAGGATGGGGAAGTGCTCGTATTGCATTAATCATTTTTTCTGCCGCTGGAGTTCTTGCTCCCATGGAATGAATGGCAGTAAATCTCACCGTGTCACCCGCAACTTCACTCGGGTTAACTCGGACCACACCTGGAACTTTCGCTACTTGATTTGCGAAATCGAGTACTTGAGTTCCCATGCTTGCGCCTTTAGGAATAATGAATTCGATCGGGTTACCTTCTTGACCAGGGAAGTACTTGGCCATTATTTCTGCTGTTTGAGCAACGGGTGCACTAGCTGGCATGACGCGGCTATCAACTTGAGAGAAAACAACGCTCTTAACGGGCGCAGCAACAATCCCCAAGACAATGAGAGAGAGCACCACAACGGTTACTGGGCGGCGCATCACAAATCTTGCAGTCTGCGCCCAACGGCCATCTTCTTTAGGAGTAATTGCGCTCTTGCGAACAACAAGCTTGTCCACGCGGTGACCAAGAATCGCAAGGATGGCAGGCAGAGGTATTAAGGCTCCAAGTATTGCCATCGCAACAACGGTTACTCCGGCATATCCAAATGATTTCAAGAACATTTGCGGGAAGAACAATAAAGATGCAAGAGTGATGATTACAGTGATTCCTGAATAGAAAACTGTTTTACCAGCGGTTGCGACCGTTTTAACAATTGCATCTTCAACAGTTTTTCCGTGGTGTATTTCTTCACGGAAGCGATTCACAATGAGAAGTGCGTAATCAATTCCAAGCCCAAGTCCCATTCCTGTAATGAGATTGAGGGCAAAAATGGATACTCCCGTAAATAACGTGATGAGATAGATAAAGAAGAAAGCTCCGAGAATCGCGCTAAGACCAACAACCAGCGGCATTGCCGAAGCAATCAAACTTCCGAATACAAAAGCAAGCAGAATAAAAGTAAGAGGAATCGATAGTGATTCTGCTACGGCTAAGTCTTTTGAAATCTTTGTACTTATTGCATAATTAAAAACTGAGATGCCGCCTGCATAAACACGGAAGCTCTTGTAAGTTCCTTCATATTTGGTCTCGATTATTTTTCCAAGATCCTTTGCCTTCAGAGGATCGGCTTGCGTTGAGTAGATGAAAAAATATGCAGCCTTCTTGTCTTGGCTGACGAGTGTTGGCGCTCCACCGGCGCTCCAATAAGAGAGAGTTTTTGCAACGCCCTTTTCGGCTTTGATTGCGCTCTCGAGCGAGGCTGCATCTGAAACGGCAACTGGGTCTGTCACGTCATTATTTGAGCGCACAACCAAAATGGCGGCAGGATCCTTCACATGAAAGGTGTCGCTGATGTAAGTAGCAGCCTTAGCTGAGTCACTCTTGGGATCTGAATATCCACCGCTATCAAGCTTTGCAAAGGCAAGGGATCCAATTCCACCTGCTGCGATTATCGCGATGATGAAGAGTACAAAGACTGACTTCTTCCGGCGCACAATGAACTTTCCGAGGCTTATAAACATGGGATTATTCTGCCATCCATAATTGCCCGCATTGACCGGAGTACACTTAAACTGTGAGTGAAAAGATAATTAAACCTTTGATTCCTGCAAAGACTGCAGATGAAGAACAGAAGGAAGCCTCTGAAGTTGCATCTGAAAACTCAAGAGATGAAGAGATTAAGCGAGATCGCCCGCCGCATTACTAGGAATTATTCGGCGGCTGGTTTAGCCCGCGAATCAGTCTTATAAAAACCTGAGCCCTTAAAAACGACTCCCACATTTGCATAAACCTTACGAACTTCGCCTCCGCATTTTGGACATATCGTTATTGGAGCATCGCTAAATGACTGCAGGAGCTCAAAAGCGTGCTCGCAAGCGTTGCAAGCGTATTCGTACGTAGGCATACCCCGTATTGTAAGGAAGTGAGAAGATTGCCCCTAATCGGTGAAGGGAAGACCATGAAACTGCGTGTAATTGCAGCGACATTCGCTCTAGCGCTGTCTATCTCGACCCCAGCACACGCAAACACTTTGGTCTCAACATCACCTACCTCGGGCTCCGTTCTAGTGGCTGCCCCGAATGCTGTTTCGGTTGTGGGCACATCAAGCCTTCAGGCAGATGGAAATCAACTTTCGGTTGTAGATCCAAAAGGAAATGCAATTGATGATGGGTCAGTAACAGTTGCCGACACTTCTTTGGTCGTCGGGCTCAAACCGTTAACGACTGCAGGCGTCTACACGGTTTCTTACACATTGCTTGCTTCGGGCGAAGATCCGCTTCAAGGTTCCTTTACTTTTGTGTATAACGCACCTGCAGCAATTTCATCAGCAACTCCTACGCCAAGCCCGACTTCTTCTCATACTGCTGGCAAGACGGCTTCAAGTCACGGGGCGGCAATCTTTGTTGTTGTAATTTTCTTACTAGGCTGCGCAGTTCTTCTTTTCCTTATTTGGTATGCACGCGCACTTTGGCGCCAAGGCCAGAAGAGGAAGCGTAAATCCACCAAGAAGAAATCCGCGCCGAGCACACGTAAAGAATAGGTAAGAGTAGATATTGTTTATTCAAGCGTTGTCGCATGCACACTCAACCTCTAATACTTTTGTTGCAATCCTCTCTCCGATCATTAAAGATTTCAACCTCCTGGCTGCCACCTGCACAATCGGATTGTTATTCGCCGTCTCTTTTTTTATTGAAGAGAAAAAGGGGTTCCTTCAAGTTGAGGGGCTCCGAGTTAAGAAGTTAGCCGAGCTTGCTCTGCTTATCTGGCTAGTCACAATTGTCGGTTCTGTCTTTACGGAATTGGCGGTGGTCTTAGGGGGCAGCTTCACAGAAGCGTTTAGCGAAGCGCTTTTGAGATACTTTGTCCTTCACACGGTTATTGGCCATACATTCCTTGCTCAATTCGTAATCGCGCTTTTCGTACTTCTACTCTTGAAGCGTGCGAAAAAGGTGGGAGCAACTTATTGGGCTCTTGGCTTCTCGCTTCTAGTCACAATTCTTCCTGTGTTTCAAAGCCATTCCAGCGGCTTAAGCAACCATTCAATAGCAATTGGATCACTTGTCTTCCACGTTATTTTTATAACTCTTTGGGCAGGAGGAGTACTTGGCCTCTTTATTATCTCTCCAGAAGAACGGGCTAATTCACTTTCTCGCTTTAGCGTTTTTGCTCTTTGGGCAGCAATCATTGTCTCTATAAGTGGTGCGTTGAATGCTTACAGCAGATTGAATTTTCTTGCTGCGTGGAACTCGCCATATGCCTCTCTTGTGCTTTTGAAGTTTGTATTGACGGTCCTACTTATAGCTTTTGGTTCACGGCACCGCGATTACATCATTGCAAAGAAGGCGAATGCAACATACTCACTGCTCGGTATGGAAATTGTTGTTATGGTTTCAACGATTGCAGTAGGTGGATGGCTTTCAACGTTGCAACCCCCTTCTCGCGAAGTTAAGACGCTTCCCTTACAACCGCCAAATTTGAGCCGTTTATTCTGGTCGTATTCTCCGGATGTTCTCTTTCTCGGAATCCTATTAATTGTGAGCGCACTTTATATCCGGGGTCTTGTCTTGCTTGCCCGCCGCGGAGATAAATGGCCTGTTGGTCGCACAATTGCATTCTTCTGCGGAGTTGGGTTTGCAGATTACGCAACAAGTGGTGGCATTGGAATTTATGCCCAGTATGCATTTTCTTATCACATGATCGCTCACATGATTCTTGGAATGATTGCGCCAATTGGATTTGTGCTGAGTGCGCCAATCACTCTGGCGCTTCGAACGCTGCCGATTGGTCGCACTCATGATGAAAGAGGAATACGTGGTTCTGTCATAACGCTAATACATTCCAAGGTGATGGGCTTCTATACAAATCCGGTTGTAGCTCTGGCAATATTTGATGGTTCTCTTTTCTTGTTATACATGACTCCACTTTTTGGCGCAATGATGCGCAGTCACACCGGTCACGTGATTATGGATATTCACTTTTTGCTTGCTGGATACCTTTTCTTCCACGTGATAATTGGCGTCGATCCAAATCCTCGAAAAGTGCCGCACATCGTTCGCATAATCATTCTTTTTGCAGCAATGAGCATCCATGCTTTCTTCTCAATCGCCCTGCTCTCAACATCATCGCTTTTAGATGGTGGTTATTTCGCATCATTGCACCGAAATTGGAATACGGATCTGTTGGTTGATCAACACCTTGGCGGATCTATTGGTTGGGCGATGGGCGAAATCCCAATTCTCGTTGCCCTAGTTGCCACATTCATTCAATGGGTGCGAGATGACTCGCGTGAGGCAAACAGGATTGATAGGGCAGCAGATCGAGCTGATGCCATGGGCGAAGATGACGAATTGGCCGAGTACAACCGCCATCTTGCAACTTTGCGTGGCTACGATGAACAAATCGGCCAGTAAACTTCGCAAGTGACATTTCCTCGTTTAGGCGTAATCGGTGCAGGGCAACTTGCTCGCATGATGGCAGCACCCGCAACGCAAATGGGAATTAATCTCCGCCTTCTGGCTCAAGACTCAACCGACAGCGCCGCACAAATTTGCGAACACGTAGTCGGAAATCCAAATGACGCCCAAGCAGTTCTAGATTTTGCTCGAACGTGCGATGTCGTAACTTTTGAACACGAACAAGTTCCGCAATCTGTAATCAAAAACTTGGAACAGAATGGAATCAAGGTTTATCCGCGTTCAGATTCTTTTATTTACTCCCAAAATAAAGTGGAGATGCGAAAGAAAATGGATGAGCTAAACCTTCCTAATCCGAAATGGCAGGAATATTCAGGTGGCGATACTTCAATAAAGTTTCCACTGATCGCCAAGACAATCACTGGAGGTTATGACGGACGCGGAGTATTTGTAGTAAAAACTCCAGAAGAACTTTCGTCAATTCATAAGGAAATTGGAAAGACTCTCTTGCTCGAGGAGATGCTTGAATTTGATTGCGAAATTGCCATTATGGTCGCACGTTCACCTCATGGACAGGCTGCAACATGGGCCGCAACATGGACGATTCAAGAAGATGGAATTTGCACAACAACAGTAACTCCGGTGCCAGAACTTACAGATGAACTATCCAGCGCCGCAGCGTCAATCGCTCTCACAATTGCACAGGGAATTTCACTCGTCGGAGTCATGGCTGTGGAACTCTTCAGGGTTGGAGATCACTTAATCATCAACGAATTGGCGATGAGACCACACAATTCTGGGCACTGGACTATTGAAGGTTCAGTTACTTCTCAATTTGAACAACATATACGTGCGGTTTTGGATCTGCCGCTCGGGGATACCGCTCTCACTTCACCATGGGCTGTAATGGGAAATATCCTCGGAGGGGAAAAGACTGATATGTATCGCCCATATCTCCACTTAATGGCACGCACGCCTGGCTTGAAATTCCATCATTACAGAAAAGAAGTTCGCCCTGGTCGCAAGATTGGCCATGTCACTTTATTGGGAAGTGACCTCGTAGAATTACGCCATGAAGTGCAGCATGCACTTGACTACCTGAGCGGAGCGGTCGATGAGTAAGCACGTTGCAATCATTATGGGATCTGATTCTGATTGGCCTGTCATGGAAGCTGCCGCAAAAGTTCTAGATGAGTGCGGTATTTCTTATGAAGCAAGTGTTCTAAGTGCGCATCGCACTCCAGAAGAAATGATGATTTTCGCAAAAGGCGCAGCATCATCCGGCTTCAAAGTAATCATTGCAGGTGCCGGCGGCGCCGCGCATCTTCCAGGGATGGTTGCGGCGGCAACAACACTTCCAGTCATTGGAGTCCCTGTTCCGCTTAAGTACTTAGATGGAATGGATTCACTTCTTTCCATTGTTCAAATGCCGGCAGGAATTCCAGTTGCAACAGTAGGCATTGGAAACGCTAAGAATGCTGGCTTGCTTGCCGCCAGAATAATTGGAAGCACTGATGCTTCGGTGTCGGCAAAAGTTGCTGAACTTATGGAAATTGCGAAAACAGAATCGCTTTCTAAGAGCGTCCCAAAGCCCTAAATTTCCAACCTGCGGCCAACCACTTTTCACGGTCCAAAGCATTTCGCCCATCAATCATGATTGCTTGGCTGACTAAATTCTTGAGTGCTGTGGGATCTATTTCTCTATAAATCTTCCACTCGGTTAAATGCAGAACAATTTCAGCTCCGGCGACGCATTCCTCAATGGTTGAGGCAAAATTTAGTACAGGGAAGCGCTTCTGGGCATTCGCCATTGCTTTTGGATCATGAACCGTTACAAGCGCTCCTGCTGCTTGAATTTGTACAGCAATATCAAGGGCTGGTGAATCACGAACGTCATCACTATCAGGCTTAAATGCGGCCCCGAGAACCGCAATTTTCTTTCCGCGAAGGTCTTCAGATAAATCTTTTCGCACCAATTCGATAACGCGCTGGCGAGCACGTAGATTGATTGCATCAATTTCACGCAAGAATTCGACTGCTTGTTCGGCGCCAAGTTCTTGCGCGCGAGCCATAAATGCGCGGATGTCTTTCGGTAAACATCCACCGCCAAAACCGATACCAGCTTGTAGAAAGCGGCTTCCTATTCGAGGGTCGTATCCGATTGCTTTCGCAAGGACAGTCACATCTCCGCCTGCTGCTTCACATATTTCAGCCATTGCATTAATAAATGAAATTTTTGTTGCCAAGAATGAATTTGCTGCAACTTTTACCAACTCTGCTGTTGGTAAGTCTGCCCTTACCCAAGGAGTGTTATCGGCCAAGTTGGATGCATAAACTTCTTTAAGAATTGATTCAGCGCGGTCGTTAGTGACTCCAACGACGAGGCGATTGGGGCGCAAAGTATCTTCAACAGCAAAACCTTCTCGCAGGAATTCTGGATTCCAGGCTAAATCTGCCTGGGGATTAATCTCAAGTAAGCGAGCGCGCAATCTGGCAGCTGTTCCAACAGGAACTGTAGATTTTCCAACTACTAGCGCTCCTTTTTTTACAATTGCTCCAACTGCTTCCAGTGAGGCGTTTACAAAAGTCATATCCGCAGCGAGGCCATCTTTTACCTGTGGGGTGCCTACGCAAATAAAATGAACATCACAATCAGCGGCATCGTTAAAGTTAGATGAAAATTTTAGTCTTCCAGAGGTAACTTGCTCCTTAAGAAGAGTATCTAGACCCGGTTCGTAAAATGGAATTTCTCCATGTGAAAGAGTGGCAATCTTGGAGGGATCTACGTCGATGCCGATGACCTCAAAGCCAAGACTCGACATGCAGGCAGCATGAGTCGCGCCGAGATATCCGGTGCCAATCACAGAGATTTTGAGTGCCATTAAACAAATTGTAGTGCTCCTAAACGGTACCTTGGGAGCGTGAAATTTCCTGGCGTGAGTGTCGTTCTCCCAATCCTTAACGAGGAGCGCTTTCTTGAGCACGCAATTGAGGCAATTCTTGAGCAAAAGTATCCTGGAGATTTGGAAGTCATTCTCGCTCTTGGACCATCAAGAGATAGGACAAATGAGATTGCTCAAGGCCTTCGTCAGAAGGATTCACGAGTTGTCTTAGTGGATAGCCCAACTGGTCGCACGGCAGCCGGTCTTAATTTGGCCATTAAAGAGGCGAAATTTGAAATCATCTGTCGAATTGATGGGCATGCTGAGATTTCAGAGACATATATACAAGACGCAGTTGAAATTATGGAAGAAACCGGCGCAGTAAATGTTGGCGGAATCATGGCGGCAGTAGGCAAGAGTGCTTTTGAAAGTGCAGTTGCAACCGCAATGCGATCTCCACTTGGGGTTGGCGGTGCACGATTTCATATCGGTGGCAAAGCCGGACCGGCTGACACTGTCTACTTAGGTGTTTTCAAAAAGCGCGCTTTGCTTGAAGTTGGTTTGTACGACGAGAGATTTACGCGTGCTCAAGATTGGGAGCTTAATTATCGACTCAGACAGAGCGGTGGAATCATCTGGTTTGATCCGCGCCTTGTGGTTACTTATCGCCCTCGCCCAACTCTGCA
>Ga0209829_10003603_pt1 | contig 11216 bp, 13 predicted proteins | sample C_140205_EF_Meta_FD_187311 | JGI IMG/M metagenome (GOLD analysis project Ga0209829, IMG submission 187311) | Freshwater microbial communities from Lake Croche, Canada to study carbon cycling - C_140205_EF_MetaG (SPAdes) (version 2) | ecosystem: Environmental > Aquatic > Freshwater > Lake... | reverse complement strand
TCATTGGGAATTGATTATACGCCGTCAAATTTCCGTATTTTCTGGTTTCACTAGGAACATATTTATCCAATGCATATGTTCCAGTACTCACAGTCGATCGTCGAATTAAATCAAATGCAACAATTAATCCAAGTACCCCTAAAACGGGATTACGGGTATATCCAAATAATGCAATGGCTAAGATAACAATCACTATTTTACCGAACATATTATCAATTATGGTTGCAATAGGAGCAGGAGTTTTAAGTCCCAAAATCAAATAAATAATAAAAAGAAGAGTTAAAATATGTTGTCCCATACGTGTCCGCAATTCTCTTTCAACAAAGTCCATTATTTATTGTGGTATATGTATTATAATAATATAATATAAATAAAATAAAAAACAAATAACAAAACAAATAACAAAACAAATAACAAATAACAAAATAAAATTGATTGCGAATCAATAATTTCGGTTTCACCTAAATAATTACGGCAGATATGTTGAATACTTATATTGGACAAAAAGGGTATACCTTATTAAAAAAAGACTTGTCTGTAGACCAACAAAAACAAATAAAAGATGATTTATTAATTCGACCATTCACCGGTGCAAGCGGATCATATGGCGGTCCTACAGTATCTTTCCCAGTATACCGTGAATCCTTGCAGAAAATATATGTTCCTCATTACTATGGCGTACACCATTTTGGTCAACCCGTCCAAAATAAAGTTACCGAAGGAACCGATATTCATTTACCATTTGCCGGTGTTTTGCGCGAGTACCAAACACAAGTCGTCAATAAATTTATCGAGTATGTGACATTATTAAATAAGGGGAGTAAAGGAGGATTATTGGAATTACCATGTGCATGGGGTAAAACGGCATCGTCATTATATATTCTCAGTAAATTGCAGAAAAAAACCATTGTTATTGTACATAAAGAATTCCTCATGAATCAATGGATAGAACGTATTGCTCAATTCTTACCCAATGCACGTATCGGTAAAATCCAAGGACGGGTTATTGACATTGAAGATAAAGATATTGTATTGTGTATGCTTCAAAGTCTTGTACTGAAAGAATATCCGGCATCGACATTTGACAGTTTTGGATTTACAATTATCGACGAAGTTCATCATATTTCAAGTCAAACATTTTCATCAGCACTTTTTAAACTTGTTACTAAATATATGCTCGGGTTATCCGCCACAATGGAACGAAAAGATGGAACGACAAAAGTATTTAAAATGTTTTTGGGCGATGTTGTTCATAAAGCCGAAAATAAAACGGATGCGATTGTTGAAGTTAGAGCGGTGACATATAAATCATCTGATCCTGATTTTAATGAAACGATTTTAGATTATAAAGGACAGCCTCAAATAAGTTCAATGATTAGTAAATTATGTAGTTATAATCGTCGAACTGAATTTATTATACAAACTTTGAACGATTATATTTTAATTGATAATAATAGTAAAAAGGAAGAAGCCGTGCAATATAAATTGACGATGGATAATGCAAATCCATCATGTAAATTATGTGGGAAAAACGAGAATTATTTAATGATAAATACGTGTTGCAATGTAATAAATTATTGTTTGCTTTGTCTAGATAATATTGTAGAGGAAGCAAAAGTACCTGAAATAGTAATAAATAAAAAAACGGGACAACAAAAAGAAGTGAAACGGCGCGCAAAATGTCCTAATTGTATGAAATCATTGGTCTATGAACAACATTATATTGAAAATCCATATATAAAACCGCTAGAACAAGTGCATACTATTATCATGTCACATAATCTAAATGTATTGGAATATATGTATAAGAAAATCGTATGCAAAAATTATGCGAGTGTGGGATATTATGTTGGTGGAATGGGAGAAGAAGAACTTAAACGGTCTGAGAAAAAACAAGTTATTTTGGCGAGTTATTCAATGGCGCAAGAAGGATTAGATATTCCTACACTAAACACTGAATTCTTAATTAGTCCTAAAACTGATGTAGTGCAAATTGTCGGTCGTATTTTACGTGCTAAACATGCCACTACTATTCCTACTATTTATGATTTTGTGGATAGTCATGATGTTTTCCAACGGCAATGGTTAAAACGAAAAGCATACTATAAAAAACAGGGGTATCGAATTATCGGAACAAATAATTCTGATTCTGCTAATTCATGGACAACGATTTTTACAGAACCGATAGGTAAATGTCTAATAAAACTCAAAAAATAGTATTGGTTAGTGCCTGTAAGCATTTGGACAATTACCGCCTACTGCCGAAAAAGGTGCGGGGTTTGCCAATAATCCATGTGCAGGCAACCCGCTTGCGGCAAATGGACCTGTTTGATATGCCGCATTTGCCGCTGCATTACTTCCATATTGTAAATATCCGCCACCCATCATACCACGCCTATGGCGTCTTACTGATTGTTTTCTTGACGATTTTCGTCTCATTAATTTTCGACCAACTGTTTTTGCCATTTTTGTAAATCGTCGAATCATGGATTTACCACGTCTAACTAAACAACTCTTCTTTCCCATTATATATTTACGCGACATTTTATTTTTTTTTGTTCGGCCACCTTTCATATTCGTACCCAATATACTTGCTGCTGCGGCTTTTACATTCTTGACAATTCCCGACAATCCAAATTCACGCGAAGTTTCATTACTTCCAAAATTCGACGGATTATGCGTATTTCCTACATTTACATATCGTCCATTAACATTACTCCATGGGTTAACAATATGCGGTGAATGAAATCGATAATTTGACATTGTGTGATTTTTATTGTTATTATATATACTCGCGATTTTTTTCTGAACGAAGTAAATCATTTTTAGTTATTGTGCGTTGTCCAGATAATGCCAATCTTATCGGTGCCCATTTCTTAAACTTGTAATTATAATTGCATACCATATTATATGCTCGATCTAAATACACGAATTTATCTATTCTATCATTTTCGAATTCTTCGTCATCGTCACTTTCTTCCAATGCATCTAAATTCTCATTTTCCTTAATATTTCGAAACAATTTATTCATCATGACACTTGTTTTATAATCAGGAATGTATGCCACTTCATATAATACATCTCCTCCTCGATCATCATAATATAAATTGTAAATATCGTTCTGTAAATCCGGTTTTAGTTTAAATACTATTTCTCTCTTTGTATTAGTTCTAGAAGTTTGATAGACAATGTTATTTCCATATTTTACTTGATTGTTACTAGTATTGGGTAGTATGGGTTGTTCTTGTTGTTGTTGTTGTTGTTGTGGTACTAATTGTAGTACTAATTGTGGTACTAGTACAGTGGACGCATTTGCCGACGATTCATTTGCCGTTGGATCATTTGCATATACCATATTGACTGTATTACCATTATAAATAAATTGGATATATTTGATCTTGTATGGCGGCAATTTAGTTAATAACGTTGAATAATCGGCACATATTTGTGGTAATCCAAATACAATAATATTTTGATTATATGAAACTTGTCTAATTTCGCGCGAATATATTTGTTTAAAAATCGGTAATTTATTTGTATACGAATATTTCGATACATCTTTTCCTTTATACATCAATACATTTTCAGTACTAAAATACCGTGTATTATTATGCATAAATGCAGTTCCGTAAAAAATGGTACCATACGCCAATTCATTATGGAACGAAACATTGACTAAACTGATATCAATAATTTGTTTATTTTTTCCAGCGAGTTCAAGTAGAACACATACATTTTGTAATTTAAAGGTGGTAAACCACGCAAAATATTTTTTCCCATCGGGTACCGCCAATACTGCAACTGCAATGGGTTGCTGCTGCTGTTGCAGCTTAGGTAATTGAACTGTTTTATGAATAATTTGGTCATAAGACAATTCTACATTTGGAAATTCTTTCAATAAATTCATTTGTTCGTATTCAGATAATCGCATTGTTGTCTTATTGTTTACAATATTGCATTATCTTTAATATCTTTTTTTTGTTCTTTTTATTTTGTTGGCAACTCTTTTTGATTTTTTATGTCGTCGACGTTTTCTGGCAAATGCGTAGATTAGATGTCTCTGATATGGTAAATATTTCCGGGTTTAAGTTTATTAGCATCGAAATAAAATTTAAGTGTTGGCGAATAATGACTAAATATAATATCAGAATTGCGGTTAGATACATCACGAACCCATCTAGAAGTTCCGCCTGGTATATCTACAATTGATTCGGGGTTTTCGGTACAATGTGTATATACGCGGACATTCTAATATATCACTATATAAAACTAATATGCCGGCGAATATTCTTTTTGTTGATAATGTTGTTGTGGTAAAACGTCGTTTTTATATGGATCGTTTTTGAACTGTTTTTTCAAAAAGTTTTTCAATTCATTTTTCATGGAATTAAGTTCTCCTTTATTTATGGTCGTCAACTCGCTAATATTTGTACTATTATCAGCACTATTATCAGCACTATTATCAGCACTATTACTGTCATTACTATTATTATCGGCAACGCTAGTTATGCCTAAAATAGTCGATGCTGTGGATTGTGATGAAATAATGTCGAATATATGATTATATTTTTCGGCAGGTGCATTTACTAAATCTTTAATTTTTGGAACGGTTAATGTTTTGGTAAAATAAGCAAATAAATTATGAATAATCATGATCAGAACAATCGATATAATTGTTGTTTGTATCGTCCAATATATCATGTACACCTTTAGGTTATTATATTACAATACTATTATGCTATCAAAATAACGCCGTCATTAATTCAACGAGTTCTTCTTTAATTAATAAATGATCAATATCTTCTGTCGCTAAAAAATAAATATTCGTTGCTGTAAAATTAGTAGGCGGATTAGTGTCCACTGGATCAGTATATATCCCATCAGAATATATCCCATCAATAATTAACACGAGTTTCGGTTCTTTTACTTGCACAAAACAACTATAATATAATGATGTTGTAGTAATAACCGTATGATCATAAGGTAGTTGAGATAATACCGCTTCTTTTTCATAAATACTGGGATCAATTAACAATGTCAATGATCCAAATGATTCGGCATCTGTTTTCCTAACAATTGGTAAATCGGTAATCTTCATCTTGAAAATATTATTTCTATTTTCTATTCTAAACAATCCATCATGAGAGAAAATATCTATATTTGTCATTGATTTACGATAGTATGGGGATAATTTTTTCATTTGATCGGGCGAAAGTCGCGACGGTAAATATTTGTCGATGTACAGACGGATCGTTTTTTTCGGAGTTGCCTTAATATATTCATTCATTTTTGCGGTTTTTGTCGATTGAATATTTTTCATTTGTTTTGTTTGTTTTGTTTGTTTTGTTTGTTTTGTTTGTTTTGTTTTTAGGATAATATTATTGTAAAAAAGGGTTTAAACCTATTTATTAATTAATATTACAAATTAATAAATAATAAGATGACTACAGTACAATCACCAATACCGGTCTCAATACAAAATGTTGGGATAATTATCATTGATAAAACGGGAATATTGAAAACACTTACCGTAAAAGATTACAAGGAAGAGGAATTGTTTAAGAAATGTGGATTTAAGAAACCCGATAATTTTTCCAAGCAACATGAATGGACTGTGAAAATGGATAAGAAAAAGTATTTGATCGCCGTATTTGCGAAAACAGAAGGAAAAGCGAATACCGAAAATAAATATGATTTTCCGCCACCTATTGATACCACCCTTTTTTTTGGGAGTTGCGCTATTGTATGTAGCGTAAATTCCGAGGAAAATAAGACGGTATTCACATTAATGTCGTGCACTATTGCTCTATGGGATAAATTGTACGAGAAATTGTTTGGCGGATTTGAAGATTTAGTCGCAACGAGTATGGAGGATGAACATGAAGTCGATGAATTGGCAGGGGTTCCATCGGATAAGAAGACGAAAGATGGATATTTGAAAGACGGGTTTGTCGTTGATAGTGATAGCGGCGATGATGAAAAAGAATATAATTCGAGCGAATCTAGCGATGAAGTTGATGGAACCGGGTCGGATGATGATGACGATGGCGCGGCGGGATTGGTAGTGGAAGATATTGGATCCGAATTGAGTTCAGAAGAATATGATACTGATTCATCTTTATCTTCATCGAAATAATTTTATTTTACGTTGATTTTATTTTTATGTTGAGATAATGTAATAATGCCAGGTGGTTATGGAGTTGACGAATTTATGAAAAAGCATGAACCCCCAGAACCCCCAGATATAGTTATATCTACTTTGAATTATGATATTACTATTGTTAAAGATTTTATCTCAACGATGCAATCCAAATACGATAATATAAATATTATAAATAAAAAAATTAATGACAAAATGGAAGACGAACGTTTAGTCGAACGAGTATTGAATTATAATGGATATCGATCAAGCCCGGCGAATGTGACATATTATTCATATTTCTTAAAACCTGTTAATGATAAAGACGCATTTAAAATACATACCGCGCTTTATATGTATATTAAACAACAACTAATAGGTAAAACTGGCGGCAGTCGTCGTCGTAAAACGCATAGTAGAAGATCAAAAAAATCCAGAAGAATAAGACGCCGCTAATTTATCTTCATCAAAATAATTTTATTTTACGTTGATTTTATTTTTATGTTGAGATAATATAAAATATGGGGGATTATGACAAAATTCCACCTAATTATGCTAATCTAATTTTACAAATATATAATTATTATGGAATAAAGGGTATCCCCAATGCATCAGACCGTGGCAAAATTTACAACAACTTTAGAGACCGGTCCGGCATTAGTGAGAAAGCCTGTTCAGATAAGTGTTTTAATAGTGAGTTTGATAGATTTGTTGAATATCTTTTCCCAGGAACACTCGAACTACAACACAAACAAGCAATGTTTCGCAGTACATATCCTGGGGTTGGCGCTGGTACCCGATCAAAGAAAACGCGTCGTAAAACGCATAGTAGAAGATCAAAAAAATCCAGAAGATCTAGAAGAATAAGACGCCGCTAATTTATTTTGTTTAGAGTAAAAACAAAATAAAATTGATTACGAAATTACGATATAAATGTTACGCACTAATAATTCATAATACAATAACAATCAATATGCGTAAAATTAATAATCCCGATACATTCCGCGCAAATATCCGCGATAAACTTAACCTCATTATAAAAGACGATAAATATTCCAAAAATCTGGAAATCGGGATCTATAATTATTCTTTGAAAGAAGCCACTAATCTAAAAGTTGTGAAGAAATGGGACAATCCATTTTATATTCAACTTTATCTTGACCGTCTTCGCAGCATTCACACAAATCTACAAAATCCGAGTTTCCTTGAGCGGATCAAAATGGAAGATATTAAACCGCAAATTGTGGCTTATATGACACATCAAGAAATGAAGCCGGAAAAATGGGATCCGCTTATCAAAATAAAAATGATTAGAGATAAAATTAAATTTGATACAAAAGTAGAAGCGTCAACTGATACATTCAAATGTCGTAAATGTCATGGAAAAAACTGCACCTATTATGGTCTCCAGACACGTAGTAGTGATGAACCAATGACCACCTTTGTGTCGTGTATAGATTGTGGAAATAGATGGAAATGTTAAATTTCATATTTCATCAAAAAATAGATATATAATTTCCAACAATTCATTATTCTCTTCTTTCTCAATCCGGGCCATTTGTTTTTCGATTTCATTATATAGAGCAGGTAATCGCGATTCTATAGATGGATTTTCACGATCATTATTTTTATTTTTATAGCTATCTGGATTGAACCGGATAAATATGAATTTCCCGCCATGAATCATCGACAAATCATTGTATCTAATATCTTCGTCTTCCAAATCATAGCGTTTATGTTGATTCTCATCAGTTTCAATTGCTAACAAGGTATTTCCAATCAGTTTTCGATGATCGATGCGTCGCCGATGCGTGCAGTCACAATTACCGGTATATAAAGCACTATCATGTGAAAATCCCGAAAAATTAAAATTGATGAAATCACGAACAGTTATTTCTTTTGTTTTGAATCGAATTTGTAATGATAATTGATCGTTTGGAAATAAATGCGAAAAGCACGGCGTACAATAATATCGATATTTTTTACTACCACACGAATAACAGCTTTCATTTTTACATTTATTTTGTATATTTATCATATCCGGCTGTTTACATTCTGGACAATATTCGCCCTTTTTACCTAAATAATTATAATGAGCTCTGCCTAGTCCACAATAGCAATCATATCTTAATTTTACATCAACCATACCATCTAATCTACATTTTGAACAATACGCGGCAGACAATCCTTCAAAATTAAATCTAGGTTGAGCCTTTTTACAAAAACATTGTTTATGACATACATTGATCATATCTGGTAATTTACATAATGAACAGTGTTTAGACTGCAATCCTTCATAATTAAAATTGGGTATAAATTTACCACAATGACATTTTTTATCAACCACATTTATCATATCAGGTAACTTACATTTCATACAATATGCAGCCTTTATCCCAGCATAATTAAAAAGAGGTTTTGATTTTCCACAATGACATTTTTTATCATTTGTATTTATCATTTCGGGTAATTTACATTTATTACAATAATTAGCAGGGATTCCTTCATAATTATATGTTGGCCGCGAAGACCCGCAACTACACAATTTACAAATCAAATTTACCATATCTGGAATCTTATGTTTCGAGCAAAATCTTGTCCCCTTCCCCTTATAACCAAACGACGCTATCAAGGTACACCCATCTTCAAACAAACATTTCTTATGCGGCATTTATTTTATTGTTATATATAATATACATATATTATATTTAAGTTCTTTTTCAAAATATCATTATTTCCTAAATAATAGAGGATTCGTTTTTTTGTAATTTCTCTTTTCGTTTTAAATATGCGCGCCGATTAATTTCTTTTAATTTTTCTGGATTTTCTTCAGATAATTTTTTAATTCGTTGTTTTGCTTTTTCATTAACACTCTCTTTATTTTGTTCATAATATTTTTTACGACTATCATTATAATTATGCATTAATAATGTTAATTTATTATTTTCATCAATCAACTTCTTATTTTTTTCTTCTAGCATAACAATTTTTTGCAATAATTCATAAACAGTCAATTCATCTACCTGGTTCATCGTCTTATATAACATAATAAAAAATGTTTATATGGTTTGCATAAAATATATTATAATATAAAATCTGTATTTTATTCCAAGAATTGGAACCCGGATTTAGGACATTTTTGTAAAATCCATTCGGGGAACGGGATATGGTGAATACCTTTATTAGCGGAAGTATGATGTTCTTTACACAAAACAATCATATTGAAAATTGAATCAACGAAAATATCGGGATTTTTTTTGACTTCAGTCCAATCGAATTTATTGCCGATATTTACACCCGTTTGGATATTATAACAATGTTGCGCAAACTCCCCGAATTTTATCCAATCAATTGCATTTTGTGCGGCTTTTTCACAGTAGAAATGATGTGTTTCTAATGAAAGACCGGACGATTTATTAGTTATCCCGCAAATAAAACATGGCATATCTTGAATATGACATAATTCATGGTGGGTTTTTTTATAGATGGCCGAATCGACCCGTTTATCGTGATTGGGATAATGGACGGTATAATGATTAGATGAATGAATGGTATGAAATGAAATGGCGTTATTGGGCGAAATATGTGACGGATTAGGAACGGTATTAGGAACGGTATTAGGAACGGTATTAGACAATGACTCGATTATAGTATGATCGACTAATTCTTCACTTGAATTCGTCTCAATATCGACAGATGCTCTGCGACCCGTAAGTTTTGTATAAATGCATCCCATTATTGTATTTTTATTGTGATTATTGGTTATAACAATTCAATATTATAAAAATATAATCAATTTTTTTGGAACGGATACCAGCTACATTTCCGACATAATATATTCGCATACAAAATGCGTGGAAATAGCAAAAATAATACTGACTCCAATCATTGCTAAACAATCGGGGGTATAAATTCGTTTATATAATTGCGCAAAAAACATTTTCCAATGAAGACGGTTACATCGTGACATAATAACATCATCGGCATCAATATCTTGTTCCATCATTAAACTCTGTATCACATTATCAGGAAATTCAGTATGAACTTTTCGAAGAAACATGGCGTACCGATTATTTTTTAAAAAGGTGCGAATATATTTAGTTTCTAATGAATTTCCATTGATAAATAGATAAGGACTTGTTGAACTAGTCATTCGTGACCAATCGACGATGTGACTTGATGAATTAATGATATGTGTTCCTGATTCGGTTAATTTACCAAAGGATTGCAATATAATTGCAAAAATACTTTCATTGGCTAATCCTCCTTTACAAATAAGATTATAAATGATTTTATTTACATGCGCATATTTCAAAAAGCGTCGGACATCGGGACGAGTTACGACAAACCAAGGATCATTGGCAAGATGATATTCTTCTTGCAATAATCGTAAATTTGCGCGTGTATGATGATTTAAATCCCACCATGCAGGCGACCATTTAAAAATACTGGATTCGTAATACGTCAAGAACATTTCCCGAAATTTCAATGGACTGACAATGGGAATACATGAATCGGTTAAAAGACAAAACCATTGATTTTGTTTATCATGGTACGCCGCATAATTTAATAAAGACATGTATGCGGGTACAACATGGAAATACGATGTTCTGGCGATATATTCGATGGGGATGGTATGATCCCGGATCCACAGTGACGCGATTTTTTTATAATCGGTATAATGAAAATAAACATTGATAATATCTTTATTGAATTCTATCCATTGAATCCACTGTTCTTCTTTATTTAAAATATGTTCATAACTGATAATAAAACATAGGGCAATTTTCATATAATTTTATCGATTATTATACATTATAACGAATAGTGTATAATATGTTTTCTAAATAATATATAATTTTTATAATAAATTGTACAGTAACCCGTTATTTTTTGCGATTTGTGTACGGCCTCGAATTGCTGGCGGCCACATTTATGGAAGTACCAGTTAACGTATAACACGGTCCGGTCCAGCCACAACCGTTACACTTACATTTTTTCACTCCGCCTTGGCTACCATTTCCTTCGATTTTATTACAATCACCACACTTAGGGCAACACTTACCCCCCCCCCCCC
>Ga0209829_10003601_pt1 | contig 11218 bp, 8 predicted proteins | sample C_140205_EF_Meta_FD_187311 | JGI IMG/M metagenome (GOLD analysis project Ga0209829, IMG submission 187311) | Freshwater microbial communities from Lake Croche, Canada to study carbon cycling - C_140205_EF_MetaG (SPAdes) (version 2) | ecosystem: Environmental > Aquatic > Freshwater > Lake... | reverse complement strand
CCTAGACCTGACTGAATATATTATGAATAATCTTGATTGGAAGATAGAAACTTATGTAACTATGAGTAAAGATAAGTTCAACGGTATTTATTTTACGAAATCTATTATGGCCATTAAAAATATGCAATAAAGATTTAATTTATTAAGAAGCAATTTTATTCTTTGGAAAAAAATCCCACCATTCAATAGGGTCATTCTCAAGTAATCTTAAGCAAAGTTCGGGAGACCAGCGTGGCTTTTTGGGAATACGTGCAAGTTTCATGTTTGCTGCTTTTAGAGACTTTGAACCTTTGAGTGAATTGCATCTTTTACAGCACGTGACCACATTCTCCCAATTTGTAAGACCATTTTTTGAAATAGGTATAATATGATCAAAGGTTAATTCTGAAGCAGGAAGTTTTATCGAACAATATTGGCACTGGAAAAAATCCCTAAAGAAAACATTCATTCGAGTGAATTTTACATTTTGTGAAAGTTTGTGAGTCTGAAAAAGTCGGAGCACTTTTGGTAATTTAAAACTCGAGGAAACTGAGCGTATGACTTTATCTTCATAGGCATCTACAACTTCTGCCCGTTCAGTCAAAAAGAGTATCATGGCCTTCTGCCAGGAAATAATTTTAACAGGAAAATAGTTGCAATCTAGGAGCAACGTTCTCATTCCTAAAATTATAGCACAGTTTTATAAATCTAAATGTGTGGCCAGATTTTTTAAGAGTTTATTCCATTCCTGGTCCCCTAAAGATGCTGAATCGATCATCAAGTGATGGTATTTTCTAGGAAGGTCACTTTCTTGATTGGTTAAGGTTAGAGTTTTCCAAAGAGGATTGAAGGCGGCAAAAAGTGCTACTCTTTTTGATGCGACCAATTCATCATGTCTATTAATAACAACAAGAGTTGAAATATTAAGTTCATTTTTCTTCAGATCAGATCGTATTTCTTTTTGAATATGTAATAGTTTTTTATATTCCTTAAATTTTGTGCGCCCCCGAGCTCGATAATTTTCTAGATTGAGGCTCGGTAAGCTTCCATTTGGGAAAATCAAGGCAAGCAAAGCAGGTAGCAAGATATACGCTTTTGTATGGGTGGGCGGTGCAATTAAAACAGTTTTTGTAAATTGTTGGTAAGGATGTTTGATTATATAATGAACCCCAAGCAATCCACCGAGAGAGTATCCAACAAAGTACAATGGCCGCTGCAAAATTTCTGAATGCTCAAGTGCAGCGTCGTAGCTATCTCCAAAATCCATCAACCATTTATCGGGATTTTCACTAATAGATATTCTTAAGACATCACATTTCTTCAAAGCTAAAAACTTTGCAATTTCATCCATTTTACTTGGAAGAAGGTTTAATCCATGGGCAAGCACTACTACAGCTTTAGTATCAATTTTTAAATCGCTGTAAAACCATTTAGATTTATCATTCATCAAAAAAATCTTCTTCCACTTCTTTTGTTTTTTGTTTTTCCTTAATTATAATCAGTTTTTTCTTCTCTATTTTTAATAGATAATTAAATTCTTTAAATTTTGACGGCGAAATTTTCTTACCACTAAGAATTTTATTTAATAAATATTCTTCATCTGATGTAAAGAGGGTTATGGCCTCCCCCGCTTTATCGTGCCTTGCAGTTCTTCCAATACGATGAACATAGGATTCTAAGCTCTCTGGGGGGGTGTAGTTTATAACGTGGGTAACATGGGGAATATCAATACCACGCGAAACAACATCAGTCGCAACCAAAACCATCGCTGATTTTAGTTTTAGTGCATCTAAGGCCTTTTTCCTTTGATGAGTTGTCATATCCCCTTGGAGTATGACGGCCTGGTATTTATCTGCGATTAATTGTTTTCCTAAAACTGTTGCTTCATCTTTTGTTCGCGTAAATATCAAACAAGATTTTATTTTTTTTTGTTTCAATAAAAAACGCAAAAATGGATATTTTAATTCTTCTGAAATTGGACAAAATAATTCCTGAATAACTTCTTTTGGTTTTGTTTCATGCAACTGTACTAACTCGGAGTCCGGCATAAAATCTTTAACCAAGTCGTGAATTTCGGGACTTATTGTTGCCGAAAAGAGCAAGGTCTGTAAGCGATTCGCGGTGGCATTTAAGGCAACCGTTATCGCAGGAAGAAAGCCCATATCCATAAGTTGATCGGCTTCATCTAAGACTAAATATTCCACGCCCAAAAGATCAATGCTAGCTTTATCAATATGATCTTTTAAGCGTCCTGGACATGCCACAATGATATGAACGCCATTTTTTAAACTTCTCACTTGCGAGTCATAGCTTGTTCCACCATAAAGGCTCATGCTGATAAGATTAGTATGGCGACAGACCTTTTTAACCACTGCTAAAATCTGTTCGCTTAATTCTTTTGTGGGAGTGATTATTAAAACCTTGGTGGGCCGCTTTGGGCTTCCTACAATTTTATTAATTAATGGCAAAACAAAACTCAAAGTTTTCCCACTGCCGGTTTCAGAAACTCCAATGAGGTTTTTACCCTCCATGATTATGGGAATGCAACGACTTTGAATTTCAGTGAAGTTTGTTATCTTCAGATCTTCGGCCAATGCCTTCGAAACTGGTTCTGAGAATACTATTTTTGTCATAATTATTTTTTTGTAAGATTAGTTATTTTGTAGCAATGGTGAATTTTTCTGTCTCTAAAATCAATGGGGATAGTTTTTTCAGTGATATCCTGAACTGTCGCCATCTCAAGAATTAATGGATCAAGTTTAAATTTTCTTTTGTTATTAGAAAAATATAATGTTCCTCCAGGATTCAAGATTTTTAAACAATTTTTCATCAAAACAACCTGATCTTTTTCAACTTCAAAATCATCTTCCATTTTTTTTGAATTTGAAAATGTAGGCGGATCCAAAAAAATCAGGTCAAATTTATTAACAGCTTTCTGCAGATAATCCAGCGCGTTTTGAACAATAAAATTATGCTCTTTCATAGAAATTTTATTGTGTTCAAAGTTTTTTCTTGCCCAGTCTTGATAGGTGCTAGAGAGGTCTACACTTGTAACATGTGTTGCCCCACCAAGGGCGGCCATAACACTCACAGCTCCAGTATAAGAAAAAAGATTTAAGAATTTCTTACCTTGGGCCTCATTAAAAATAATTTGTCTCATGGGACGATGATCTAGAAAAAGACCGGTATCAAGGTAATCATATAAATTAACCAGATAATTCGCCTGGTATTCTTTAACACCAATAAACTCATTTCTTTCTTCTAAGCGTTCATATTGGACAGTTCCTTTTTGCTTCATACGAGACTTGATAATAATTTTTTCTTCCGGAAGATTTAACACCTGTTTTACGGCACTAATGATGAAATTGAAGTGATCAAATTTTTCGGCATCAATTTCATCGTCGCGTTTTTCAAAGATAATTGCAAAATCCTTATAAAGATCAACTATGAAAGGAAATTCAGGAATATCTAATTCATAAATTCTAAAGGCCTCAATGCCTTCTTTCCTTGCCCATTTTGCCCGGTGTTTATAGTTTTTTTCAATTCTGTTTTGGATAGTTTTTTGATCGGCCATCTATTTATCTTTTGTTAAGCAATTTTTTTTCTATTTTAATGATTTCTTCTAAGCTTTGGTTATGAAAACGAATGCAATATTCCCCCAGCTTTAAGGTAATGTCGGCATTAATTTTTTTATGAATCCCAAATGTATCAAAAGTGTATTGCGGGTATCGGTCAATAATTTTTTGTAATGGTTCTTTGGTAACAAATTCGGCGTGTTCAAGTCCCATAGGGTATGAGTGCATTGCTTTAGGTGCAGGCAATTCCAGTAAAAATATTTTTCTATTTTTATACACAATCGGATCATGAAGTTTAAAAGTAGAGATCAAACGTCCATTGACCATTGATTCTATCAGCAGCTCGCCAAAATCTTTAAGTTCTTCTTTTTTGATTTTGTACTCATCTACCGATTGGACCCGGTAACAAATATGATCTAGTTCGTAATTTTCCACTTTTAATTCAATATCTGAAATTTTAGAAAAGAGATCTTCTAAAAAAATAAGTGGGTCGCCAATAATTTCTGCTAATGCTTTTGTCATTATCTATAATCCGAGTTTTTATAAAAAGTTATATTTGGATTTTTTTCCATAACTAATTTCAAGTCCCATTCAGAACGAACAGAAAAGCAGATTCGCTTTTTATGATCATAAACAATATTGCTACTATTATTGGCCATAAAAGTACCTTGGTCTTTATCATTGGCAAATTTCAACCATCGAACTCCGATAAATGAATATCCTTCATAAGCAGCATTAACATTATACTCATCTTCAAGACGATATTTCACAACTTCAAATTGTAGAGCTCCGACTGCTCCTAAAATTTTCTCAGCAGTTGAATGTCTTGTAAATAACTGAACAGTTCCTTCCTCGGAGAGTTGTTGCAATCCTTTTTCAAGTTGCTTGGCCTTCATGGGATCTTTCAATACAACTTTATTAAAAATTTCCGGAGCAAAGTTTGGAATACCAGTGAATTGGTATTTTGATTTTTCAGTAAATGTATCTCCGATTTGAAATTTTCCGTTGTCATGAAGGCCGATAATATCTCCGGGATAGGCCTCTTCGGTAATTTCTCTATCTTGTGCCTGAAACATCAGTGGAGTGGCAATTTTTAACTCTTTACTAGTCCTAACATGATAGATTTTTTGATTACGAACAAATTTTCCAGAGCACACACGAAGAAAAGCGATACGATCGCGGTGTTTTTTATCCATATTGGCCTGAATTTTAAAAATAAATCCAGTGAATTCATCGGTTGTTTCAGGATCAAGACTGATTGTTTGGGAGTCTGATTCAAAAGGGGGTAATTTTACTTCGCGGGGTTTAGGCCCTGGACATGCTTTTGCAATCATGTCGAGAGTTTCCTTCACTCCAAAATTATTTAAGGCCGAGCCAAAAAAGACTGGAGTTTGAATACCTGCTAAAAATTCCTCTTCACTAAATTCACCAATGACCGTTGCAATCATTTCCAATTCATCTTTTAGAATATTTTGTAAGCTCTGACCGATGAATGATAAAACATTGGGTGAATCCAAGTTAGTAGCATCTATAATAATCGGGTTGAAAGGATCTTTAGCATTCTTAAAACTCATAATCTGTTTTGATCGTAGATCATAAACACCTTTGAAGTCGACACCAGATCCTATAGGCCAAGTCATTGGGACACATTGAATATTTAAAATCTTTTCTATGTTTTCCAATAGGGCAAAAGGGTCCATTGCTTCGCGGTCATATTTGTTCATAAATGCCACAATAGGGGTGTCGCGCATTCTACAAACTTCCATTAATTTTATTGTTTGGGCCTCAACTCCCTTGGCCGAATCGATCATCATTAAAACTGATTCAACTGCAGTAAGTGTACGATAGGTATCTTCGGAAAAATCTTTATGTCCCGGAGTATCGAGTAAATGCATGGCCCTATCTGCATAAGGAAAACTCATAACTGAAGAGCTTATGGAAATTCCTCTTTCCTTTTCAATTTCCATCCAATCTGACTTGGCATAATGACCGTCTTTGGCCTTAACCTTGCCTACGTCACGAATGACTTGACCAAACCACAAAAGTTTTTCGGTCATAGTGGTCTTGCCTGCATCCGGATGGGAAATAATGGCAAAAGTGCAGCGTTTGGCATTTTGAGCGTGCTCGAGCATAGGTTGTCCTAAATTATATTTATACTTTGTGTGGCATAGGCAAAATTTACCACATAAACTATCATTATTCAGCAAAATTTTCCTATGTTAACAGTGACTAGGAAGATGCATGCATAATAGTAAAATAAATGGTTATTAATGCGAAAGGTTTATATTTATAAGCGAAAACGGGGTGCAGCTATGACTAAAAGTTATTTGCGGTTTTTATTGTTTGCTTTCTACATTTTAATATATTCTGAAATATGCAGTGCAAAGCTTATTCAGATACTTCACACCAATGATACACATTCATATCTTGATAGCATCGATCATAATACCAATCTTGGTGGTGCTGCCAGACTTAAAAGTTTAATTGATTACTATAAAAATAAAATGAATGAAGAAGGTGTTAAGACCCTTGTCATGGATGCAGGGGATTTTACCGAAGGAAATTTATATTATATGGCCGAGCAAGGCCGGAAAGTATTCGATGTCCACAATGAAATGGGCTACGATGTTGGTGCACTTGGGAATCATGATTATTTGATGGGCACCCAAGATTTAGATAAAATCCTAGGAGAAATGGATTTGAAATTTTCACTGGTTGCTGCCAATTTGCAGATGAACTACGCTTTTAAAAATATGCGGGCAAAAATTAAACCATTTAAAGAATTTGAAATTGATGGAATTAAAATTGGAGTCTTGGGTTTAACAACCAATGAAATTTTCTATAAGTGGCGCTTTGAAGGAGGCCAGGTTTCCAATCCCTTTACTGCAGCTAAACAATATGAAAAAATTTTAAAACAAAGAAATAATGATTTCGTTATAGCACTTACTCATATAGGAGTTTTAAACGATATTAAACTTGCTGAGCGGACTCAATTTATTGATTTAATTGTTGGCGGCCACTCGCATACCGCACTTTTTAAACCTTCATACGGCATTAATAAAAATAAAAAAACTATACCAATTGTTCAGGCCGGCATGCATACCGAATATCTCGGAAGGCTCGTTTTAGATCTTGTTAAAGGACAACCATTAAAGATTGTTTCCTATGAATTAATTCCCGTAAAATATGAGGCCACAGATACCAAAATAAAATCCATGGTCGAAGAAGCAGATACAGATCTTGATAATACTTATGGAAAAACCTGGCTTTCAGAAAAAATTGGTTTTTCAGATTTAAAGTCCACAGACAAAAATGGCTCTCGAAAATGGGCCTATTTCATTACTGATTCAATGAAAGAAAAAGCGAAGACCGATATTGCTATTCACACACCTTTTATGAATGGCGAAGATTTTCCGACTGGAGATATTTCTAGGCGCGACCTCTTTAATTCTATACCAAGAGTTTTTGATTTAAACGAAAAATTTGGATGGACCATTTATACTTCACAAATTAAAGGTATCTGGTTAAGAATGGTTTTTGAAGCTCTCACTCATTTCGGGCAACCATTAACCTTCTCTGGTATATCCATGGAATACTCTAGAACTGAGCACGGAATTAAATGCAGACATCTTCTGATAAATGGAAAACCAGTTAGTCCTACTAAACTTTATACCGTTGCTTTTACCGAAGGTATTATAAGAGGGGCACAAGGAGTTAGTCAGTACACAACAAAGATTCTTCGCAGTCCAAAAAATACTAAATATAAAATCTGGCATACTCTTGAAGAAAAAATTGGACAACGTTCGGGAATAGTAAGTCTGAATAAAATTGAAGAAGAAAATCATATGTTGATTATGCCAAACCAACATGCAGAATTAGTTGAATAAACTATCAATCCAGAGGTATTTCACCTCTGGATGCAGTTTAATTTAGAAAGTTCTAAGCTTCATTATGGGCACGAAGAATTTCATGACTTACATCAGAAATATTCATTCTAGAAAGTTTTAAAGGATCGATAACATTTGTATAAAGTGTTGGAAGTATTTTAAGAGATTCCATAAATAATAAATTCTTATTCGCATCAACTTCATCAACCTTTTTAACAGGTGTGAAGTGCGGAACAGTTCTAAGTACATGTGGAGTTTCATTGACAAGCTCTAAAATGGCATTTACTACATCTACAAAACGATCCAGCTCGCCTTTGCTATAAGTTTCTGTTGGCTCAATCATCAGGCCATAAATTTCAGGAAAAGCTACTGTCGGAGCGTGAAGCCCAAAATCCAAAAAGAGTTTACCAATTTTAGCAATGGCCTGAGCTTTAGGTGTTCCCCCAGCTTCAATACGAGCAAAAGTATCTTTTGTTATTGTGAGAATAAATTCATGCATCCGAATTTCATTATCACAGCCCTCAGGTAGGCTTGGGAAGCTCGGCTTTAATTTTTCGTGTAAATAGCGTGATGATAGAACTGCCACAGAAGACATTTCTCTCACACCATTGCCACCAAGGGATTTTATGTAAGTATAGGCACGCACTTTATGTGCAAAATTTCCAAAATGTCGGTGAAAAGATCCAATCGTCTTTGGTGCCCTGATAATATTATAAAAACCTTCGTTAGTTTTTGTAACTTGAATTCCAGGAAGGAAATCTATGAGAAGCTTCGATACTGCTACGATTCCATCCCCTGGGCCACCACCGCCGTGAGGAATAGTCCAAGTTTTATGAAGATTATTATGAACGGCATCCACTCCCATTTTATCAAGATCAATCCAACCAGCAATGGCATTCATATTCGCGCCGTCCATATAGACTAATCCACCGGCCTCATGAATAAGTTTACTCATTTCCTTGAAACAGTTTTCAAAAATTCCAGAGGTATTAGGATTCGTGACCATGACTCCTGCAATTCTTTTATTATATTTTGAGATGGCCGCTTTCATTTGTTCAAAATCAATTTGTCCTTTTTTATCTGCTTCAATTGTCACAATACCGTATTCAATTCCATCAACAGTTTTTGTTTCAAATCCGGCCATGGTTGCCGTTGCGGGATTTGTTCCATGAGCTGAGCGAGGAATTAAAAGAATATTGCGAGTCTCTGATTCACCATTATTGCGATGGTAGGCCTGAAATAATTTTAACCCTACTAGCTCACCTTGAGCGCCTGCCACGGGCTGAGTTGTTACAGCTGGTAGTCCAGTTATAGATTTAAACATTTCTTGAATGCTATAAAGAATTTTTAAACAACCTTGAGCATCTTCAACGGGTGCCTGAGGGTGAACATCTGTAAAACCCTTTAGGCCAGCAGCATAATCATTGATGTATGGGTTATATTTCATCGTACAAGAGCCAAGCGGATAAATATTATCATCAGGACTAACATTTAAATCAGCAAGTTTTTTGTAATAACTTCTAATTTCTTCAATTTCTAAATTCGGCAATCCAACTTTAGTAGTTCGAAGGAAATTTTCAGGTATTTCAGGAAGGAATTCATCATTTTCAAGAGCCTCGAAATTATCTCTGAAAAAGCTTTCTAATTTTTCTAAATCTTCATCAGTATGAACATCAAAAAATGAAAGTAGTAACAAGTTTCTTCCATCATTTAATCTCTTACTTACATCAACTCCCAATTGAAGATTTGCAAGCGATGCCTTTTTTTGAAGCTCACTTACTGTTATAGGAAGTTCAAGTGTGAATTCATTATAAAAAGGCGTAGCAGGGAAGGCGAGATTAACACCTTTATATTGAGTCAGTACTTGGGCCATTTGCATAGCATAGTCTCGTCCTAAAAGGGTCGATTCAGTCATTCCATCTTCGCCACGACCAAGTATGGCAGCTCCAGCGGCCGATGCAATAAATGATTGATTCGAACAAATATTCGACATGGCCTTGTCTCTTCGAATATGTTGCTCACGTGTAGAAAGAACCATACACAAACAGGCCTTACCTTCAGAGTCTTTGGCCCTGCCAATGAATCTTCCTGCAGTTGAGCGTATATCTAATTTATTTTTTTCGTTATATCTAATACCAAAAATTCCAAGACCCGGGCCTCCAAAGTTTGGAGCAATGGCCAAGTGTTGTCCTTCGCCAACAATCATATTAGCACCCTGTTTTTCGGACCCAAATTCCACTGGAGGAATTAAACCTTCTGTGGCCAATAGCATAGGATCAAACAAGGCAATTGATTGAATATTAAGTTCAGTACATAAATCTGTTAACTGGTGAACATCCTCTAAATTTCCGAAATTATTTACTTGAGGAAAGGCAATGGCCGAAAGCTTAGAACCAATTTCAAGTGCTAGTTTTCGAGCAATTTCTATATTGGTAATTCCCGTTTCAGGATCAGTAGGAATAGTGATAATTTTTAAACCAGTTTCTAGCGCGTGGGTTTTTAAAACTTCGATATCACCGGGATAAATAGATTCACAAACAAGTGCAGTATTTGTATTTTTCACCAACCTAAGAGAAGTCTGAATGGCCTCAAAAAGAGTTGTTGAGCGGTCATAAAAAGAAGCATTGATGGCCTCAAAACCCGTGAGCATAGAAAGAGTTGAAGAATAAATCCAAAGTGTGTTTAAAGTTCCTTGAGACCTTTCAGGTTGATAAGGAGTATAGGCCGTGGTTAGCCCTCGCAAGGCGCAAACATAAGGTACAATTTCATGAACTTTATAATTTTTTAAACCATCTCCAATGAAGCAGGTTTTAATTTTATTTTTTGCAGCAACTTCTTCAACATGAGCAATAAGATCATTATAATTAAGTTCCTCCGTCACAAAGGGTGCTTTATCAAATTTTACATTATCAGGAATATGGGCATAGAGATCACTCAGGTTTTTAAGCTTGATGGCACTCAACATTTCGGCCTGCTCTGTCTTAGTAGATGAAATATAATATTTAGTTAACTCTCTTTGCAATCGTTTCGGATCATATGGAAGTTTTTTAAAATTGCTTTCAGCATTTATTTCTGGCATGAGTGCACGTCCTTTTAAAATGAATTGTTTGTCTGTATAATAGCTAATAATGAATGAATTAATAAAGATAAAAATGAGCGATCTAGAAATTGATGCCTGGCCTTCATTCCTAAAAGATGCTCATCGTGACAAAAATAAATATAGCTTAGAAATTGAATCAGAGCGCAAGCTTTGTGATCTCTGCGATTACCTCTATTTTTCAGAGGGAAAACTGAAATTTCAGAGCGTGGAACTTGGAGTTATGTGCTTTGATTTCGAAGAAATCTATAGCTACCACCAACGGCAGCAGTATGCTTTAACTCGTGAACCGCTGGCCCGGGCCTTGGGCCTTAAAGGAAATGAAAGACCTTACGTATGGGATACAACTTGCGGAACCGGTAAAGATTCCCTTCTCATTAAATATTTTGGTGCCAAACTAAAATCATTTGAGAGACACCCCGCAATCTACTTATTACTCGTTGATGCCAAAAGAAGATATGATTTAGACTTCGAAATTGTCTTCGCAGATGCCTCACGGTGTTTCAAAGATTTTGACCAAGAAATGAGACCTGATGTCATTTATTATGATCCCATGTACCCTGGAAAAACGGGTTCAAAAAAATCGGCCCTACCAAGAAAAGAAATGCGTATTTTTAAAGATATAGTCGGTGAAGATTTTGATTCGACAGAATTCTTAGAATGGGCCTTAAAAACCGCAA
>Ga0209829_10003600_pt1 | contig 11220 bp, 9 predicted proteins | sample C_140205_EF_Meta_FD_187311 | JGI IMG/M metagenome (GOLD analysis project Ga0209829, IMG submission 187311) | Freshwater microbial communities from Lake Croche, Canada to study carbon cycling - C_140205_EF_MetaG (SPAdes) (version 2) | ecosystem: Environmental > Aquatic > Freshwater > Lake... | reverse complement strand
GTCACGGCAGCCTGCATCTCTTTTTTGCGGTCGAAGGTGACAACCCCGCGGCTGCGGCGATCGCCGTTAACCAGATCATCCATGAGGGGGTTGCGGAGCGCCTGATAAATGCAACCCGCCGGGCGGGGTTTGATGGATTCCCCGATCTGGGCGCTGATCTCCCAGTTGCCCGAATGGCTGAGAGCGATTACGGTGCCTTGCTGGCCGGCCTTTTTCCCGATGACCCAGTCGATCCAGTTCTCTTCCTTCTCCATGCTGAGTCGGGAGCGGAGCTGCTTCATGCTCATGGCCGGAATCTTGACCGAGCAGACGATATTGGCCCCGAGATTGAGAAAATGAGTCAGGGTGATCCGAGAGGCTTCTTGGTCGGTCAGTGAGGGACCGAAGGCGATCTGGAGATTCTGTTTGGAGAGACGGCGATAGCGAGGCAGAATCATCCACACCAGAAGCCCGATTGCCTGTCCCAAGACGAAACAGACCGTGATGGGGAGGAATCGGATAAGGGTGACAACCGATAGAGCGAGCAGATACAGAAGACGATCCATGATCAAAATCGAAGGTGACAACACTAACGAGGCCGCTGCGGCTTCGGAAGGCAAATCCCCCATTAGCGGGGCGGTCTTTCTTCCCGGAACGACAATCGGCATCCTGGGAAGCGGCCAACTGGGCCGGATGTCCGCCATGGCGGCTAAGAGTCTCGGCTACCGCGTGGCGGTCTTGGACGAGGTTGCCGATGGTCCCGCCTGCTCTTGTGTGGATCTCTCCATCACCGCAGCTTTCGACGATCTCGATGCACTGGCCCGCTTTGCCGATGCGGTCGATGTCGTGACAGTGGAGTTCGAGAATATCCCGATCGGCGCGCTGGAGTTTCTGGAGACGCGCGTTCCGGTAAGGCCCTCCGCCTCGGTCGTGCAGACCTGCCAGGACCGCGTGCTGGAGAAGGAGTTCTTGCAGAACAACGGGTTTCCCGTGGCTCCCTTTCGGGTCATCAATTCTGCGGAGGAGCTTGCCTCAGCCCTCTCAGAACTGAATTCCCCCTGCATTCTGAAGACTGCGGCCCTGGGTTACGATGGCAAGGGACAGATTTCCCTCAAGCCGAGTGATGATGCCGCAAGCGCCTGGAAGCAACTGGCCGCACCTCGGGCTGTGATGGAACACCGAATCGCTTTTGCTTCCGAGGCATCTGTGATCTGCTCGCGTTCTCTCAGAGGGGAAACGCTCTGTTTCCCTGTCCAGGCGAATGTCCACCGGAATGGCATCCTCGATGTCACGACTGTGCCTGCGCCATTGGATCCCGGCGTGCTCGTAAAAGCCCAGGAGATCACCTCGGCGATCGCTGTGAAGCTCGGCGTCATCGGCCTAATCACCGCCGAGTTTTTTGTGATGGAGAACGGCGACCTTATTGTGAATGAACTTGCTCCGCGCCCCCACAACTCAGGCCACCACTCGCTAGAGACAACACTGACCAGCCAGTTCGCCCAGCATGTCAGGGCGGTCTGCGGTCTGCCGCTGGGATCGATAGAGCTCCGCTCCCCGGGCGCGATGGTGAATCTTCTGGGCGATCTCTGGCAGCCGGGCAAACCCGACTGGGAGCTCCTGCTGCGCGAAACTGGACTCTTCCTCCATCTCTATGGGAAGCGGGAACCAAAAGCTGGCCGCAAGATGGGTCACTTCACCTTGCTCTCCGCCCAGTCAAGTCTTCCGGAAGCACGAAAGAGAGCGATCGAACTGCGCGAACTGATAAAGTCCGGAGAAGGCTCAGACAGGCTCTCAAGAAAAAATCTTTGAACGCATTTGATTCCTGCTTGTCTGAAAAATATTGCCGATAAAACTCCGAGCTAAAATCGTGAACAACAAAGCAAAAATTCCAAATAGCAAATAGTAAGCAGCAGTCCCATCAACCCCGATTTATGAATCCATCCGTCCAAGAACTCGATCGCCGCGTCCAGGAGGCTAGTGCCTGGGTCAAACCCCTAACTCAGGAGATGAGCCGCGTGATCATCGGCCAACAGGGTCTTGTCCGAAGCCTTATCATTGGTCTCCTGGGCAATGGCCATGTCCTGCTCGAGGGCGTTCCGGGCCTTGCCAAGACCCTGACGGTTCGCACTCTCTCCTCCTGTATCCACGCCGACTTCTCCCGCATTCAATTTACCCCGGATCTTCTGCCTGCGGATCTGGTGGGTACCTTGATCTATAATCCGCGCGAGGGAGTCTTCACGACGCGCAAGGGCCCTGTCTTCGCCAACTTCATCCTGGCCGACGAGATCAACCGCGCCCCGGCCAAGGTTCAGAGCGCGCTGCTCGAGGCGATGCAGGAGCGTCAGGTCACGATCGGCGACGAGACCTTCAAGCTTCCCGATCCTTTCCTTGTCCTTGCTACGCAGAATCCGCTGGAGCAGGAGGGAACCTATCCACTTCCAGAGGCGCAGCTCGACCGTTTCATGCTGAAGGTCGTCGTGGGTTATCCGACCCGCAGTGAGGAGCGTGCCATCCTCGACGCGATGGCGACCTCCTCGCCCAAGACCCATGTCGACGCGCTTGTCACCCGCGAGCAGATCCTCGAGGCGCGCAATGTGGTGAACGCCATCTTTGTCGATGACCGGGTCAAGGATTACATTGTCGACCTTGTCTGGGCGACGCGCGAGCCGGCCAATTACAACCTGAAGCTCGACGGCCTGATCCGCTACGGCGCCTCCCCGCGCGCGACGATCTATCTCACCCTCGCCGCGAAGGCTCATGCTTTCCTGAACGGCCGTGGCTACGTGACCCCGCATGACGTCAAGTCAATCGGCGCCGAGGTGCTGCGCCACCGCGTGGCTGTGAGCTACGAGGCGGAGGCCGAGTCCATTTCCTCCGAGGAGATCGTGAAGCGCGTCTTCGAGGGTATGCCCGTTCCCTGATCCGGGATCAGAGGTCTGCCCTGACTGCAGTCAGTCCGCTTCTCCACTCCACCGATGAACGACACACGGGAAATCCTACGCAAGATCCGCCGACTTGAGTTGCGCACGCGCCGACTGGTGGAGTCCTCCTTCGCGGGTCAGTACCAGAGTGTCTTCAAGGGACGCGGCATGAACTTCGAAGAGGTTCGCCCCTACTCGCCCGGAGACGAGATCCGTGCCATTGACTGGAATGTTACGGCGCGCACCGGGGAGCCCTACATCAAGAAGTTCACCGAGGAGCGCGAGATGACCGTGATGATTGTCCTCGATGTCAGCGCCTCGGGTAATTTTGGTAGCGTCCAGGAAAGTAAGCGTGAGCTTGCGGCCGAGGTAGCGGCGATCCTGGCCTTCAGTGCGATCCACAACAACGACAAGGTCGGGCTACTGCTTTTCAGTGACCGGGTGGAGCTCTTCATCCCTCCCAAGAAAGGACGTCACCATATTCTCAGGCTCATCCGAGAGATGCTTTATTTCGAACCCAAGGGACGCGGCACCGATCTCGCAGGTGCGTTGGAGTACATGAATAAACTGATCACCCGCCGCGCGGTTGTGTTCGTGATTTCCGATTTCTTCACAGGCGACTTCACCCGTCCCCTGACGGTCTCTGCCAGGCGCCATGACATGGTGGCTCTTCCGATAGTGGATCCGGCCGAAGAGGAGCTGCCCGATGTTGGAGTCATCCTTCTTGAGGATCCGGAAACCGGCGAACAGATCGAGGTCGACACCTCAAGGCGTGCGATCACACGCAATTATGCCGAGCTCTCCGCTCTACGGAGCAAGGAGCTCAACGGCATGTTCGGTTCCCGCGGTATCGACATGGTTTCCCTGAGGACTGACAAGGATTCCCTGCCCGTGTTGCGTAATTTCTTCGACAGGCGCGGAAGGAGGATGGCGGCATGACAAATGCGGCCCAAGCACCAGTTCCCACTCCCGGCCTGAGCTTTGCACCCGGAGCCGCCGGCCCTACGCCGGCCCCTATCCATGATATCGTGGGTCCACTCCCGTTCTTTTCGGGACCGGTCTGGCTGATCCTTGGTGTATTTTTTGCCGTCGTGCTGATTGGTGGGGCTCTCGGGTGGTTTTTAGGCCGCAGAAAGGCCAAGTTGATCACGCCCCGGGAGGCCGCTCTCGATGCCCTGACACGCCTGCGCGGAAGAGTCTCGGAGGGGAGTGATCATGACTTCGGCGTCGGGGTCTCCGATGTGCTGCGTCGATTTCTGGGGGAGGCCCTGGGACTTGCTGCGCCGCGCCAGACTACCGAGGAATTTCTTGTCTCGTTACAAGGATCACTCCGCTTTGTCCCCGCCGAGCAGGAAGCTCTCGCGGAGTTTCTGCACCGCTCAGATTATCTGAAATTTGCCCAGGGTGAGGCGACTTCCGAGCAACGGCTGAGCCTGATTGAAGCCGCAGAATCCTTTGTCCGCAGCGGTGAGCAACCCGTTAACAAGACTAACCCGGAGGCTACAGCTCCCCCAGCCGCATGATGGCTCCCATGATTCTGGCCTCGGCAACGTTTTTTTCCTTTGCGCATCCCTGGCTGCTGCTGGGACTGCTGGCCCTTCCTTTACTGGCACTGCTACGCGGTAAGTTGGGCGGGACACCCGGAATCCTCTTTTCCTCCACTAAGCTTGTGATCGCCGTTGGAAAAAAACGCCGCTCCAGAGCCGGAGCCGTTATTTCTTCGTTGGTCTACGGCGCGATGGCCTGTCTCATCGTGGCGCTCGCCAGGCCGCAGATCGGCCATACGCTCGAACATATCACCGCAAGCGGCGTCGACATCATGCTGGTTCTGGATGTTTCGGGATCGATGACGGCGGAGGATTACACGATCGGATCTTCAAGAGTTAACCGCCTCGACGTGGTCAAAAAAGTCACACGCGAATTCATCGAGGCAAGACCCAACGACCGCATCGGTATCATCGCCTTTGCTGGGAGACCCTATCTCGTGAGTCCGCTGACGCTTGATCACGATTGGCTGATCACCAATCTCGACCGCATCCAACTCGGTCTGGTAGAGGATGGCACCGCGATCGGTTCGGCTCTCGCCTCCGCAGCGAACAGGCTGAAAGACCGCGATGCGAAGACGAGAATCATCGTGCTGCTGACCGACGGCGCTAACAACGCAGGGAAGGTGCAGCCTCTTACGGCCGCGGAAGCCGCCAAGGCGCTGGGCATTAAGATCTATTCGATCGGGGCGGGAAGCACCGGGCCTGTTCCCGTCCCTGTCGGCAAGGATATGATGGGCAAGTCGGTTTACAGTGAGGTGATCTTCGACTTTGACGAGAAGCTGCTCGACCAGATCGCGAGGATCGGGGAGGGGAAATATTTTCGAGCGGCGGATACGGATTCGATGGGACGTACTTTCCGCGAGATCGATCGCATGGAAAAGACCAAGGTCCAGGTCGAGAAGAGCTCCGACTACCACGATTACTTCACGCTTTTCCTTCTGATCGCCGCCTGCCTTCTGATCGTTGAGGCCGTTCTCTCTCAGACCCTCTGGCGCCGCCTGCCCTAACGCGCGCATTATCATCCCTTCGCATGTATCCTTTTCTTCTGACAGCACTCGATGACAGGTTGACGTTCGCATCACCCGAATGGTTCTGGGCCTTCCTGCTGCTGGCTCCCATGCTATGGGTTTTCATTGATGCGGGTCGCAAGAGGGAGGCCCTGCTAGCCAGAATCTTGGCGCCTCGTTTGCAGCAGTCGCTTGCCGGCCAAGTGAGTCTCTTCAAGCGCAACCTCCGGATCGCCTCGCTGCTTCTTGCGATCGCCTGTGCGATCACGGGATTGGCAAAGCCGCGCTACGGATCCATCGATCAGGAGATCAAATCCCGCGGCCGCGACGTCATCATCGCGATCGACACCTCCCGCAGCATGCTCTCCACGGACACGGCTCCGACCCGACTTGGAAGAGCCAAGCTGATCTCGCAGGATCTGCTCAACTTGCTAAGGGGTGATCGGGTGGGACTGATTGCCTTTGCGGGAACTTCCTTCCTTCAGGCCCCCCTAACCCTGGATAAGGGTGCTGTCCTGACCTCCATCGACGATCTCGATACGAACACGATCCCGAAGGGAGGCACCGACATCGCTTCGGCGATCAGGCTCGCGATCGCCGCCTTCGGTAAGGGAGAGACGATGAGCCGGGCACTCGTGCTGATGACGGATGGAGAGGAGCTGGATGAGAGCGGTGTCGAAGCAGCCAAGGAAGCGGAGGCCGCGGGTGTCCGGATCTTCACGATCGGATTCGGTTCGGCTGCGGGATCGCTGATCCCGATCAAGACGGAGAAGGGACGGAATGATTTTGTTAGGGATGAGAACGGGCGCCCTGTGAATTCCAAGCTGGATGCGCCGCGGCTCACGGAGATCGCGAAGGAGACAGGAGGTTTTTATCTCCCCTATGGTCAGGATGCCGCCTCGATCATCTACGAGAAAGGGATCGTCCCCATGGACCAGCAGGAGACGGGCGTGCTGAGTGCCCACAAGCCGATCGAGCGCTATGCTTGGCCGGTTGGAGTGGCCCTGTTCTTACTCTTCCTCTGGTCCCTTCTTGGCGAAGCTCGCAGGCAGAAAGCGATTCCGATGGTCGGAGTTCTCATGATGCTGGGCCTTTTCCTGCAGGGAAGCACAACTCTCGAGGCCGCCTCATCGGGTATCAGTGACTATCAGCAGGGCAACTACCAGGGGGCACTCAAGGATTTCGAACAACGCCTGCAATCAGGAGCAACGACCCCTGAGATCCGTTTCGACGCTGGAGCCGCCGCCTACAAGGCAGGTGATTTCAAGAAGGCTGCCGAGTATTTCTCAGCCGCGATGACTTCCACAGATCCGAAGATCCGGGATGCCGCGACCTACAATCTCGCGAATTCACTTGTCCGTTCCGGTGAGAGCGTCGAAGGAAAAGAGGCTAAGCTCTCCGACTGGAACAACGCCCTGCAGCATTACGAGACCGTACTGAAGGATCACTCCTCTGATGCTAAGGCCAAAGAAAACCGCGACATCGTCCGTAAACTGATCGCCGATCTGAACCGGCAGCAACCTCCGCCGAAGCAGCAGGACAAGAAAAACGACAAAGATAAAAAAGACCAGAAGGATCAGGATAAGGACAAGGATAAGAGCAAGAGCGACCAATCGCAGGGTGGAGGGGGAGGTCAGGGCGATAAAAAAGATCAAAAAGATAACAAGGACCAAAAAGATCAGAAGAGCGATCAGTCCAAAGGGGACGGTAAAGACGATAAGAAGGATCAGCAGAATCAGGATCAAAAAAACAACGATCAGAACAAGCCTCAGGACTCAAAAGACTCCAACAACCCTAAGAACTCCAAGAACGACCAAGGCCAAGGCCAAGGCCAAGGTCAGGATCAGAAAGATCAACAGCAGAAGAATGATCAGTCCAAAGGAGGAAAGGATCAGCAGAAAGAGCAAGGTCAGCCCACGCCTACGCCTACTCCTTCCTCTCATCAACAGCCTGGCCAGTCCCAACAACCCGGTGATGAGAAGCAGGCTGGGCATGGGGCTCAACCGACTCCTACCCCCGCTCCCTCTCCCGGGAAAGAGCAGGGCGCCAATGATGCAAAGGGATCTTCCCCACAGGAGCAGAAAAAAACTGAGCAGGAGAAGCAAGCTGTTGAGGCTGCGGCCGCTGAAGAAGGGAAGGATGGCAAGATGAGCCCCAATCAGGCTCGTGCCCTTCTTCGCTCGGTGCAGGACGAGGAGGCTCACCAGTTGAGCAACCAGCAAAATCGCGCGGTGGAACAACCGCTGTGCGATTGGTAGCATGCAACCGCCCATGAAGCTTTCAGGAATTACAAAACGTATGGCGGTGGCCGTGCTGCTCCTCACGGGATGGCTCCTGCCGTTACGGCTTAATGCGGCGGATGTCTCGGTGAGTGCCGAGCTTTCACGTCCACAGATTAGTCAGGGGGAAATGGCGGAGCTGCAGATCAAGGTCTCCGGAGCTCAGCAGGCCGATGTGCCCCAGCAGATTCAGGCAGACGGTCTCCAGATCCGTCTCACGGGTCAATCGACCCAGTTCCAGATGGTGAACTTCAAGGTCTCTTCCTCCGTCGTTTACAGCTACATTGTGATGCCCCTCCGCACGGGCAGCTTCATTATCCCCGGCGCCTCGATAACGGCCGATGGACGGCAGTTCCGGACTCCGGAGCTTTCTTTCAAGGTCGATGACGCCAAGGCCCAGTCTGTCGATCCATCCGCCGGGCCACCCCAGTCCAGCCAAGGGATCCAGCCTCCGGGGATTCCGATGCCTGGATTCCAGCAGCAGCGGGCTCGTCCCGCTCAGCAGCGTCCTGACGAGGGACATCTTGCCTTCGGCGAGATCAACTGCCCCAAGAAGACGCTCTATGCGGGCGAGATGACGCCCGTCGAGATCCGCTACTATTTCGATGCCCGATATCCTGTGCAGGTGCGTGGACGGGTCGACTTCGGATGCGAGGGAATTCTTGTCGAGCGTTTCCCCGACCCGAAGCAAACCCGCGAGGATCGTGATGGGATCACGTACAATGTCCTGACCTTCCATTCCCTTCTCTCCGCAGTGAAGCCCGGTTCACTGGATGTCGCCCCTGCCAAGCTCGACTGCGAGATCGAGATGCCTGGCGCGCTGCCTCCCGGATTTGATGATCCCGTCTTTCGGCAGTTGATGGGAGGTCAGGCGGGGCTCAGCCAGCAGAAGCAGGTGACCGTCAAGACATCCGGCCTGCATCTCGAGGTTCTTCCTTTGCCGAAAGAAGGCCGGCCCGAATCTTTCGCCGGAGCGGTGGGCCAGTTCGACATCGACTCGATCGTCAGCAACCCCCATCCCACCGCGGGTGATCCTGCCAATCTTGTCGTGAAAATCGGGGGGCGTGGGAATTTCAAGGGTATGGGTGCACCCGTCCTGACCCAGAGCGAGGGTTGGAGGAGCTATCCGCCGAGTGACAAATTCGACAGCTCCGACGAGCTCTCCTATACGGGGGTGAAGTCATTCGATTTTACGCTCATCGCCCAGCAACCGCAGAAAGAGTCGCCGGGATGCGAGTTCTCCTATTTCGATCCTATTACCGCAAAGTACGTCTCCCTGACCTCCACGCCGCTTCCGTTGGTAGCCTCTCCTGGGGGTCCCTCTCCAGCTGTCTCTGGTGCTGCGACATCATCGCCAACCCCCATTCCTTCCTCCGGGCAGAAACTCGCTAAGAATGCACCGTTGAAGGAAGGTCAGCCGCTATCAGGAATAACACTGCGTTCCTGGACCACTCCGATGCAACGGAGCGAATTCCTGATCGCGACCCTTGCCATGCTTGTTGCCACAGCGGCGTTGGCCGGGATCCTTGCCTATTGGAAAATCCAATCCCAAGGAGGCACGATCGCCTCCCGTCGTCGAAAACATATCGCCGAACTCCGCTCACTTCTTACTGGGGGAACCGTCGATGCGGGATCCTCCTATGAGGCTGCTCTCGAGTATGCGAAACTGGTGCTTCCCCCTTCGGAAAAACGGGATGCCTTGATCTCGGGACTGACAGAGCGCCGTGATCTGCTGAAGTACGGCTCCGGCGGTTTGCTTCCTCTTCCGGCGATCGAGCACAGGAAACTTCTGGAATCGTTGGAACTCACCACCACCAAAGCCCCGTGATAAAACGCATTTTTCCCCGAATCTTTACAGTTAGTCTTCTCTTGGCAGTGCCTGTAGTGGTTTCTCTGCATGCCGGACTATCGGAGGATTTCGCCTCAGCCAATGCTAACCTTGCCTCTGGTCATGCAGATGAGGCCCTCTCCACCTACAAGACGCTGCTGACCTATCCGGAGTTCAAGACCTCGGGATCGGCTGAGATCTGGTACAATCGGGGCCTGGCCGAAATGCAGACAGGTGACGCGGTTGCTGCTTCGCTTTCCTTCCGCCGGGCCCTGCTCCTGGATCCCGCTCTGGCACCAGCACGCATGGAGCTTGCCAAGACCCTTGGATCGCTCGGCATTCCCGTGCCGACCGGATGGAGGGAGCGTACTATGCAGTCCATCCACCCCGAGACCTTAATCGTGACGGGTGCGGTGATCGGCTGGATCGGGGCGCTTGGTCTGATCGTTCTTCTTTTCCAAGCTAGCCGGAAGAAAGAACTGATCATGCTGCCACTGATCTTGATCTTTGTCGGGCACGGTACCTCCGTCCTCGGCACCATGGCGGATCAACGCCGCACGGCGCGTCATCAAGCAGTCCTTACTGCAAAGGAGGCGGTCACGCTGAGGGCCACCCCTGCCGACAGTGCTACGGAATCAGGAACCATCGAACCCGGAACCCTCATCAGCATCCTATCCCGGAACGGAGCGTGGTGGTATGTTTCTACGGGTACTAGATCTGGTGCCCTCCAAGGATGGATCCCTTCCAACGCCGCCACCCCCCTGCTTTCATCCTCCAAGGGATCCTCGTAGGCCTCGTTCTACTTCTCCTTGTCGCGGGCAAGTGCGGAGTTTCCCTCCAGGCCGCCCCAACGGATCCCAATTCTCCTTTTGATCCCTATGCAGCTTGGGATGCCGGCCTCACGCCCGTAGCGAGCGTTCCCTTTGCCGCGATCGATCCGTTTGAGGCAACCTATCGTTTCGGCTGGGAAGGGGTTTCCGCAGGCGGGGCTAGCGTCCGTGTTGTTGGCACCGATTCTTCGGGGAATTCTGATCCCACTAATTCCTCTAGACGACGGATCGTGGCCAGCGGCGGCCCGAATGAATGGGTGCGGAAGCTCTGGAATTATCATGCCAATTACCAGGGAGAGGCAGGAATCAACGGCCAGGTTCCCTCCTGGTTTCACATGGACGAGTCGCTTACAAAGCAGATGATGGTGAGTGACGCACTCTTCACTCCGGGAGCAGTCTTTGCGTGTCACCGCTTCACGACTGAATCGAAGCCTTGGTTGCACACGCCACTCCCCGGAATCCGGGATCTGTTTGCCGCAATGCTCTTTGTTCGCAGTCAGCCCCTCAATACGAAGGATCATCTCCGCCTGACCAGCTTTCCTGACCGGAATCCTTATCTGGTCGATCTCACAGTGGTCGAGCATGACACGATCAATATCATGGGTAGGGAATTGAAGGCGATCCGCTTCGATCTCCGGATCCAGACCATCGAGACCATGGGCCCGAATATCGGAAGACTTGCTCCCCATAAAAAATTCCGCTCCGGCCGTGTCTGGATGTCGGATGACAACCGCCGATTGCCCTTAAAGGCTGAGGTGGATGTCTTTATCGGCTCGGTCTTTGCGGAGCTGGTGAAGATCACTCCCTCCCTCTGAAGGGAATTGGATCA
>Ga0209829_10003599_pt1 | contig 11220 bp, 6 predicted proteins | sample C_140205_EF_Meta_FD_187311 | JGI IMG/M metagenome (GOLD analysis project Ga0209829, IMG submission 187311) | Freshwater microbial communities from Lake Croche, Canada to study carbon cycling - C_140205_EF_MetaG (SPAdes) (version 2) | ecosystem: Environmental > Aquatic > Freshwater > Lake... | reverse complement strand
GATCGTGACCGGCGTGGCGAGGCGTTCGAACACCTTGCCACGGTCGGCGCCGTGCAGGACTCGGAGGGTGACATACGCCATCGGCACTCATCCGGGCGGACAGCGCGCGGCTCGTGACTCTCCCTGCCTGCCAGCGGCGCTCCCCCAAGATTATCTGCGCGGGGCGGGCAAAGCCCGAAAAAGCCCGGAATGTCCTACCCACTTCCCTGACCCGGCCACGCTACGACCCTCCCGACCGACGCCACTCCCCTCGGGGAAGGGATCGCAGAGGCGTTCCCGGCCGCCCGCCGCTCTCCGCCGGGAACCGCCGGCGTCACCCGCGCCGGACCGTTTCGGCCCCCGGCCCCCGGGCTTCCCGCGCCAGCCAGTCGAGCATCTCCGCGAGCCCTTCGCGGGTCGATTGGGGATGAACAAACCCCTCCGCCACGAGTCGATCAGCAGGAAAATCGCTCGCCAGCGCCAAGCCCGCCAGCCACGCGCTCGACAGCGGCAGCCCACGGCCGGCCAGGCGCCCGAGCCCATCGGCGATCGGGGCCGCGAGCCGGGCGAGGGCCAGCGGGATGCTGCGGGGCGGAGGAGAACCGGTGAGCTCCGCGATCATGCCCGCCAAGCCGGCCACCGAGGTCGTGGCGGGATCGGAAACCTCGAACACGGCACACCCGGCCCCCGGGGCATCGAGGGCGAAGGCGATCGCCGCGGCGAGGTTTCGGCGCGAGAGGACCGATCGGGGGGTCGTTCCCGGCCCAACGAACGCGGGGTGTCCGGCGATCACCCGGCGGGCGAGCGCGGCAAAGTTCGTGCCGGGGCCGGGACCGTAAACCGGCGCGGGGCGGAGGATCACCCCCCGCCGACCGGCATCGGCCTCCACCCAGCTGCGGACCTCCGCCTCGGCACGGGCCTTCGACCCGCCGTAGGTGGCACCCGTCTCGAGCCGGCGCTCGGAGGGAGAACTCGAGGAGCCCGGTGCGATGGCGCTGATCGAACTGACGAACACGAACTGGCGGACACCATGCTCCGCCCCCCACTCCAGCCAGGCGCGCGTGCTGGCCACGTTGACCCGGTCACAGGCGTCCGGATCGGCGGGCATCGGCGCCGACACCCTCTGCTCGACCTCGAGGTGGATGATCGCCGCGGGATCCGGATGCGGCGCAGCGGCCAGGATCTCCCCGCGCGTTCGACCTTGCCAGCCGGGCGGAAGCGGAAGGTCGGTTGGAGGGAGCCGGCTGGTGGCCGTGCCAACATGGCCGGCGGCGGCGAGCACCGGGAGGAGGCCCCGGCCGACGAACCCCCGCGCTCCGGTGACGACGCACTCCATGGCGTCACCCGGCCAACGACTCGAGCCAGTGGGCGAACCGGGGGTAGGTCTGTTCCCGATCGAAGGCGTCTTCGGCGAGGCGGCGAGCGCCCTGACGCAGTTCGAGCAGGAAGCGACGATCGGCGGCGAGGGTCGTGAGGACATCCGCCAAAGACTGCGGATCACCCGCGACATAGGGGAGACCGGCTCGGTGCGCGTCGATGAGGTCGGCGAGCTCGCCCGGCAGGGCGTTGACCAGCGCCAGCCCCGCCGCCGCATAGTCGCAGGCCTTGTAGGGCACCGCCACGAGCGACTCCGGCTTCACCGCCACCAGACCGACGTCGCATTCCGACAGGAGCTTGGCGTAGGAACCGCGCGGCAGGAGTCCATGGACCACCACCCGCGACGGTCCGGAGATCGTCGCCACGTCGGCCTTGAGTCTCGACTCGAGCTTCCCCGTTCCGGCGACATGGATGTCGACAGCCGTTCCCGCGGCGGAGAGCCTGCGGGCCGCGGCGAGGACGGTGTCGAGATCCTGCCCCTGTTCGAGGCTCCCGGCATAGACGCAGGCCAACGGCCGCGAGTCGACGGCGGGCGAAGGCACCTCGAGCGGATTGGGGCGCGGCGGCTCCGGATACTCCGCGAGATAAGCGCCAAGATGGCAGACATAGGGGGGCCGTTCACGCGCGACCGCCGGCAGATCGCGGAGGGCGGCCTCGGCATAGGCGCGGGTGGCGGATGAGATCCCGTCGGCCGATTCCAGGAGCACCCGGCGGCGGCGCAGCATCCCCCCGAGGAGGAGTGGGGCCACCATGCGACGGAGCCACTCTGGCCCGGGGAGGAGGCGCTCGAACGTCTCCGGCCAGAGATCCATGAGATCGACAACGAGAACGGCATCGAGGCGGCGAGCGAGCCGGGCGGCCGCCTCCGGCCCCTCCAAGGGCGGCAGGCTTGCGAGCACGATGTCGGGCCGCTCGAGCTTTCCGGAGGCGACCGCCGCGGTCGCCTCGCGCTCCAGATTCCGGCCGAAATCGCGGTGGCTCCGGAGCCGCGACAGCGAGACATTGCCGCGGTACGGCTTGACGGGGACCATCCGGATCCCGAAGCCCTCCTCCTCCTCGACGAGCCTCGGCACGGGGCGACGCGGTGCCTTCCGCCGATGACTCCAGTCGGCGGTCCACCAGGTGACATCATGCCCCCGCCCGGCGAGCACCCGGCAGAGCGTCCAGAAACGGAGCGGAGGCAGTCCCTCGCCGGGAACGTCGTCAAACGGGTTCACGACCCAGATCGACAGCGGGTGGGGCGAGGGCTCGAATCGACTCATGGTCGCGAGCCTAGCAGATGCGCCGCCGCAGCGAGAGCCAGCTGTGTGGCGCGGCCGCACGAACCGGAGAAAACCGCAAAAATCTGCTGGTCTCGCTCACGTCCAGTCGCCGAGGCCCTCGACGGCGGCAGCCGAGCCGTCCCGGAGCCAGCCATCGAGCTGGGAGACGTCCTTGAGTTGCTGCCCCCGGAACCGCGGGACGACGAAATAGCGCGTCGAGACCTCGGGGAGGGCGGTCATGTCGCCCCACAGTTTCTCGAACTGGGCCACCGGGAAAACATCCTCCTGACCGTGTCCCCACCGCTTCTTGACGTCTTTGAGGGTGACGTAGGTCGGCATCCGGGATGCGACCGCGCGGATCGCCAACGAGACCCGGGCCGTGGCCCCCCCATCGCCGTCGGCCGCGGCGATCACGTCGCCGCGATCAATCCCGAACACCCCAAGGAGGGCGTCGAGGTCGATCCAGATCGTGGCGGAATTATAGAACCGCAGCCGGAACTCATCCTCCTCCCGAGGCAGCGCCAGCCCTTCGACGAGCCGCGGCCGGCCGTTGACCCGTGCCAGGCCGCCGCCGCGGTCCTCGATCTGCCGCGGGATCACCTCGACCCCGAGCGTCGCTCCCCCGGCGATGTGACGGCCGAGGATCGCCGGGTCGAGATCGGTGCCAACGGTGTCAATGTTGTGGATCATCAGCCAAGCAAGCCGCGGCCGCTCGCGGAGGAGACCAGCGAGGACCCCGTTGCGGAGCATGTTGGAAAATTCGTACCAGTGCCCGACCGGGTGGAGGCACTGCGCCAGTGCGTTGTCGGTGTAGTCGCTCCCCTCCCCGACACGCTCGGCCCAGGCCACGAGCGCGGCTTGGACGCTGTCGCGCATCTTCTCTCGCTGCTCGTCGAGCACCTGCCGCGCCGTCTCCTCCCAGGCGAACCGCAGATCGCGGACCATCGGCACCAACCGCAGCCCCACGGCCCTGCCGGGGGAGAGGATCACCGGCAGCCCGGCAGCCTCGAGCTGTCGGTGCGTCAGATGGCTGGTCGTGACGACATGCGGAACGGTGACCCCGGCAAGCCGGGAGACGCGCCGAGTCTTGGCGACATGGACATCGAGGAAGGTTCGCCACCCACCGGCGAGCCGGCAGAAGGGATGGAGGGCCTTGACCACCCCCGCGCCTTGCGTCCAGCGGCTGCCGATCCCCGCCGAGAGCGTGACGACCGCGGCCTCGCCCCGGGCGATCGCCCCCAACCCCAACTCCCGGTCGGCGGAGGCCGCGGGCTGCCCCGATCCACCGACCCACTCCACATCGCCGTCGTCGACATCGTTGATCGACGTCGAGGGGGGGAGCCGGTTTTGTGCCAGCCCGATCCGACCACCCCGGAGATCGGCCCGGATCTGGTCGTGCTCGACGTCATCAAACCCCAACGACTCCAGCGCCCCCCGCAGATCCCGCGCCGTGGTCCGAGCCGCGTCGCCGGCGGGGAAGAGCCGATCGAAGAGGGTGTGCACCATGCCGGCGAGCTCGGGGCGGGAGCGGCAGGCGGAGCCGAAGGCATCGAGCTCGCTGCGGCGCGAGTCGGTCAGCTCCGGGCGCGACGTGCGAAGGAGCCCGGGCACAACGCGGGCGTAGTACGGGGCGGGCATGAGGGCATCGGCCCCCTCATGGAGCTGGCACCAAGTGCCGCGCGGGTTGACGGTGAAGTCGTAGACGACCGGCTCCATGGCGAACGGGAGGCCGTGCTCGAAGCGCCGCTTCGTCGCCGCCATGATGCCGGCGAGTGCCTCCTGCCCCTCGAGGCGGGCTGATGGATCGAAGATGAACCCCATCCCCCCGCCCGACATGCCACCGAGCATCCAGAAGCCCCAGAAGCGGTCGCCGAAGCGGGCCCGGACGGCATCGATCAACGCCTCGGTGTAGGCGTTGCTCGACCAGGGGATGATGGTGCGGAGCGGGCCGGTGAAATTGCGCGTCGTGGCCGCGGCAATCCGCCGGGCATCGCCCGCGGTAAGGCCGGCGATGATCTCGTCGAGCACCTCCCCAGCTTCGATCCGGGCCTTCCATTCCGCGTCACTGCGGAGAAGGTATTTTTCGGTCACCATCTCGAGGATCGGACCGACGTTCTGGGCCATGCCGCCATGGACGAGGACGAGCGATTCCTGGAGATCGACTCCCAGCGGCACCGAATCGTGCCGGGGGAGGAGACGCCCGCGGCTGACGCCGAACTCCGGATCCCCCTCGGCGGCGACGACCCCGCGGATGAGCTTTGCGGCCGGCCACACCCCGCCGGAATCTTGCCACCCGCCACCACTCCCGCCAAGCCATTCGCCGAGGATCGCCCGGGCCGCGACGAGACGACGTTCTGTCTCGTCGAGCCCGCCGGTGAGGGAGCGGGCCTGCCCGGTAGCCCGCATGCAGACACTGATCAGGGCGGCGAGGAGATTGGTCGAGACGGCCAGGCGCGATCCCTTCGGAATCCCGTTGACCGAACTGACCAGTTCCAGGCCGTGGCCCTGGCCGACGACGGCGGCAAGCACGTCGGACAAGGACTCCCCCGATCCCTCGATCCCCGGCGGCACGATCCCCGCGGCAATGATCGCCGCCTTCAGCAACCCGAGGTGGTCACGACCGAAATCGAAGACCTCACCGAGATCGGTGATGTCGGCCGTGGCGTCGAGGTCGATGCTCGTCAGCCGGAGCAAGGGCTCGTCGATGACCCGGAAGAACACCTCCACCGGCGGCCGGGCCCCGGCATCGCGCCCGTGGACGCCCAGATCGACCGACACATTGAGCACCCGCGCCGCCTCGGGGCAATCCATCCCGAGGAAGAAGATGTCGCTCCAGCCGGTATGCGACAGATCCATCCGGACCGGCGTCGATTCCTGGAGGAGCGGGAAGGGGGTCGTGGCCCCGGGCGCCCCGCGCCGGAGCAACTCGGGGCGGATGCGGAGCGGGTGGTCGTCGGGATGGCCGACCCTGAACATCCACTGGTTGCCGCGGATCGAACGCACAGACTGCCGCACCTGATTGGCCAACGTCTGCAGCCCGAGTTCGCGGTAGGCGCTCGCCAGGGCGCTCGACAGGGCGGCGGACGGCCCGTCGGCCTGCTGGCGTGCGAGGAGGACGTCGATCGCCTCCTCGAACCGTCGACCGAGGAGATGGTGAACGGCTGCGGCGGGGATCAGCCCCGCCGTCGCGGCCGACTCGCCGAGGGCCGCGGGGAGCTGGTAGCGATGGATGGCGGCGAGAAAAAACAGCGCCCGGACGCGGCAGTAGAGATTGGGACAATCGCGCCGGAAGGCATCGAGGGCCGCTGCCTCGGCAAGCAAGCCCGCCGGGCCCGCGCCACGGCAGACCTCGTCGATCGAGCGATCGCGCGTGCCCGCGTCGGCCGCGGTGATGATTTCGACGAGCCTGCTCATGGCACCTGCGGTTGCCGGGCGAGGAGTTCGACGATCTGTGCCAGCACATGGGAACGGTCGCGCCCGGAGAGGGCCAGGGCCATCTGGGCGGTGAGCAGGCCGTAAGGAAGACCGAGGTCGTAGCGGGCGCCCTGCACTTGATGGGCCAGATAGCGCTCCTGGCGAGCCAGTCGCGAAAGCGCCCCGGAGAGGTTGCGCCGCCCCGACTCGTCAGCCGACTCGAGCAGGTCGAAGATCGCCGGCGTGAGCACGTGCATCCCGAAGAAGCAGAGATAGTGGCCGGCCCTCAGCCCCGGCACGACCAACTCCTGCTCGGCCTGCGTTGGTGTCGGTTTCTCGAGCACCGTATCGATCTCGTAGAGCCGGTTGGCATGGGCCACACGGCGCCCACCGACGGCGCCGAACCAGGGGAGCATGCTCTCCCGCGTCGGCTGCACCGCCGATACGGCACAATTCTCCCGCCGAGCCGTCTCCACCAGTTGCTCGGCACAGCGTGCCGGGATGTCGCTGACGTAGAGATGATCGCCGACGAAGTGGAGGAACGGCTCGTCGCCGACGAAGCCGCGGGCACAGAGCACCGCGGCTCCGTAGCCATTCGGTTCCAGCTGGGGGATCATCTCGAGGCGACCGGGGCGGCGGTCGATGGCGGCCAGAAACGCCGACTCGTCCCCCGGCCTGACGACGACAGCGATCTCGTCGGCCCCCGCCGCCAAGGCCTCGTCGACGATGATGCCGAGTGCCGAACGGACCACGCCATCCCGGTCGACGAGCCGCTGGAGCGGATGCTCCTGGGGGGTTTTCCCGGCGGCGGTGATCACGGCGCGGCGGAGATTCATGGCGGCTCCGTGGGAATGGCCAGACGACCGAGAAAGAATCGCTCCGGAGGGATGAAAATGCAACCCGCTACCACCGGGCCAAGGGAGGAACGGCTCACGCCCGACGCCACGAGCCGCCGCCGGCATCGCCCACACCGTAGAGCCGCGTCAGGTGTCGACGGGCGATCGCCTCCCAGGCGTAGTCGGCCCGGACCCACGCCCGACCACGGCGCCCCATCGCCTCGAGGTCCGCTTCCGGCAGCGCCGTGGCGCTCGCCAAGCCCGCCGCGATCCCGGCGACAGTCGGCGCCACACTCCATCCGCAGCCCCGTTCCTCCACTTCTCCCCAGGGGGCCGCGGTCGTGACCACGGTCGGGACACCGCAGGCCAGCGCTTCCCCGACGGTGAGCGCGAAGGCCTCGGAACGGGAGGGAAGGAGGAACAGATCGAGCCCGGCATAGTGCTCCCCGAGGCGGTTCATCGGCACCGCAGCACCGATCTCGACTTCGGTGCCGAGGCCGAGGCGATCGGCGAGTTGGCGGAGCGACGCGGTCATCTCCGCCGGTCCGGGGCCATCGATCGCCAGCCGCCAGCCCGCGGGCCGGACCAGCTTCCAGGCGTGGAGCAGGACATCAAGATTTTTGATGGGGAGAATCCGGCCGAGGTAACCGGCCCGCCGCGGCTCTCCAGGAGTACGACCGCGCGGCGCATCGGCGGGCGGAACAATCCCCAACGGCACGAGCACCGGCCGGCATCCGGGAAGGAGCGCGGCGAGCTCTTCTCCCTCCAGCGGCGAGGTCACATGGAGGGCGTCGGCGGTCACGAGAATTCGCCGCAGGCAGCCCTCCCAGACGGCCCGTTTCCGCCACCGGCTCTTCCGCAGCGCCTCGTGGCGCAGCATCCCGTGGGGGGAGACGACGAGCCTCGCTCCGACCTCCACCGCCGCCAGGCCCGCGGCGAGGACCGGCGCCACCCACACGCCATGGAGATGGACCACGAGCGGACGCCCCTCCGCCCGGGCCGAGGCGGCGGTCTCGCGGACGACCGCCCCGATCCTCCGGGCGGCCCGCCACTGGCCGCCGGGATGCCACGGCGCCGAGACCGCGTTGACGGCCACGCCGCTGCGTTGCTCGGCGAGCCGGACCACCGCCGCGATCGGACCGGCGTGCTGGCCAGTGATTCCGACCGGCACATCGATCGCCACCAGCCCCTCGGCCAACTGGCCGACACAGACCGGGACACCTCCGTCATCGTCGAGCGTGCTCGACACGAGGAGCACACGCGGCCGGTCATCGGCCGATCGACGTTGCGGCGGAATCATGCCTCGGTGCTCCTAATGATGGTCGCTGTGCGGACGGGATCGCCCCGACGCCGAGGAGGGCTGGAAGCCGGCGCCGTTTTCCAAGCCGCTGGTCGGCGTGCCGCCCGGTCGATCCGCTGGCCGGTGGGGTGGGGATGACATAAACTCCAGCGATGAACATCACGTATTGTTGGACCGAACCGTCAGGATACCTCGCCGCCTGCCTCAATGAGCTCGCCCGTCGACCAGGGGTGAATGTCTCCCTCATCCATTGGGCCCCGTCGCCGATCGCCCCTTTTGACCTCTCGCTTTTCCGCGAAGTCACACCGCGGGTTCTCTCCGAGGCGCAACGGCACGACACCGCCGTCGTCAGGGATGTCGTCGCCGCCTCGAAGCCCGACGTTGTCGTGTTCGCGGGATGGGCCCACCGCCCCTACGTGAGCCTGCTCGACGAACCGAGGCTCCGCGGCGCCAGGTTTGTCATGACCGCCGACACGGCGCTGCGGTTCACCTGGCGGCAGCGACTGGCGCCGCTGCGGATCGGCGGGCTTTTGAAGCGGGTCGATGCCCTCAATGTGCCGGGGGAACGGGGTTACCAGGTGATGCGCTCCTGGGGGGTGCCCGGCCGCAAGATCACCCGGCTCCTCTATGCGATCGACTACAAAGGTTTTCGGGCGGCGGGAGAGCCGCGATTCGCCGACGCCATCTGGCCGAAGCGATTCCTTTTCGTCGGGCGCTACGTGCCCGCCAAGGCGATCGACACGCTCGTCGAGGCGTACCGCGCCTACCGCCAGAGCGTCGCTGACCCATGGCCGCTGACGACTTGCGGCTCCGGGCCGCTCGAATCGCTCCTTGGAGGGGTCGAAGGGATCGAAAACCGTGGCTTCCTCCAGCCGGCGGACCTCGGCCAAGAGTTCCGCCGGGCGGGGGTGTTCATCCTCCCCAGCCGGGTCGAGCCGTGGGGGCAGGTGATCGTCGAGGCCGCCGCCTCGGGGCTCCCCGTGATCTGCAGCCAGGATTGCGGAGCCGGTGTCGAGCTCGTCCGGGATTACCACACCGGGTTCATCATCCCCACCGATGACGTCGAGGCGGGCCGGCGGGCCCTGGTGAAGATGCACCACGCCCACCCCGACCTGGCAACGATGGGGAGGGAGATCCGTCACGCCGCCGCAGCCTACTCGGCCGAGCGCTGGGCCGACAACCAACTCGGTCTGTTCTCGCGGCTCCTCAACCGGCCCGACTGATCACGGCGCCGCTCGATCCCAGCCAATCCGGGAGGCGCTCACCCCGCCCCGTCGACAGAACCGATCGGCAGGGGGCTTCCCGCCTGGACCGGACCAGCGAGACGCAAGCGCCCAGGAAGTGGCGGCAACGCCGGCGCCAGCGGTGGCGGCAACGCCGGCGCCAGGGGGGGGGCAAAGACCGGCGACAAGGGGGCGTCGAAAGGACTCCGCCTCGCCAAGCCCACCTGCCGAGCGCGGAGGTGTTTTTTCCAGGCCCCGCCGGCCGGTTCGGTGGCGGCCCAGGCCACCAGGATGATGCTCAACAGACCGACTCCTCCGGGCGAGAGGAATGCCGCCTCGGCGACGTTGGTTAGCATCACCGCCGCGAACACGGCGATTGGGAGGATGCCACCGCGCGTGGCGCAGAGGGCGAGCATGCCGATCCACAGATAGACGAGGAACCCGAGCGGAATCCCCAATTCCTCGAGGATCATGATCGGGAGAACGCCCTTCTCGACCGTGGCCATGAGCGGGAGGCCGAGGATCGGGTCGCGTTGGACGTTTGACCGGAGCTGCGGCGTCGAGCCGATACCGAATCCGATCCCGGTGAGGGGGTAACGGTCGATGTTCGATTTCATCACGTCGATCAGCCCCTGCCGCGTTGACATGCCCTGCTCGAGGAGCGAGACGTCCTCCTTCTCGTCGTACTTGAGGAGAAACTGCTTGGCACCGCGCGTCAACTGTTGTCCGCCGAAGACGCAGAGCACGAGGAGCAGCACGCCAGCGGCCCCCAGGCGTGCCGCCACGATCCGCGGATTCGCGCCGCGCAGGTAGAGCACGCTGCTGACCATCTGCACGATGAATCCGATGGCAACGGCGCCGACATACGACAGCAGGGCGATGCGGGCGCCCGACCAATAGAGATCCAGAAGGCTCACTCCGAGGAGGCCGATCCTCCACCACCGCAGCGGGCGGATCGTGAGACACTGGACGGTGAGGATTGCCGCCACGAGGGCGGCGGTGCCCCCCAGGACCTGGGAATGGTAGTAGACGCCGGCGAAAAATGCGGTTCCACCCATCATGCCGCGCCCCGTGAGCTTCATCAGGAAGCTGAAAAGGATTCCGAGCATGAGACCGCCGAAGATCGTCTGGATCGCGATGTGGCGGTCGGCCGGCGACATCCACGACCAACCGCACACCGCCGTCACGAAGACGATGCTGAAGGTCAGCGATTTCAGCAGCGAGACGTCGGCGATCAGGCTGAAAATTATCGAGTGAGCGACGACCAAGAACAGCACCGGAAGCGTCACCTTCAGAAGGGTCGTCGCCTTCGTCGTCGTCGATCGGCTCGGTCCGTAGAGGAACACCGAAAACGCACATACGAAGAACACGAGAAACCGGAACTGTGCCCCGAAGAGAGGCGGTCCGCAGAAGGCATGGGTGCTGATGTTGATCTGCCAGCAGAGGAAGAGGCTGACGATCGCCTGACGGCGGCCCGTCAGGGCCCACGCGCAGATCAACAGATAGGCCAGAGCCGACGTCGGGGCCGACGCCACGCGGAGCACCATGGCCAACAACGGCACGAGCACCAGCCCGATCTGCCGGAAGCGGAAGGCTCCCCCGTCGGCCTGCACGGGGATCCTGGGGAGGAAATCCCCCCAGCCACCATCGAGTGCTGGCGCGGACGCTGCATGGACCTGGGAAGACATGGCGGGAATCATGGCGGGTGGGGGGAATCACTTTTCAGCGATCGGATGGCCCACAAACCGCGAGCCTGTCGAGGAAAGCGCAGACACCGGCCGCGGGATCGTGCCTTTTGGCCACCGCATGGACACGGCTCCGGTGCTCCC
>Ga0209829_10003595_pt1 | contig 11225 bp, 16 predicted proteins | sample C_140205_EF_Meta_FD_187311 | JGI IMG/M metagenome (GOLD analysis project Ga0209829, IMG submission 187311) | Freshwater microbial communities from Lake Croche, Canada to study carbon cycling - C_140205_EF_MetaG (SPAdes) (version 2) | ecosystem: Environmental > Aquatic > Freshwater > Lake... | reverse complement strand
AGACGATTGTTCTCCTTAGAGGTGCCAACATTCTATAGAGTTAGAGGACTTTTTATTTAGGTGCCGCGCCACCCTCCCTCGATCCATTCCTTGACTTTTGCATGAACCTGTGTGTACCTATCTGGGTCCTCTGCAAAGATGGGCCGAGTCGTCGTTTCTAAGAACTTCTGGAAGTTTTCACGACATACTTTCCTCTTTTCATCTCCAGGCCTCCGTGTGACGGTCGGATCCCCATGTTTCTCATTCATGTAGGCCGCCATCTTCACTCTCATAGATCCCGCATGGACTCGAGCAGGATTAATCTCATCCCACCGATCTCCGCATTCCAATGTTTCCACTGTCCTCATAGCCAGATTCAATCTCGACATCCGTTTCCTATAACTAGCCATAATCTGCGAATGCATCGCCTCCGTCGCTTGAGGCCCCGCCAAATAATAGGCAAATGCTTTTGCAATCAGCCTTAACTTCTTTCCTTCACGTGGTGCCCATTTCGCGAGAAAACTCACGGGGCCTCCATATGGGAGTCTCTTTTCATCCTCTTCCAGTTGTTTAGCCGCTATCTTGAAGATATACCTGGGAGGTATCTCATACGAAATAAGGTTGAAAAGATCCATCCAACTCCCATAATGGGGTACTAACTCCAAGAGGCTGATCGTGAGATCAGGATATACCTCGTAGAGAGTTCCCATTATAATGTAAAACGGCTTCCTTAAGCCCTTCCCGCCGCGTACATCGCGGAGGTTGAATGCCTGGACGATCATCTGTAAGAGTGCTGCATCCGACTTTGAAGCGATAATCTGTAGCGTCATGAGCCGAATATCCGTCATCATTTTTATATCACCTACATGATCTAACTGCGTTTTCACATAATCTATCATGCCTTGGGATGCAGACATTCTATATGAAGATTGTTTCACTCCTTAGGTATAGGATGAACTGTTGCCAAAATGCCGATTTCGATTTTCTTGTGAATGGAGTGAAGGTGCGTGAACGGAATCTACAGGCGGATGGATCTACGCTCCAGTTCTTTCCCTATAGGAATATCAAGACGGCTCGCTATAACTATACACGTGGCGATGGAGGGACGTTGACCATCTGGATTGCCGATACGAAATATATCTATTCATTCCCTTGTAATGACGGGGGCTCCAAAGTGTTTGAGCAGATTATTGGGAACTTGCCCACTTAACACTTTAAAGGCAGTGTTGTAGGCTATGGCACAACACTTTATAGTAAGTGTTGTAGGCTATGGCACAACACTTTCGTAAAATTGCTCGGTTTTATGCCAGATTTACACGGTAGGGATGTACAACACCATCAATCAGTCTTGCGAGATTCGCCTAGCTAATGGTAAGGTCCTACAGGGATACGCTCTTCGCCCTGTAATGCCCGCTGCTGCAAGAGGAAAGGGACATGTGAAAGTAGCCAGCCCCGATGGGTCAAAAACATACTGGTACGATGACGGGCTCGTCAGAAAAGAGTTGCCTGATGGCGAGATCATGCTCTTTCCATCCAAACCCACGTTTGCCGATGCCTTCAAAGCAAAGCCCGAGGGATCCTACTACGAGTTCTTGGGTAACGGCTCTGTTACCTACCAGCGGGGCTCATTCATTCTCTACTGGTCATCAACCGTAAAAGGGCCCGTTACCATCGGCCAGATCTCTTTCACACACAACTGCAAAAACTGGTTCGCCTTTGACGGCGAATGTGATGATGAGTGTACAGAGGCGTGTGAGTGTGTTGACTAGCGGACAAGGATGTGGGCGTAGATCACCATGGCGTAAGAGGAAACCATGATGAAGAGGCACGTCAGGCAGGTGTACATCATCGTCTTTATGGTTTCGCGGTCATGGGCAATGTCCTTTTTTTCCGCCATGATATCATTCGCATGTTCTAGCCACATGGAGTTGGCCTCTTGGAGCTCGTCGTTGAAGCGCTCCAGTAGGGCAATGTGTTTCACAAGAGGACTCGTCTCTTCCTCGGAGATCTGAACAGGAATGGGGTGGAGTTCCAGGAACTCGCCAATGGTGCTCTCAGGGTTCTCATCAGCATAGTTCAGCAGGGTCTCAAGATAGGTAGTCAGGATCTCAGATCGCTTCAGCTTTTCCTCGTCGAGTTGCTCTTCAGGCTCTTCGGGTTCTACAGGCTCTGACACCCTGTCAATCTTCTTCATGATGGCCCACGAGCACGCAATCCCGTAGGATGAGGCAACCATGAAACACGCGATGAGACTGTTCAATGTGAGCAAGTACATTGTATGTGACATCAAAGCTCGACAACCGCAGCCTCAATTTTTGCGCTCACTCCCTGGATGAATCTGGATCCCTTTGCCCAAGCACTCTCCTGAAAGACGTCATCACGCGCCGCGCGCACCCACTTCTCCGAAAAATGGTTCTTCTTAGCCCGCTCAATCATATCCTTCAGCTCAACTTGTGTCCCCTCCTTCACATCATAGTTCGCCAAGAACCACTTCACAAACTCCCTCGTCTTATCATCGAGAATCTCCGAGAGTCTCTCCTTCACAAATACACTCGGGCGAAGATAGGTCTCAGTCTCCGTAAGAATTTCAGTCGCCGTCTCATCCGTCCCCAAGGCCACTCGCAGAATCGTCTGGACTTGTGCCTCCGCCTCCAATAGATAACTGCTGAACTCGGTGAACATGGCATCCGTGCGCTTCTTGTGACCCACCAGCGAGTTCTTGTGCTTCGTCACCGCCGTGAAATGACTCCTCAGCAGATTCGTCACCAAAGACGCCTTCATCTCCAAGGCCCTCACCGCCTCTGCATCATCCTTGATAGGCTTCGACATACTCTCAATCGTGTCGAAAAAGGGCCGCAGAGTCTGGAGATAAAACACGGGATCGTCATGCCTCATGAAGTTGGAAAGAAAGAGAATAAAGCGCCCATCATCCAGGAACTCAATATCCACATCGCCCCCACGCGACCTTCCTACAATCCCCTGGCGTAGACTCACAAGCACTCCACCCTTCACATCAGGATGGAGTCTCAGATCACGGCGGAACTTGTTCACCTCCTCCGTCGAGACCATCCGCGTGTAGTTCTTCACTTCCCAGAAATAGGCACCACTCTGACGCGTCATACGGATATCAGCCGTCTCGGACTCCTTGCTCACCACCGAGATATCACAGTCATAGGCCCGCTTCAAATAGTTCTCCATAATGTTCTCACCCAGCGTCCCCTTGTCCTTTGAAGATGCCAGTGTCTTCGTCATAGACTGCTGTAGAGACTCCACGCGCTTCCCCACCACCTCCATGTTCTTCTCCATCATGTCCTTCAGACGCTGAATCTGCTCATCCTTCGCCGCCAGAAGCATATCAGTCGAAGCCTTCAGCTCCTTTTGGAGATTCGACCGCAGCTCCGTGGCTCCCATCTCCAACATCTCCACCCGCGATTGCGCAATACGCATGGCCTCCTCCGCCTTTGCCTTATCCTGCTTCAACTTCGTCATCGCCGTCTGCTGCTCGCTCGCGACTTCGCGCATCGTCTCCTCAAAATCCCGGGTGGCCTGGGCCATAACTTCCGAATGCGTCTCCTGGCGTACTGCATCCGCCCCCTTCTTCTGAATGTAGCTGAGGGCATCGGCGCCGAGACGGAGAGCAATGGCAATCTCCTTGGGACCCTTTTCTAAGTATATCGCTGGGATTACAAAACTCAACGGTACACTTACACGAAATATCTTTGTCGTAGCCATTCTACATGTCATGGCGATCAGGCTTTGGGTAGCCTTAGACCCGTATCCAGTTCGATAAGAACAGATCGGGGTTATAGTTTCCAATCCATTTCCCAGGATATACAACAGGAGCACCAACTTCTCCGCATCCCAGAACTGCGCCCCACCAGCCAAAGGTCGAGTTACTTATCACAGCACCACCCTGACAGAGACTCATAACCATCAAACCATTCAGCTCATCTGGCTCGTCTATGATATCATACTCGCTAAGCCATGCTTGCTGCCGACACCAGGCAATATCATCCGATACAACCAACCATCGCCTTTTCCCAAGGGTATGCTGCTTTATTACATCTATACCCGGTATAAAATACTTCTCATCCTGAACAAAAAATACATTAGGATCTTGTACAAGATAATCCCCGCGCCTAACGTGTACGAAACTTGTCTGTCTCGCATTATGAATGCGGTACTTCTCTCGCATCAGGGAACGAATATCTGAGAGACGTGAAAAAAGGTCTTCGCGAACGAGAGCGACCTGTGATTCAATAGGTGGAAGATATTGAAAGTAGCCCTTTATTGCAATCGATTTTAGGTCCTTATATTCGTCAGGATTCCAGGGGTCGAAAGGACCGGATTGTTCCTTTCGGAGCTGTACTTCCCCTGGGGCGCCCTCGGGGCCAATCGCTTTCGCGCGGATATAGAGCCGATTTCGATAATCTCTACCCGAATGCTTATTCATTTCACAAGGTGCTAGCCATAGAGTTCCTCCGAGCTTGGAACTCAATGCAAGTCCAGCACAATATTCAAAGAGTTGATTTCCGATACCTCCTGAGAGAATTATAATAATACATTCCGACATTCCTCTACTCCTATTAGAATGGGGACAAAGAGTTTAGGTCAACTGGAAAAACACGCGTATTTTATTCTCTTCATGGCGACCATTTTGGTCCTCTTTTGGCACGGAGTATGGGGGATTGCCGACATGCTGGGAGATCATATTGAGCATAATCACAATATCAGAAAGCTACATTTTCATATTGCGACCATCTTTCTCGTTGTCCTGATTATTGGACTCTTTCCAAAGATCTTGGACAAGTTATAAGGGCTCTTCGCCCTGGCTTCTAAAGGCGACACACTCCCTACAAGGACAGTCCTCTTTCCCCGTGCAGTTACATTTCATACAAGGACCGTTTAATGGTTCGCGGCATGTCTCACAGAGGTTTGCCGCGGTCAAACAGGCCTTCACTGCTGGTATACAGTCCTTACAGGGTTGGAAAAAATGGGTGTATTGCGTTTCCATGAGCTTCGTGACTGTAATCTGCTTGGGGACTCCGCATTCCACACAGAGATTATCAGCAAGGGCTCGTTCGATCCATCCCCTCTCGAAATCTGTTTGACATGTATCACACATGCACTCACAGCCTTCTGGAGGACATTCCGCGTTCTCGTGCTTACAGGGCTCCATATAGGTGTCTCTATCTCGGCCGCTTTGAGCCCTTCTGCGTGCAACAGTCACGGCGCCCAAGCGGAAAGGGATTCTTACACTCACGATTCTGTATAAGGTCCTTGACGCTTATCTCCCCGTCTATGAGCTTCTGTAGATGCGCCTCGCACGGAACAAAGCCACAGTTATAGAGGCCAGCTTCCGTTATCCGCGTCATAAGAGCTTCTTGATCGCACTTCATGTGCTTTAGCTCAACGAACTCCTCAATACAGCACTGTGGATAGCCATAAAACTTTCCGCGTTCCATAGAAAAAAATCCGGGTGGCCTAGTCCTCAAATTTAGAATGCCTGTGCTGCCAGTCCTGGAAGATCGTGTGGATACACGCGATTCCTCTCCGTTCTTAGGGCCTCTTTCAGCTGTGGAGGAAGATCAATACTCCCATCCTGGTTCACCAACTTGTGGACTCTGGCGTAATCCAGTATCAAGCTATGAACATCCCGTACAGATATGGTCCCATCCCTCGTCATCCATGAAGGCCCGCAAAAGGCCTTGAACTCGGCGGTGGGCTTCCGCTTAGTAGTATCTAAATGTACACGCTGAAAGGGGTTCGCCGGAACAGGTGGCACAAAGATACCATTCTCCGAGCAGAACTCCATCAGCTTGGTGAACTTCTCGGGGGTGCCAACCTCGACCAAGACTTTCACGGATTCATATTGTGCGTCCATTTGTGACTGCTATAAGGTGTAGGTGGTATGTCAATTTTTACAGGTCAGCCCGTTTCCTTGCAGCATCCCAGAACTTCTTGGCCACTGGCTCCTTTACAACCACCAAAGGATTCGTTGCCTTACGAGATGCGCGCTCAAGAGGAGTCCCATCCTCGTTCATACATTGGGCGTATTTCAGGAACTTCTGGGAGTCTTCCATGAGCTCGGGCGAGAACTCGGGGGCAGTGCTCCAATCCGTGGTAGGAGACCAGGGATATTCCGTATCGACCACGCAGAAGTCCTGGGTGGTGGCTCCTAGATAGTTCCAGCCGTTCGCCAAGACCTGGGCCTCGGTCATCTTGCGCGGATCTGTTTCCTTTTCTTGGCGAATACCGTCCTCGAGCGCCTTTCGCTCACGTTCAATGGCGTCTCCCACAACCTCTGTAAGAGGCTTTGCAAGACGTGTACGGATCTGGGTCCAGGTGGCTCCGCTGCTAGTAGGACTCATGGAGTTCAGAGTTGGAAAGAGCGTGTCGGAGGTCATGTCATCGACGCTGAGCGTGAGTTCTTCTTTTTTAGCGGTTCTCTGTGAGGGTGGGACGTAGGCACGGGTCTTGGGTGCCTCGGGCTCGATCTTCTTCATGCGAACTGGCTGCAGAACGATACCATCGCATGCTTTTGGTTGTGACATTCTGCCTTGTAAAAAAGGGTGGGCCTGCCTACGCCCTTAAATTTTATAAAGTGGTGTGCTGGAGTTAAGCATCCCTCTGGGATGCTTATTTTGTGCTTACACCAAGACCGAAGTGGTGTGCTGACACCACCACAGAAGCTACCTAGTTATGAAGCTCTCGCAGCATCCGCTGCTCACGCAACTTCCGCCTGATCATCCGCTGGCGACGACCCTCCACACGGATCCAGCCCTCGTCCTCATCCAGCTCTCTGTGCTCCTTGAAAGCCCTTGGTGCCGCCTTCTCCTGAACCAGCCCTGGGCCACAAGAGGGCTGGCGGTAGTTGAGCTTGAAGATCCCACCAACCACCGGCTTTCCATCGAGATGGAAGAGCTGGTAGTGAGCCTCCGCGACTCCAAAGAGGTTGGAAGAGCTCTCCGCCGAAATGATGCGAACGTTGGTGGGCAAAGGATCCATACAAATATTTCACGGGTCGCCAGCCTCAATTTTTAGTCCACGGCAATCCAGACTGTGATGAGCTCATTTGTACGGTACCGCTTTATGTACCCCTTTTTTTCGAGGAGCTCGATACACCTATCGATATGGGTGTAGTCAATCCCTGCAAGAGTTGTACGGAGATAGATATGGTCGGCCGTTAGGGCACGCCCCTCCATGACTTCCAGGATATGACGCTCAACACGCCCTAATGATCTATCCGTAGCTTTCATCATGAATTGTATCATCCAGGAAATGAAGAAGCCCGCGAGGAACTCTTGTATGCTCCAGACCCAAGGCTTCGTGAATTTGAACGTCTTGTTGTTCCGCAGGACCATCTCCGTGCCAGTATAGACATAGTCGCAGATATAGGTGCCTTTGATCAAATAACAAGGGGCAAACATGGTATGCTTTAACTCTGGGCCCTACAAATCCTCAATTTTGGCCTCGAAAGGCTTCCACGTTTGAATAGGGCTCTTTTGAGAGCTTTATCCTGTACTTCTTTTGTTCATCCAAGTCCTTCACTGGATGATAGAGATGATTCTCATCCACTGCATCCTCATTCCAGTTGTGCCTCCAAATAATCGTAGAGAGTTGGTCAGGCATGGCCAGATTCATATTGTTCTCTGCAACGAGCGTGTTGAACAAGATCTCTATAAAGACGAGGCGGTGATGTTGCTTTACAAACTCTGATATCTTTGTAAGAAGTGCCCTTGAAAGACGTGAGGCACAGACCATACTTCTGTACAATGGTTCCTTGAGATTCTGTTCTGCGTCGTGCCACCACCCGAACTCTGGGTCTTCTGTACGACTGATATTCTGTTTAGCAATCAAATCTGCTTCAGGATGTTTCTCATCCATATCGGTAAGTAGGGATGCACGGGGAATAAAGACGTCTTCTTCGATAAACCATACATGATCAGGTGATACATCTTTGACGCAAAAATAATAGAGAGCCTTGTCCCATGCAGAAGGTACCTTATTTATGGCTAGGTTTGACTTGTTATAGTTGGCTTTTATGACCTCTTGGTCGCTTATCTTTATGAAGGTGACGTATGATTCCTCTGCCGTCGTGCAATAGATGTCATCACAGATGATATACACGGTGTAGAACTTGGAGATCTTCTTGGCGAAGCTGAGGACAATATCGTTCGGACACACGCACATCAGACAGACTACTATTTTTTGGACTTTGAAGGGTTCTACAGGCCGGGAAGGACGTGATATCATATAAAGAACGATAATAAGAAGCAAAAAGAAAATGTAGTAGTAGATCATCTTATTTTGTTATGATATTTTTGGATTGGCTGGGGGTTACTTGACCTTATGGTTACTTGACCTTATGGTTACTTGACCTTGTGGAAGGTACCCTCCCTGAAGATGAAGAGCATGGGCTGGCCGTCGGCCATATCAGCGCCCATCTCTGCAAAGCTGTTGTAGGCCTGCTCGTGAAAGTCCACGATCTTGCCCATATAGTAGGCAATCTCGCGGAGAGCGCCCTTGACTTGGACGTAGAGCTGCGTGCGACCAAGAGTCCTGAACTTGTAGGGGTGCTGGAGGCTCCTCTCTCGACCCACATCCCGTGACAGAGCATCCAGTTTGGCAATGCGTGTCTCTATTTTCTTCAGGGACTTGCGGGAGGGGGTGAGCAGCACCTCTTCTCCCCCATCTTGCAGAGTCCTGTGAATCCCGTCCCTGTAGTACTTGGCGTAGCTCTGCAGGGTGTCGAGCTCGTTTTGGATAGAGGGCATAGACCATGCACAGGAGGTAATCTTGAAGCGATCAAAGAGTGTGTGGACGAGAGTGGCGTCGAAGTGGAAAGGAGGGCGGGGCATGTCCAGGCGCTTCTCGAGCACCGTGCGCGTGTCATGCTCATAGGCAGTGATCTCACCTGTAGATGGAAGTGAGTTGGTCCAGGCATCGTAGTCTGGGAAGGTCGAGATCTGTGATCGTTCTGTACCGTCCTCCACGGTCTTCACCTGGACGACGCCCTTCTTGGTCTGGATAGCCGTGCGGCGGTTTTCGCCATGGCGCCATCTGAACATGGTCTTCATAGGGATGGGGTTGGGCTTGGGCTTAGGCGTCACAGGAGCAGGCTCGAACAAGTCAGGCCTACCATAGTTCATCATCATGATCTCGTCTTCGCTCAGAGTTGTTGCCATGATTGGGGTAAAAAAGGGGGAGCTGGTAGCGCGGTTCAATTTTTGGATCACCTTTCACATCGTTTACACCTCCTGCCTTCAAGAGGAAACCTACACCTGGGACAGAGCCATAGTATCTGCTCGAACTGCATGCAGGTGTCAATATAGCCCTGGCGCCCTGGGATTGTCACACCAGGTGAGATGTCAATAGGAGGTACATATTGTAAGACGGCAGCCTTCTCCTTTATCTCTTCAGCGAAGGACTTGGTCTTCTTCTTCCAGATGAGAAGGTCTTGTGCAGGCATGGGATAAAAAAGAGTAGAGGCCCCCTCAGCTTCAATTTTAAACCGGCTGGCTCCAGACTGTGAACGTGGTCCACTCGCTGCTGTTATACACACGGTAGCGTATGCCTGTAGAGTAAAGGGCCTTCAGTATTACAAGAATATCTTCTACAGGTTCCTGCGAATAGACGCAGAGCATAACGCGGGGCTTGTCAAGATCCCTCAGATAGAGGTGCTGAGCGAAGGGCTGTAGACAGGTCTTCACAACGCAATCATCCCACTCGATCTGCTCGTCGAACTCGACTTCGTAGTTTGTGTAGTAGCCCATTTGAGTCAGTAGAAGGGCTCGCCGGCTTCAATTTTAAAAGTAGCCTCGCAGCGGGTTCTGGCTTATCCTGTAGCCACGTCTCGAGACGGCTGTACGCAGCGTATAGGGTCTGACTTTACTCCCCCTCGTGTACCGTACCAGCTCTACCACCCTCTGATCGATGTTCTCGAACTTTGGTTTACTTGCAGTGCAGCCCATGGTTGTTATAGGGCGCGTGGCTTTTAACCCAGTCAAACTTACAGTGAAAAAGAGAGTATTTTATACTCTCTACATCATTGTCCTTCCAGGACCCCATCCTGAAGAGGGGAGGCCACCAGGCATCGCAGGACCAACCGCTGGATGTCCTTGGGGGAGGGAGGGGAAGTGATGGGGTAAATTGATATGGCGTCCACGAACTGCCTTCGCCTTGGCAATAAGTTCTTCTGCAGAAGGACCGGTGTACCCTGTTGTGCGACTCACAGCTACAGCCTTTCTTACTTGCTCAAGTCCAGCAGCCTCTGCAAGGTAGTAATCGTTCCTGTTTCCAAGAGACTGGTTGAGTGAGCCAGATGCTATGTAGTAGTTGTCAATATGGTTTGCCCCACCTTTGCTCTCAGCAATGATATGACATACATGCTGGTCAGCATTAAGAGGTAATCCCTTTCGCGCATACATACTGCGGAACTGGGCGGTCGTCATGAAATCCTGCGCACGTAATGCGACTACAGGCTCTCGTGCTTCAAACAGCTCCGCAAGTTCCTTCTGAGCAAGGGCTCGTTCTGCAACCGCCTTCTCCTCCTCTATCTTCTTGACAGCCCACTCTTTCACATTAGAGAGGTCCTCCTCATGCTGAAATATCTCCCTTTGCCTCTTTTCAGCCTCTTGCTTTTCTTTCTCAGCCGCTATCACACGTTGGCGATTCGCTTCCTGGATCCGTTCCTCCTCCTTAAGACGAGCGAGTTCACGCATCCTTGCACGCTCTAGCTTAGCCGCAGGCGTTACGGATGGATTCTTACAGAGGAGGCTATAGTTGTGAATAGCCCACCAGGCTGCGTTATATATACCTCCTGTTGTGAAGCCTTGGGGACTATATGAAGGAACAGATACACCAGCTTCACTGGCTATAGAGCGAGAGCGCTCATTCAGGAAATTAGCCCAAGATCCTAAGTTCCTGGCTGTGAATGCTGTCCCTTTCCATCCCACCCACCCACCATCTTCAAACGGTACTGGAATTTTTGGGAAACTATAGCCAGATATGGAGTTGGTTGGCACTTCTGTAAAAGTACAGCCAGGATGTTCGTAGACGAATCGATTCTTCAGCTCGTCAAGAGTAGGAGGATATGAGAGCTGAGGCCCGCGAAGGTCTTGACCACTTCCACGAGACATACCTTGGCGCATCTTTGCTATAGGGTGTATACCATTGGCCCATGGTGGGCCGGCGTTCAATTTTAAAATTAAAAAAAGATGGGGGCGCGTAAGAACACGTGAAAA
>Ga0209829_10003592_pt1 | contig 11230 bp, 14 predicted proteins | sample C_140205_EF_Meta_FD_187311 | JGI IMG/M metagenome (GOLD analysis project Ga0209829, IMG submission 187311) | Freshwater microbial communities from Lake Croche, Canada to study carbon cycling - C_140205_EF_MetaG (SPAdes) (version 2) | ecosystem: Environmental > Aquatic > Freshwater > Lake... | reverse complement strand
ACAACACCGCACCTGACAACAACCCCGTACATGAGGCGATTGAGTTCTACTGGGGCAAGCGTTGCGAAGTCTTCGAGCCGACGTGCTGTGTGTGCGAGGCGTGGAAGCAGTTTGACGACAACTTTAAGGAGAACGAAGAATGAAAGAGCATAAAAGCTGCGGGTGCAAGACCTGCCGACTCGGGGCTGGCAGTGCATGGGGCAAGTTCGTGCATCGCCTTGTCAACAAGCGCGTCAGACAGATGGTACGCCATGCGTTGCGCAACAACCCCGAAGATGTTTTTTTCGGGCAAACCAAGACGCCTTACACAGACTAACCGTAACACCAGAATCTAACATCTGTTAGAAACCAACCCTATCTAGGAGAACCATATGTACGGCAACTTAAGGAACACCGGCATCAGGGTACTACACACGTATGAGGATGCGCACTACCTGCTTAAGAACACCAAGCCTATCCGTGGGCGCAGTACGAATTGCTACCCGTTGGGCAACCGCAAGAAGGTGGATATGCTCCACATGCGTATCGTAGAGGCAGGGGCTGGCGAGGGCGACGTTCAATGCTACCTGCACAACACGCCAGTAGTGACGTTCAAGAAGCCAACCGCATCGGGAACCGAGGTCAGTGTTACCTACGGCAACTGGGCAACCAACACCACGGCTATGTTCATTGGTGAAGTTCTTGGCTTGAGTGCGCGAGTATTCAACAATGAGATCGTAGTATCTCTCCCAGACGACGGGGAGTACCGCATACCAAGGTTCACCGCACTCCAGCTACACAAGGACTTCAACTCCCATACATACAAGGCAGTCAACGCAGAGAACTGCTATGTCCACAAGACGAGCCGCAAGGCAGTCAACAACATCAAAAAACAGTATTCCGAATTCATAACGTGGTACTCAGGTATGTGCAAGCTCAGAGGGAGCGCAACAATCGGCGCGTTGGAGATCGCTAACGGCAGGGAAGAGCTGAACCACAACCAGCACAACATGGGTGGCTTGAATCCCCTTGCTGCCGACTTCCCTGCCAATGCGAACACCCTGCGCAAGCAGATGCTGAGTACCAGCTACGAGGACAACCTCGCGGCGTTCTATACCCTAGTGGCTAAGTCAGGCGACACACGGTACAGCTACCGGAACAGCAATTACAACTACAACAACAACGTCAACTTCGAAGGCTACCGCATAACCCTGAAATGGATGATGGACGGACTTAACGAGATGCTGCTTGGCTTGCACCGTGACGAGGTGCTTGTGCGTACTGAAGTACCGCTTGGCATAGTGAAGAAGGACAGCAACGCTCGGTTCTTCGAAGCTGGATGGGACAGGTATTACCACGAAGACTAACCCCAAAACAAAGGCGTATTACCACGCCAATAACTTGACAATGCTACCTAATCGTGTTATAATGTGTGTAGTAGAGAAGTACCAACCAAGCAGTACCCACCCCAGAATCTAACATTTGTTAGAAACTGGAAACAACTGGAAAACCTAGGAGTTACAAATGGCTGAGATCAACTTTGGTACTACCGTGTCGCTGGCAGAAGCTGCAACCCTGATCGCTGGCACGCCGATGAACCGCTACCTGCTGGAGGGTGAACCCGGAATTGGCAAGTCATCCATCATCAAGCTGCTCGCAACGATGTTTCCTACCCATAACACGGCATACGTAGACGTGCCCAACTTGGACTTAGGCGATATCGCTATGCCGGTGATCGACCGCGAGACTAAGACCACCGTGTACTACCCCAACGCTCGGTTCAAGATTCATCTGGGCAAGCCGGTGATTACCATGCTCGACGAGTTCACCAAAGGGCCAGACCCTGTAAAGAACATGCTGCACCCCATGCTTGAGGTGTCCAACCCTCGCTTGGGCGATATCTCGGTTCACTATGAGTCGCTGACTTTCTTGACCGGCAACATGTCCGGCGATGGTGTGGGCGATAGCATGAAGGCGCATACCCGCAACCGCATTATTCCCTTGCATGTACGCAAGCCAGACGCAGACGAATGGATGGAGTGGGCGATGAACAACGACATTGCACCAGAAGTTATTGCGTGGGTACGTCAGTATCCACACGCATTAGCAAGCTACACGGACTCAGCCAATGCCGACAACCCGTACATCTTCAACCCGCGCAAGGCGATGAAGGGCTTCGTGTCTCCGCGTTCGCTGGAAGTGGTGAGCAACATCATCAAGACCAGAGCGAAGTACTCAACCAATGCCTTGATAGCAGCAATGACGGGCGCGGTGGGTGAGTCGGCAAGCAGGGATATGCAGGCGTACATCGAGTTCTCCGATCAACTCCCAACGTGGGAGAGCGTGACCACCAACCCGCGTACTGCGAGTGTGCCTACTTCGGCAGGGGCTTGTGCAATCATTGTGTTTGGAGCCATCAACAAGGTGACGAAGGATACGTTCTCTCCATTCATGGAGTATCTGGAGCGGTTCGAAGCAGAGTGGCAAGCGTGCTTCGCCATCAACATTGCCAAGACACCGGCTAAGCAGAGCATCGCGTTCGGCAACAAGAAGTTCGCAGAATGGGTGCAGAAGAACGAGGACTTGCTGTAATGAAGATGAACGTCACCAAGGTCGAGTTGTACAAGTCAGAGCCGTACAGCGTGTACACAAACAAGGGTATGCACACGTACAGGGTGACGTACTGGTACGAGTCAGATCTTAAGAACGGGGATGCCCCCACATTTTGTACTTACCTAACTGCCAGAGACGAGCTTGATGCTCTCATGGTATTCAACAAAGGAAACTAACAAATGTTAGAAATCACGGAAGTCAAGGACAAGGAAGAACGCCGACTCAAGAAGGTGAAGATCGACATCATGCGCAACCCCAAGTTCGCGCTGTGGTCAGGACTCATGACTGTGGGTAGTACGCGAGTCGAAGACGGTGTGCCTACGGCGGCAACCAACGGACGGGATGAGGTGTACGGACGAGCGTTCATCAAGAGTCTGGATAACAAGGAGCTTGCGTTCGTGGTCATGCACGAGACCATGCACAAGGCGTACCGTCACCTGTTCACATGGCGCAAGCTGTGGGAGGAGAACCCGAAGCTGAGCAACCAAGCATGTGATTACGTCATCAACATCCAGCTTACGGACATGGATGTGAACCAAGAAGTCATCGCTATGCCTACCAAGGCAGGGAAAGCTATCGGGTTAGTTGACCCCATGTTCCGAGGGATGAATGCCAAGCAGGTGTTCGATATTCTCAAGCAGGGGCAGAGCGAGGATGGTGAGGGTGAAGGCGGTGAAGGTGAGGGCGGCGGTGGTGGTGGTGGGCTGGATGACCACGACTGGGAGGGTGCGAAGGAACTGACCGAGAGTGAGAAGACTGCGCTTGGCAAGGACATTGACTCAGCGATACGGCAGGGCGTGATTGCCAACAACAAGGTAGCAGGACAGGGGCGTGGTGGGCTGAGCCGTGAGTTACAGGACTTGCTCGAACCGGAGGTGGACTGGCGTGAGGTGTTGCGTGAGTTCGTTACCAGTACGTGCGCAGCCAAGGACGCATCCTCATGGCGCAGGGTGAACCGACGCTTCCTGCATACCGACGTGTATATGCCTAGCTTGATCGGTGAGAAGGTCGGGCACTTGTGTGTCGGTGCGGATATGTCAGGGTCGGTGTGGTCGGACGCCAAGATGGTGACGGAGTTTATGTCAGAGGTAAAGAGCATCGCTGAGGATGTGCGCCCTGATCGCGTGGACTTGATGTATTGGGACTGCGAGGTTGCTGGACATGAGGAGTACGACAGCGGGACTGTGGGCAACATCATCAACTCTACGAAGCCCAAGGGTGGTGGCGGCACTGATCCTACTTGCGTATCACGGTACATGAAGAAGAAGGATATCAAGCCGCAAGCGTTGATTATGCTGACCGATGGGGAGATCGGTGACTGGGGCACTGACTGGGATGTACCTGTACTTTGGGTCATCGTGGGCGGCAACAGAGTGACTGCACCTGTGGGCAAGACCATTCATATCAGGAACAACTAGGAGAACCGTATGAAAGCGATTGTAAGTATTGGATACACCACGTTCGTTATGGACATGGACAAGGCTACGGCATTGTTGACGTTGGTTGGCAATGCGGAGACATACGAGACGAAGTACCACAAGGCAGAGGATGGTGGGACTACGCATCATGTGTTTGATACGGATATCAATTCTGTATCGCTCAAACTTATGTCGGACTCCATGTACAGCATGGCTAAGCTGGCAGGTAAGCCGGTAGGTTAACAGTCACTTCAAACCAAAATCTAACATTTGTTAGATTTTAAAAACTATCACGGAGAATCAAATGAGCATTACATCTAGCGCAGTATTAGTAGAGTTGAACATCAGCGTATGGACTGCCAGCAAACTGGACAAGGGCGCAACCGAGATCGTGCTTAGCAGCAATCAGGCAAGCAAGGGCAGCGCAGAAGTCAGGAAGAACCTGCTTGCCGGTACTAACAAACGCAAGGACATTGCAGACTACGCAGCTATGTGTAGGCTGTATCACAGCACCACTACTATGTCGTGGGCAAACAAGGGGCCGAGACTCCTGCCGACTTCGCTGTTCATGGGCTACAAGCAACGCATGAATACGTTTCAGAGCAACTACGGTGTGCTGACCCAAGGACTGTACGACTGCTACGAGGACTTGATCGACTTGGCAAAGCACCACATGGGTACGCTGTTCGACAGCAATGACTACCCTTCTATCGACGAGCTTAAGAGCAAGTTCGGGTTCTGCTTGCGGTTCAGCCCCTTGCCGGAGTCAGGTGACTTTCGATTGGATATCCCCAACCAAGAGATGCAAGAGCTAACGAAGCAGTACGAAGAAGACTTCGGCACGCGACTCAAAGACGCAATGCGTGAACCGTGGGACAGGCTGCACAAGACCTTGGTGGGTATGTCGGAGAAGCTGACCGATGTGCAAGGCGATGAGGAGACCAAGCGGCGGTATCACGACACGTTCGTTACTAACGCACAAGGACTGTGCGAGATGCTGACTCACCTGAACATCACCAAAGACCCGAAGCTGGAAGAAGCGCGGCGTGCGCTGGAGTTGACGATGGTGGGCGTGGACATCGACTCGATCAAGGAGTCTCCTGATGTGCGTAGTAGCGTCAAGTCTAAGGTAGATGACATTCTCAAGCGGTTCGACTGGTAAGGATACCAACATGGCAACCTACACAAACATAACCCCCCTAATGAGTATGGGCGATCAAGGTAAGGAAGTAGAATCCAAAGTTCACCCTACGCTTGCCCCCTTGCTTAATGAACTGGCACTCAAGTATCCACAGTGGACATTCAAGTGCAATAGCGCATGGACTCGGTACAACGGGGAACGGATGGTCAGGGCATTCGGTATCTTTGAGAAGCGGGAGTCAATAGGTTCCGTTGGGATAGAGGCATCCAGTAACGGCAACATGGTGTTCTGCATCCAGAACGAGCGCATTGGTCACGTTAGAACTAGGAGCGATACGGTAAAGACCAAGGACATAAAGCGTGCTGCTGCTATGGTCAAGAAGTTCGTTAACCCTAAGACCCTAGTCGAAAGGTTCTATGAGAAAAGAACGCTGGCAGATGCGGTATTGGCTACGGTCAAGCGCAGCAAGATGGTAGCTGTGAACAATGCTGAGAGTCCCATGCACGCTCTTAAGCACAAGTTTTTCGAAGCCAATGTAAGTTTGTTTGTGGAGAGCCTAGACCCTGCGGGGTTGAAGCTTATGGCTAAGCTAACTGAGGCAAAACAGGAGTTAGTTGCTTGCAACACTGTGACCGATGCTTGGAATATGACTGGTGACAGCGTGCTTGTCAGTGTGTACGGGCAGGACTACATGCTGAGTGACGAGAGTAGGGTAGGTATAGTAGGACATTCACCGTACCCCAGTGGGCGTATGTCATCCGAGGAGTTACCTGAGCATATCCGTACTGCGATAGGTATGTTGAAGTTGGTGCAGCCCACGCAGATCATAGAGGGTATGGGTATGCGTGTTGACGAGGAGAGTTTTATTGTGACGAGGAAGAAAGATGATTGAAGCTAACCAACGAAAGAGAGGGAAGGGCAAGAAGTTGGCCCTGTTCATGACAAGTATCAGACTGAGCGTATCTACATTGGACTACTTTAAAAAGCATTACCCCGATACATCGCAAGGAAAGATGCGTGAAGTACTAGCAGCGTATGTACAAACTCAAACCCAAGGAGAATCAAATGACGAAGCCAAATAAGACAGCACGCGCACGCACTATGCTTAAGAAGCACCCCAACATGCCAGTTAAGGAGCTTGCCGCCCTAGTGGGTTGCACAGTAGCTACCATCTACAAGATGCGGTCTATGGCGAAGAAGGACAAAGCAGCCGCACTACATTCGTCAGTGACCCACGGCTACGAATTTCTTGAAGATGATGACATGCTCAGCCCCCCTGCCGTCATGCCTGAGCCTACCGCTAACCAAGTACAAGTAGGTGGCGATCACTATCGCAGTATTATTCAGCCTTGGGATGTGATTAGGGCTTGGGACTTGGGGTTCTTTAGTGGTAATGTTGTGAAGTACATGGCGCGATACCCACTCAAGGGTGGCGTCGAAGATTTGCAGAAGGCGCGGCACTATCTCGACAAGCTGATTGAGATCGAAACCGAAGAAGGCGCACGCGAGTAGAGTGTTTAGCGTGACTTGTGGAGCTTTGTGGATGTGAAGCAGGTTACGCCAGTCAGAGTTGATGTTGCGCTGACTGGGTTTTCCATAACCTGAAGGGGCGGCAGGGAATCCACTTTACCGCCCCACTTTCCTCCCCCCTTTTTCGACTACTCCCTTGACAAAGTTAAGGTAGTCTATATACTAAATACATGGCAAACACTCCCGAAGCGAAAGTAAAACAGCAGGTAGTCAAGATACTCAAGGGCATGGGTGCTTACTACTTTTTCCCCGCAACGCATGGCTTTGGGCGATCTGGTGTGCCTGATGTTGTGTGCTGCATAGAGGGTAGGTTCGTAGGCATAGAGTGCAAAGCTGGTAAGAATGTGCCCACTGCCCTACAAGAGCACGAGATGAAGCTAATCAATGAGGCAGGTGGCATGTCCTTTGTCATCAACGAAACATCGGTGGGATCGTTGCAGGGCTATCTTTCCCTTATCAAACCGATAATCTAACAAATGTTAGAAATCACAATCGAGGAACTATCATGACGGACGCCCAGAATTTTAATTCAGGCGTGAAGATTCTACTTGAGCGCATCAAAAGCCACCCAGAGGAGTTCGGCACTAAAGGGTTTGGTCGCTGGAGAGAACTCACGCAGAACGTATGCACAAGGTCGCAGCACCCTCAAGTTGTCCCACTACCCCTTGGCTTCCTTAGCGATGCAGAAATAGCAGCACTGTACGAAGCACTGTACCCCGTACTTGCGCAGGATTTCACAGAGATGGTGATGATGAACTTACTTGATGACCGGAAAATTAGTGGTCAAGAGGGGCTTTTCAGTAGCGGCGATTTTCACAGCAGGGGTGGGCCAAAGAGAAATGGTGGGCCAATTTCTTATGGTCACGGCAGTGGCAGCAGCGTACAGATAATTGGGAAAGCAAAAAAACCATGAACATCATTTGCTTGGATTTTGAAACGTACTACGACAACAAGTACAGCCTATCAAAAATCACTACCGAGGAGTACGTGCGTTCCGATGAGTTTGAGGCTATTGGAGTTGCTGTACAGGTGGGCGACAGTGAACCCGTTTGGTTTAGCGGCACTATGGCGCAGATAAAGACCTTCTTGGATGGCTTTGACCTGCATGAGAACCTAGTCATCGCCCACAACGCTGTGTTCGACATGTTTATTTTGAGCCACCACTTCGGCATATACCCGAAAGGCATTGTGGATACGCTGTCTATGGCACGAGCCATACATGGCACTGAGGTTGGCGGCAGTCTCAAGACATTGGCTACGCACTACCAGCTAGGGGAGAAGGGCACTGAGGTTATTAACGCACTGGGTAAGCACCGCATCGACTTCAGCGCAGAAGAACTGGCACGGTATGGTGAGTATTGCAGGAACGATGTAACCCTGACCGTAGGACTGTTCTATCACTTGGCTCAAGACTTCCCCCGTTCCGAGTTGCTGCTGATCGACAAGACTGTGCGTATGTTCACTGAGCCTCAGCTAGAGCTAGACGTTGCTGCTCTTAGGACTAACTTGAAAGAAGTACAGTACAAGAAGGAGGACTTGCTTAGCAAGATGCTGATAACCAAAGATCAGCTAATGAGTAACCCTCAGCTTGCCGAAGTCCTGCGCAGTCTGGGTGTAGAGCCGCCCATGAAGGTGAGTCTGGCTAACGGCAAGGATACCTACGCCTTCTCCAAGACCGATGAAGCGTTCAAGGCTTTGTTGGAGCACGAGAATATCCTTGTACAGCACATCGTAGCAGCAAGGCTTGGGGTTAAGTCTACGTTGGAGGAGACACGCACACAGAGGTTCTTAGAGATAGCTACTCGCGGTGCGCTGCCCGTTCCGCTTAAGTATTACGCAGCACACACAGGTCGGTGGGGCGGCGAGGACAAGGTTAACCTACACAATCTACCGCGTGGTGCAACGCTCAAGAGAGCAATCATGGCCCCTGATGGGTACGTGTTGGTTGACGCTGACTCCTCACAGATTGAGGCGCGAACACTGGCGTGGCTGGCTGAACAGAATGATTTGGTAGACGCCTTTGAGAAGGGCGAGGATGTGTACAAGATCATGGCTTCAAGTATCTATGCCAAGGATCAGAAGGACATCACCAAAGCTGAACGGTTTTTGGGCAAGACAACCATATTGGGTTGTGGCTACGGCATGGGTGCGGATAAGTTCAAGGCCCAACTAAAGATATCCGGTGTGGATACTGAGCTAGATGAATGCAAACGCATCATCGAAGTTTATCGGGATACTTACGAGTGGGTTCCCGCGCTGTGGAGACAAGCTAATAGGGCACTTGAGGCGATGATGAGTGACTTGACTGCACCCCTCGGTCGTACTGGTGCGCTAGTAGTAGAGGGCAAGAAGGGGATTCGCTTACCTAACGGCTTGTACCTCAAGTACCCCAACCTACGTGCATGGACTAAGGATGGCAAGAGCGAGTTGGTGTACGACACCAAGAAGGGCAAGACGGTAATCCCTAACAAGATATATGGAGGCAAGCTGATAGAGAACTGTATTTCCGAAGGAACCTACGTGTTAACTGACAGAGGATGGGTTCCTATTGAGAAAGTAGGGGTTACTGATAAGGTACATGATGGTGTAGAGTTTGTATCTCATGGAGGAACGGTATTCAAATCAATTCAATCTTGTGTTACCATCGACGGTGTTTATATGACACCAAACCACGAGGTACTTACAGATGATGGATGGAAAGCTGCATCACAGAACCCCCAACCTTACAGGCCAGACCTTCGGCATATTAATAGCGTTGAGCCCAGAGCACAGCGACGGGAAGAAACGAAGCTGGCGGTTTCTATGCCGATGCGGAGCACATTGCATCAAGGTGGGAGCTTCTGTTACCAAGGAAATCAAGCGCGGCGGGACTCCGAATTGCGGGTGCATAACCAAGCAATTAATATCCAAAGCGAATACCACACACAGCATGAGCAAACACCCAGCATTTGCAGTATGGAGGTCAATGCTAGACCGATGCCGACTACCTTCACACCAAGCATGGGCAAATTATGGTGGTCGGGGTATTCACGTATGCGCTCAATGGCAACAAGATTTTGCAAATTTTTGGGGGGATATGGGGCCAACTTACATGCGGGGCTTAGATTTAGACCGCAAGGACAACAATGGCCCTTACTCATTGGCGAATTGCCATTGGATTTCTCGCAGGAGCAGCAACATGAACAAGCGGAATACCGAACGCAGAGTGGACGTAGTAGCCCTAAGCAAGGAAACAGGAATAGCGCATACAACTTTGTACTATCGGCTGGCTCATGGTTGGCCCATAGATCAACTTTCTCGGAAACCAAATGCGAGAAATCGGTGTACGACATTATGAACGCTGGGCCACGGTCTAGGTTTGTTGTGCTGGGTGACAACGGGCCGTTTGTAGTACACAACTGCTGTCAGGCACTGGCGAGAATCATTATTGGTGAGCAGTTGTTGAACGTAGCAAAGAAGTACCGAGTTGTTTTGACTGTGCATGATGCGATATGTGCGTTGGTTCCAGAGGAAGAAAAAGATACAGGTAGGGAATACATTGAGTTGTGTATGCGGCTGCGCCCCCAGTGGGCCTTAGACCTGCCACTTAATTGTGAGTCTGGTGCGGCTGTCCGGTATGGCGACTGTTAAAACTACTAGGAAAACAAAATGAGCTTAACAACAAGGGCAAGGCGTCTTCACTACAAACGCAGGGATGCAGCTAAGTGGGTATTGGCAGTCAGGTACTTACGTAAAAACAACTTGTGGCTTCTTGAGGGTGGGCGGCGTCCCAACTGGGGGAACAAATGAACTGGACTTTGTGGGTACTCTGCGCCTTCGCGGTGATTGGGGCTACGTTCACCTTGGGTTTGCTTGCCATGATTGCTTTGAGCATCTTTGAAACGGGCAAGAAATGAATATGACTTCGTGGTTCATGACACCTTGGTTCCCCCCAAGCATAAAGCCGGTGCACGTTGGCGAGTACGAAATTCACAACGAGGGTATTAGATCGTGGTGGGACGGTAAGAAATGGTCGCAGTGGTATTTCCCAGACCACACCCCAGCGTCTAAAGAGTTCCATCAAAAACGTGCATCACCAATTCAAAAAATTAACTGGCGTGGATTGAGCAAGGAGATGAACGGTGTGTGATTTTTTTATGTGGCTGTGTGAAAAGACTGGGCATTTAATCCGCACTGAGTGGATTGAAAAAAGTGAAGGCACGTATGACGCCTGCCAAATTTGTGGAAGGCTAATTAAAAAAAGAGATCGAGATGAATGAAAAAATTAAAAACATTGGGCCGTATACAGCAGGTATGTGGAGATGCAGTGCTATGGGTAACGGAGCATTTTCAGTTAGTGCCCAGTCTGGTGGGTACGCACCACTAGCCAAGGTCAAGGGCGACAAACGCTCTACGCTGAAACAAGCAGAGGCCAACGCACGGTTAATCTCTGCTGCACCTGATTTGTTAGCTGCACTGTACGCAATGATGGAGCACTGCTACGACCCAGACCGCAACGATTCAATCGTACAAGCGTTCGACTTAGCGCGTGATGCAATTGCCAAGGCAG
>Ga0209829_10003590_pt1 | contig 11231 bp, 11 predicted proteins | sample C_140205_EF_Meta_FD_187311 | JGI IMG/M metagenome (GOLD analysis project Ga0209829, IMG submission 187311) | Freshwater microbial communities from Lake Croche, Canada to study carbon cycling - C_140205_EF_MetaG (SPAdes) (version 2) | ecosystem: Environmental > Aquatic > Freshwater > Lake... | reverse complement strand
AATTTTATCTTCAATACAAACTCCTGCAACTCCACGTTGTTCAAGTTTGGTTACAAGTCTTCTCATATTATTAAAGTTACCATAACCAGTGTCACCATCTAAAAGAATTGGTATCTTTGTAGCATCACTCATGAACTCGACAACTTCCAGCACTTGCGTCCAAGAAGCTTCATTATTATCTCGCACCCCAAGAGCAGCAGAAATAGAAAGTCCAGATCCCCATATACCTTTAAAGCCTGCCTCTTCAGCAATTTTCGCAGACATTCCGTTATGGGCTTCCATTAAGAATTCAAGTTCACTTGAATTAAGCATATTTCTAAGCTGAGTTGTTTTTTTCATAGTCGTTTTTTTCATACAAAATTTTCCTTATAAACATTAAATGCCATATAGATACTAAATAGAACAATAAGAGCGCCACAGGCCCGACTGAAATTGATAAAAAATCTTTCAGGTATTTTATTTTGATACTTGGTTACAATTTTTATTAGCAGGTAAAACCATGAAGTTGAGCCTAAAGCAAGGCCAAACGATAAAGCAAAATAATTACTAAAGCTATTGTTAAAAAGGTTCCATGATTTTATTATGGCCGCAAGTCCTGACATCGTTGCCACCAGAGTCGGATTTGAGGAATAAATAATAACCCCTAAAAGGAAAAAACTAATTACTGTAGGGTCTTTTTTTTCCAATTCATTGTTTAATTTAAAACTTTGCGTTTTAACAAGTAATTCCTTGAGACCAAAAGCAAAAAGAAAAACTACTCCTAATATTTTCAACACTAGCACAGTTGAAACGGAAAAATGAAATAAGGAAAGTCCGCTTAAAATGATCATGAAATAAGTAAAATCCATGAGCGATCCACCTAATGCAATTGCCATGGCCGATTTAAACCCACGTTTAATCAAGGTATTTACAACCCAAACATTGATTGGCCCTACTGGAATACAAATAAGAAAGCCCGTCATAATGCCAATGAGCAGCGCAATTATCATATAGCCTTTTCCTCGGCCATTTGCTGATTAATTTTAAATTGATAAATAAACATCATCACTAACCACAAATTACCAAACACGACTGAATAGAAAAAGAGCAGATAAGGCTCATTTAAAATACAAGAAATAATAAAAACCAAAATGTGAACTGCTGGCCCAATAGTAGACCACATTTTTAATGCACGAAGATTTCTTTCACAATATTTCTCTGAATTAAAAATTAAAACCCGCCCTTGATTTCCCGCTTGCATACTTGAATAGGCTAAGTAAATTTTCAAACCTAAACGATGAAAAAATGAATTTTTTGATTCTTGATTTTCATTCAACTTAGTTTTTAGAATTTCAATCTCACGAACAACAAAACCACCATCACCTTTTTCATATGAAAGATATTCTGTAAGATAATGATCATACGAAATTGAATGAATCGCTTTTGAAATACCTGCCACAACAACTAGCACCCATGGCTGAACGAAGTCTGGTGAATATTGCTTTTTTATTCCAATGGCCAAAGTCATATAAACAATAACATTGACTACATAATCTACAATGCCGTCAATCAAGCGCCCAAACTCAGTTCCATTTTTCTTAAGTCTCGCAACCATTCCATCACAACAGTCCAGTATTGCAAAAACTAAGAAGAAAAAGGCTCCCCATTTAAAACCAAGAGATGTTCCTTTTATAAAATTATAGCCCGATGCAATTCCTGATAGTAGTGCCAATAGAGAATACATATTCGGAGTGATCGGTAATGAGTAAAATGTTTTAACAACGATAAATGCCAGAGGTCTATAGAAATAGACATCAAGAGGCTCTTCCGCATGAAGATTTTTTAGCGATAATTTATATTCTTTTAACCAATTCATTCAAATAATCTTCTAGCTTTTTCTAAGTCTTCTTTATTGTCTATCTCCACCCAGCGATCACTGACCGCTTGATGAATGCCCATATCATGATTCAGTAAAAACTCATTCATAACATGTTCCCAGTTTTTTGAAACATTCCGCTCATCTGCCAAAAACGTTTTGCAAGCATGGTACACATCATCTCTGTATGATTTTGAGAATTTTAAAATCCCAATTGCTTCTCCGGCAAAAGTAAAGCGAGCACGCTCCTCTTCTGTAACGGCCCTTTTATCAATGGTCATTCGAACAAACCCGTCTTTATCAATCATCGATTTTGCACATTCAATATCATCAATTGAACTTTCTCCAACGAGGATTTGATTAGGGGTTTTATCGCTGGTAAACTTACTTAAGATTTCAGTATCGTAAATCAGATCTGCATCAAATAATAAAAAAGCTCCAGGCGTTTTCTCAAGACCATAAAAAAATGAGAATGTATTTCCCTTTACCCGGTAATCATCATTTACGGCAAAATGAATATCAAAATCTTTTTTGAATTTTTCTAGATATGCTTCAAGGAGCTCTCTTTTGTAGCCTGTTACAACTACCACATTTCGAATGCCAACAGATTTGAGTGCTTCGAAATGCCAGTCCATTAATGTTTTTTCTTTTATTTTTAATAAACTCTTTGGCGCATCCGTGACATCCGAGATACGTGAACCATAGCCTGCGGCCAATATTAGCGCTGTTAAATCTGACATATTTTTATTCCTATAATCTTTTTTTTGCCCAAATTCGATCCATTGTTCTCTTCAATGGTTTATTATGATTTTTAACCCAGTCATGTATTACAACCGCATTAAATGAATCAGAAAAACAAGTTCGTCCATGAAGGACTTGAGCATCGTAAGTAAGTAGCACTTCTCCCGCTGCAAAAGTATGACGGAATTGATTGTCTGAATGTTCCAAGATGGCATCCAATGTATCTAGTGCATACATTTGTTCGTCGGTTAAAGGACGATCTAATTTTGCATGTGCTGATTCCATATAGGGACGAAGATGACGAAATTCTGGCTCACCTTTTAAATTATAGGTAATAATCGGAGCAAGATATGTTGCTTCAGCAACACCACGCTGTTCCCACATAAAGTTTTTCTCTAATATGGCTAAAACATCCGGGTGATTTTGTTTTAATATTTTATGTACATTAAATGCATTCACTAAAATATTTTCTCCACCAACCATTGCAGGAGCTATGCAAGCTAGCAAAAGGTATTCCCACTTAAAGGGAACGTTAACATTGTCAGTATGAATAGATCCACCTTCACGTGTTTGATGATAGCGCGCACCTTTTGTCATAGAATTTGTTCTGTCGCGATCATAAACTAAAATGGCCTTATCGCCGGCTTCATTTTGAACAAGGGCTTCCCCTAAAACATTTCCCATTAACCAATAAATCGTTCTCTGTTCCAAAATTGTATATTTGTTATGAAGATCTATAAATGGTTTAACAATAACAATTCGCTTACCATTTTCAAGCTCACTTCTTACTTCTTCCATTTCAACTTTAAATGTTGGACAGTCTTCAATGTCTAAAATTTTTGCATCTTCAATTTTGTTATAAACATGAAGTGATTTTATATAATCATAAATTTCATTTTGCGCATCACTAGAGAATGAGTAATAAAAATTATCATTTAGCATAGTATTTTCCCAGGAATGTTTTTAGGGGATCAAAATAGCACTCCCCTCTAGAGAATTCAACTTTTATGAGGCCAATTTTTGCATCATTTTGGGAAGACAAAAGAGAATAATATTAGTAAAAAGATATGTTAAATTTACCTAGGACTTTTAAGATGAAATCTGTCATTTTACTTTTTTCAGCATTTCTTTTATTTTCCACTTCATTAAATGCAGAAGTCATTAAAGATATACAAATTACGGGCCAAACCAAGACGAAGCCTTGGGCATTGCTGCAAAGAATTAATGTCAAAATTGGCGATGATCTGACTCCCGCAGAGCTTTTGGACTTAAGGATCCGGGTCTCTCAAAATAATCAATTCATTTTAAAATCATTTAAACTTCAGGATGGAATTTTAAAAATTGAAATCGAAGATAAATGGTCGATTATCCCGGTGCCATTGATTTCCCAATCCGGCGACTATCATATGCGTGGAGTCGGCTTATTTGAATCCAACTTCATGGGACGATTAGAAACCTTAATTTCCGCTGTCGCTTGGACTAACTCAGGTATTAATTATTTTTTTATACATAACTCCGAAAATTTCTTCTCACCAAATTTCGGCATCTCGGCACTAGTGGCTCATTTAAATACTCTTTCTCATTTTTATCGCCACAAAGTAATCCAGAACCAATTTGAATCACGTGCAACTGTTTTTGAGTTAACCCCCAATTTTTTCTATAAAAATATGGTTTTCAAATCGGGACCTGTTTTTTTTAAAAAAGTCATTATTCAAGATAAAACTCTTCAAACCTTTGAAGGCGCTGGATTACATTCTCGTTTAAATATTAAAATGTATGAGCCACTTGAGACCCTTTACAAAGGATATTATACAAATACTAACGCATACATCCTTCGTCCAAAAAATGGTGGACGTCTTTTTTTCAACGGAAAATTTGAATTCGTATCTTCATATCCAATATTCGATGAACATTTTGTCAATTTCTCTGAAAACCTTGGACTTACGTCTGAAAAAACTTTTTTTTACAATTTCTCTGAAGGCGCACGTGAGGGCTTCAGAGGATATAATGCTGAATCAATCCACATGCAAAGATATGCGGCAACCATGTTCCAATACCAACATCACGTTTGGGAGCGATTATATGCTGTTGCCTTTTTTGAAAACACTCGAGCAGTCTTAATTAATCCAATATATAGTGGTGCCCATCTAAATGAAAATACCCTTGGCGCTGGGTTTCGCTACTACTTTAAGAAAATAACAATACCCGGAATAAATCTCGAGTATGGATACAATATCCAGGATAAATCGTCACACGTGCATTTTAATGTTGGGATGAAATTCTAATACTATTTACATTTCTATAGTTATTAAAGGGTGTTCTTTATTAAAAAGGAATTTTGCTTTTTCAAAATTTGGAGGAAGTGTGCAACCTTTGCAATTAGAAAATCCATATTCTTCCTTAGGAATTCCTAGGAAATTTTTATCTAATGCTTGGTTCATATTGGCATCATGATAAAACTTAATGGCATATTCGCCGCAAGGAATATCTTTAAATATATATTCAACTCGTTTGTCTTTTATTGGAGAACGCCCCTTCGCAAATGAAGGCCTTGCATTTTCTTTCGGCTTAAATGTGTCAGCTGAATTGTCGAGGTCGAATTTAATTTGCCCATCATCGTTTGCTAAACCATTGACCACCATTTTTAGATCACCACGGCATTCTGCAGTTGGGGTTGGAGTTGCTGTGGCCACATCATCTGCAAATGAAATTTGTGATAAAATGGTCATTAGCAATATTTTAAAAATCATAATTGCTCCAATTCCAAATCATATTTTTTATTAACAAAATCCAAACTTTCATTTGCATTAGTTAATTTCTCAAATAAATTTTCAATCAACTGGTTAAGCTTGCCAACTGCATGAGTATAATCATTTAATTTGGCACTATCATTTCCCATGGCCGCTTTTTCCAGCTCCACATTTATTCTTTGAAGTAAATTTTCATTTTTTGTGATCTCGGCCTCACACAATTCAATCTCTTCTTTCATCGGCCTGCATACTCTTCCGCGCTCAATTGCAATCTCTGAGCGACGTTGCTTAATTTCTTTTTCAGTTAATTTTCTCTTACCGCCTTTATTAGGCTTATTCTCTTCACTTTCCCAGCCGATTTTCTCCAGAAAATCATCGTAATTCCCATTGAACAATTCGGCATTGCCGTTATGGAATATAATGAGCTTAGTGGCCAAATTCCGAAGCATAATTTCACTATGAGTAACAATAACAACTGCACCTGGAAAATTTCCAATCTCTTCTGTTAAAGATTCGATTGATTCCATATCCAAGTGGTTTGTAGGCTCATCTAAAAGCAATAAATTGGCAGGCTTTGCTAATATTTTACCAAGTAAAACACGCGCTCTCTCTCCACCTGATAAAACTTTAATTTTTTTCTTGGCGAGATCTCCCTCAAACATCATCGTCCCGCAAATATTTCTTACTCCCGAAATACTTAACTCAGAATTTTCTTCCTGAATTTCTTCAGCGATAGTGTTTTCCATATTTAGACGATTAATATTTGTCTGACCAAAATGACCAACATGGGCCGAGGGATGAAAACTAACCTTTCCCTGCAAAGGATCCAGCGTACCACCAATAACATTGAGTAAAGTCGATTTACCCTTTCCATTTTTACCAATAATACCAATGCGGTCTTCACGGTTTATCGGAAAACTTAAACTATGAAAAAGGGCATTTGATTTATCATCATCATAAGAAAAAGTGAGATGTTTAACTTCAGCAATCTGCTTACCTGGACATTCAATAAAACGAAAACGAAATCCTAAGACATCTACATCGTTTAGCTTATCCATTGTACTCATCTTTGAAAGTGCTTTCATTCTCGATTGGGCCTGAGCTGCCTTCGAAGCTTTTGCCTTAAATCTTTCAACAAAGGCTTCCATTTCTTTTCTTTTCTTATCTAAATTTTCGCGGGTTTTTTCATACATTTCTTCTTCTTGAAGAATTTGCTCATAAAACTTGGCCGTATCTCCTTTGATTTTTTTTAATTGCTGTCTATGGAGCCCCATAGTGTGGGTCACAACATCATCCATGAATTCTCTATCATGGGTGATCAACATAATTTCCCCTGGGAAATTTTTAAGAAATGTTTTGAGCCATCTCATAGAGATAATATCGAGATAGTTCGTTGGCTCATCCAGTAATAAAAGATTTGGGGCCTGTAGTAAGACTTTTGTTAAATTTATCCTGATTTGATAGCCGCCCGAAAAACTCTTTGGGTCTTTTTGCATGTCTTCATCAGAAAAACCTAAGCCAAAAAGTATTTTTTCTGCTTCATGCTCTAAAAAATCGTCTGGATTCAGAACTTGAATACATTCCTCCAAAACAGTCGGTTTTGTGAAATGAATATGCTGCTCCAGAGCACCGAGTCTATAGCCTTTTGGAATTGTAATCTCTCCAGAATCTACCGATAACTCTCCGAGAATTAACTTAAAAAGGGTTGATTTGCCCGAACCGTTGCGCCCGACGAGACCAACTCTTTCGCGGCCTCCTAATTGAAAACCAACGCGGTCAAATAGTTCTTGTCCGCCAAAATGTTTGGATAAATTCTTTGCTTGTATCATTGTTATCTCGCTAAATGGGGTCATCTTATGCTATTCTCTCTCGAAATTCATTATATATTTTGTAAGCAGCACAAGTGCCCAACCAAGGAATAGCGCCCATGTCTAAGAATTATTCTAAACTAAAAAACATTGCCGTCGTAGCTCACGTCGACCATGGTAAAACTACCCTAGTAGACTGTCTTTTAAGACAATCTGGAACATTTGACGAACGCGAACAAATGACAGACAGAGTAATGGACTCTGGTGAAATTGAAAAAGAGCGCGGAATTACAATTACGGCAAAAAACTGTGCATTTGTTTGGAAAGATACAAAAATTAATCTTCTCGATACTCCAGGCCATGCTGACTTCGGTGGTGAAGTTGAACGTTCCCTAATGATGGTAGATGGAATTCTTCTTTTAGTTGATGCTTCCGAAGGTCCACTTCCCCAAACAAGATTCGTATTAACAAAAGCAATGGAACAAAGATTAAAAATCGCTGTAGTTATCAATAAGATCGATAGACCAGATGAACGTATTGAAGAAGTAAAGCACGATATTGAAGAACTTTTCTTAGAATTAGCTTCAATGCTTAACATCGAAGACTTTGATTTAGATATTCCAATTATTTACTCCTCTGCTAGAGCTGGTTGGGCCACCCATGACCCAAAAGTTGTAAGAACAGACATTAATCCAATTCTTGATTTAATGGTTTCTGATTTCTTCCCACAACCAAGAGTTTCAGAAGGTGCAGAACTTCAACTTCTTGTAACAAACCTTTCATACTCACCATATTTAGGACCTCTTGCAATCGGTCGAATCCAAAGAGGATCTATTAAAAAAGGTGCAAACTACACTCTTTGTGATGCTGATGGAAGAAATAAGGCTTATAAAATTTCAGCTATTCAAGAATTCTCAGCTCTAAAAATTACAGAAGTTGATGCTGCTGATGCTGGAGAAATCGTTATTGTTGCTGGTATTGATAATGCGAAAATCGGTGACACTATTGTTTCAACAACAAAAATCGAGCCTCTTCCACGTATTACCGTAGAGCCGCCAACAGTTGGGGTTCAAGTTTCAGTATCTACCAGCCCAATGTCTGGACAAGAAGGTGAATATTTAACTTCAAGAAAACTTGAAGAATTCTTACAAGATTCAATTAAAATAAACGTAGCACTTCAATATGAACCGACTGACGATCCAAAAGTATTTTTACTTAAAGGACGTGGGGAATTACAACTTGCAATCGTTTTCGAACAACTTCGACGTAAAGGATTTGAGTTAATGGTTGGTCGTCCACAAGTTCTTTTCCAAACTGCAGAAGATGGAACTAAATTAGAGCCATTTGAAAAAGTAGTTCTTGATATTCCAAATGAAGCAACTGGAGCTATTACTGAAAGACTATCTATCAGAAAAGGGATCATGGAAAACATGATGCCTCTTGGAGAAGATAGAACTCGTATGGTTTTCGTCATTCCATCACGTGGATTAATTGGTTACCGAGGAATTTTCTTAACTGATACTCGCGGTGCTGGATTAATGTCTTCAGAATTTATGGGATACCGTCCTTATACTGGTGATATGTTAGGTAGACAAAATGGAGCTTTAGTTTCAGATAGAGCAGGAAAGATGACTCCATATGCACTTTTCAACCTTCTATCAAGTGGTAAGCAATTCGTTAAGCCAGGTGAAATGACTTACGAAGGAATGGTTATTGGTGAAGCAACTCGTCCAAACGACCTTGTTCTTAACTGCGTTCGTGAAAAACATTTAACTTCAGTAAGAACTGCTGGGAAAGATGAGCAACCAATTCTTCCTCCAATTGTTAACAGAACTCTTGAATGGGCGCTGGATTGGATTGATAACGATGAATGGGTAGAAATAACTCCTCAATCAATTCGTATTAGAAAAAAAGAACTTGTTGGTAATAAACGATCAGTTGTTAGAAAAGGTTAATAATTATGGCAAAAATAATTGGTTTGATTTTAATGGTCTTGTCCTTAACTCTGACTGCTGCAACTTTGGATAACATAACGTTTGCAGACAAAGTTAATGTTGAAGGCAAAGACTTGGTTCTAAATGGAATTGGAATTAGAAAGGCAACTTTTCTTAAAATCAAAGTCTATTATGGCGCCCTATATCTCGAACAAAAAACTAATGATGCAGCTGCTTTTTTATCAACAGCTGCACCTAAACAAATTGTTATGCACTTTGTCCGCGATGTAGGGGCAAAAAAATTACAAGATGGTTTCAATGAAGGCATGGAAGCTTCCAATAAAAATCATGAAAGCTTCAAGGCTCATATGGCCAAATTTAATGCAAGTATTGTTGACATTGTGAAAGATGATTTAATCATTGTAACTTTCACGAGCGATGGTGTTTTATTAAATGTTAAAGGCAAGCATTCTGAAAAAATCGCAAGTGCTGATTTCTCTAAGGCACTTTTACGCATCTGGTTCATCGAGCCACGAGACGAAAATCTAAGTAATGGCCTACTCGGTAAATAATTATTATTTCATGTCCTTTAAATGAGGACATGAAATAGCTTTTCTGCAACAATAGACCATTAGAAAAAATCTCTAAAGATAAAAGTCGATTTTAATATCAATTCAATTGATTAATTTTCATTTGGGTTATAGCTTTATTATTGAATAAATTATTAAGGATTGATGCCTATGGATCGGAAAATGCACATTACAATTGTTGATGATTTAACAGAAAATCTTCAAAATTATAATGATTTATTATCCCCAAGTTTTAATCTAGAGCTCATACAGAACCCATTAAAGCTCTTCGAATATCTTATGGAATCGTCTACCGACCTACTCCTTCTAGATCTTCATATGCCATCGATGAACGGATTCGATTTATATCAAAGAGTTAAAACAACAAATCCCCACTTGCCGGTTATCTTTCTCAGTGGAGATCCATCTGAGGACTCTATTATAAAAGGATTAAATCTTGGTGCTGATGATTTTATTGTAAAACCAGTTTCACTAAGAGAATTAATTGCCCGAATTAAAAATAAAATAAATGTGAAATCGCCTGCAAATTCTGAGGAAAATGTTCTGGAACTTAATGGTTTTAAACTTTACTGCGATATGCAAATGGCAGAAATAGCTAATGAAAAAATCCAACTTACACCAATTGAATATAAGCTTATCTATTTACTCGTCAAAAACCCAAATAAAGTTTTTCCAAGAGAATATGTTACCAACATGCTTTGGCCCAATGTACACGTACAAAATCAAAATATAGATACCCATCTATCCAATTTAAGAAAAAAATTAGTGCCATTTTCTCACTATATTAAAACTATTAAATCTCGCGGCTATATCTTAAGAATTGGATAATGAGCAATAAGTTACATAAAGATATTTTAGACAAAACCACGAAGGCCAATCTCGGTGAAACGCCAGTTTTTGATTTTATGAATGAACAGGTCATCACCCTTAAGGCGAATTACTCTCTGAAAAGCACAATTGAAACTTTTCGTGTTCACCATATTAGCGGAGCTCCAGTTGTCGATTTCCAGAATAAAATTATTGGTGTTATTTCTGAATATGACTTGCTCATCCAGGCATCTTCAAGATCATTATCAGATCCTATTAAATTTAATTCAAAAATCATATCAATCTTCCCTGAAACAACTCTCAAAGATGTATTGGTCATTTTATATAAACAAAAATTGAAATGGATGCCGGTTATCAACAAAGAAAACTATATTAAAGGTGTGGTCTCCAGAATTGATGTCTTAAATTTTATAGCTACTCATAGCGAACTCTGAATTTCCCGCACCAGATAATCCAATCCATTTTGCTGCTGAATTTTCTTCATGGGATTTAGTTCCCCTAACTGGTGCAAGGCCACTAAAAATGATTCATCTGATAATTCTTTTTCCTCAATAATAATTGAACCTAATTTTTTGTGAGCTTCAAGAGCATTAAAAAATTGTTCATTTTTTTGGGCAATTTTAAGTGGGATAAAAACAGATTTTTTACCTACTGCAATTAATTCACAGACTGTACCTGCTCCAGATCTAGAAACAGTTGCGGCCGCAAGCTTGAATAGGTCAATC
>Ga0209829_10003589_pt1 | contig 11238 bp, 10 predicted proteins | sample C_140205_EF_Meta_FD_187311 | JGI IMG/M metagenome (GOLD analysis project Ga0209829, IMG submission 187311) | Freshwater microbial communities from Lake Croche, Canada to study carbon cycling - C_140205_EF_MetaG (SPAdes) (version 2) | ecosystem: Environmental > Aquatic > Freshwater > Lake... | reverse complement strand
TTAGGTTGTAACGTAAATGTGTACGATCCTGAAGCAATGCCGAACGTTAAAGAACTTTTAGGGGATGCTGTTAACTTCTCTAAAAACCCTTATGATGCTATTGAGAATGCGGATGCGCTCCTTATCGTGACCGAATGGCCACAATTTAGGACGCCTGATTTTGAACGCATGGAAAGCTTATTGAAAAATAAGGTTATTTTTGACGGTAGAAATTTATATGAAATGGCTCAAATGAAAGAATTAGGCTATACCTATTATTCGATTGGCCGAGGGGTGGTAAATTAGGTAAGAGGTAATAGGTAATGTATAAGAAGGGATTTCCCCGGCCAAAAAAAATTAGGTAACTGGTATTAGGCAAAAGGTAATGTAGGGAAAGGGATTTCCAAGGCCAAAAAAAGAGAATAGTTTTAAAAGCAATATGAAGAGAATATTAATTACGGGAGGTGCAGGGTTTTTAGGTTCACACTTATGTGATCGTTTTATCAAAGAAGGCTATCATGTAATTGCCATGGATAATTTGATCACAGGAGATCTGAAAAATATAGAACACTTAGTTAAACTCCCAAATTTTGAATTTTACCATAACGATGTTTCCAAATTTATTCATATTCCAGGAGAATTAGATTACATTTTACATTTTGCTTCTCCCGCATCACCTATTGATTACCTGAAAATACCTATTCAAACCTTGAAGGTGGGTTCTTTAGGAATTCACAATTGTTTAGGTTTGGCAAGAGTAAAAGGCGCCCGTGTATTAATAGCCTCTACATCAGAGGTTTATGGTGACCCTACTGTTCACCCTCAGCCCGAAGAATATTGGGGAAATGTAAATCCTGTTGGACCCCGAGGTGTATATGATGAGGCAAAGCGTTTCCAAGAGGCCATGACCATGGCCTATCATACCTATCATGGATTAGAGACCAGAATTGTCAGAATTTTCAATACATATGGCCCTAGAATGCGGTTAAACGATGGCCGTGTACTCCCCGCGTTTATAGGCCAAGCATTGCGAGGTGAAGATTTAACGATGTTTGGTGATGGATCACAAACACGTTCATTTTGTTATGTGGACGATTTAGTAGAAGGTATTTATCGCCTTTTATTGAGTGATTATATCCAACCAATGAACATTGGAAATCCTGATGAGATTACCATTAAGGAGTTTGGAGAAGAAATTATTAAATTAACTGGTACTACTCAAAAGCTTATCTCATTGCCACTACCCACAGACGACCCTAAACAGCGCAAACCTGACATTACTAAAGCTAAAGCGATCTTAGGTTGGGAGCCTAAGGTATCTCGTGCGGAAGGCCTAAAAATTACATATGAATACTTTAAATCATTAAGTCCTGAGGATTTACACCGAATGGCACATCATAAAGAGTTTTAGTTAAAACCGGGGAAACCCGGTTTTTTTTATTCCTGTAGAGATGATATACCTTAGCGTCTTTTATTCCTTGTAGAGATACAATATCCTGGCGTCTTTTTTTTCCTTGTAGAGACTTAGTTATCTCGCGTCTTTTTTTTGATTTATGCCACTTGTGGAATAGATACGATTATCGTGTATCAAACACAAACAAAAAAGGCTGCTCTTTTGAGCAGCCTTTTTATCTAGGAATCGAAATATATTAGTTGAAGATATAACGAACTCCGAATTGTGCTTGCCAACGAGATCCTAAACCAAAGTTACGTTGAAATGAATCTGTCATAGGAACAGTTCCGGAACGATAAGGGAATTGGAATACTGGTTTTCCAGTAGCTGCATCATTACCTGTATACGTAAGTAAGCCAGCACGTACTGATGATTGTCCTAAACCCCACTGTGGTGTTACATAGTTACCAAAATTAAACACGTCCAATGTAAATTGTAATGTATTTTTTTGACCACCTACTTTGATGTAGAAATCTTGAATTATTTTAAAGTCAAAGTTAGCTTGCCATGGCAATTCAGCGCCATTACGCTCAGCATATTGTCCACGACGACCACTCAAATAAGAATCTTGAGCAATGTATTTATCTAAATCCGTCCATTGTTGGGCTGCAGTATAAACTGAAGCGACCCCACTAACAGTCACAGGTAAATCTTTCAACATGATATCATTTTGACTACTTGGTATGAAAATCAAATCATTTGATGTTTGACTATCCCCATTCATATCACCTGAATACACGTAAGAAAAACGACCTGCAGGAGCTACTGAATAGGTAAATCCAAAAGTAGTTGCCGCTTTTTCATTTAAATAATTCAATTTATATGAACCGTAGGCATTAAATCGATGTGTTTGAATATAAGATGAGTATGAAGCCACGTTCTCATTAGGATCACCAGAAACAACACGATCTCTCCATTGCGATTGAGCAATTGAACCTCCATCATTCACTGAACGCGAATCTGAATTAGTATAAGCTAGTGAAGCAAATAATCCATTTTCAAAAGCCTTTGAAATAGTTGCAGTCAACGCATATGAGTAACCTAAATCCGTATTTTTGATAACGATGGCATCAGAAATATTAGGACTTGCTGTTGTGTTCCCCGTAGTAGGCGCATTCACACCTTTTGTACCCCCATAAATTTGATAATTCTTCACTGAACCTGGAAGTCCATTAGTTCCAACTGTGTAATAAATCACACGATTATCAGCACCTACCGCTTTTACAGTTGAGTTTGGCAGGTTGACATTTACTAAGTAAACTGCATTGATATCCTTGGTATAAATTCCTTCTAATCCTAGAATCCAGCCATTTCCTAAGTTTTTATCCAAAGCTAAATTGCTTCTAAATACTTGAGAGAACTTAAAGTTAGGATCTGTAACTGCCAAATTGTAAGAAGTTGGCGTTAATGGAGAAGAAATTGTAGGACGGTATGCGTCAACATTATTTGTAAATGGACGCGTAGTTGGCTTGGACAACAATTCAGAGCCAAATAACACTCCATTATTTGACAATTGATTCGATAACCAAACGTAAGGAACGCGACCTGAGAAAATACCTAAACCGCCACGAATTTGTGTTTGTTTATCATCTTTCACATCCCAGTTGAATCCAAAACGTGGAGACCACAATACGGTGGTTTCTGGAAATTTATTGGTTGCTAACTTAACCCCATCACGGAAAGTCAATGCAGGTACATATTGATTATTATATTTAGATTCATCAGACACAGGGAAAGAAGTAGCATCCGCACGTAAACCAAAAGTTAATTTCAAACCTTTAGCTGCTGTAATTTCATCTTGACCGTAAAATGACAAGGTAGAACCTTTCATTTCAGCAAATGGGAAAGAAGAGTAGTTAGACCATTGTTGCTGGTATTGTAATGCGTTTGATGTTCCTGAAGTAGCAGAAGCAATAAAATCATCCACTGACTTAAATTGATAAGCACCATAATAGTTTGGTGCAAAACCGTTTTGGAATGAGTTCGTCTCATACGACAAACCTAATGTATAAACGTTTTTACCCTTATAAATAGTCAAGTTATCCGCAACTTGGAAAATATCAGAATTCAAGATATTGTTTGCCGAGAATGGCTCGTAACCAAAAGTTGTCAACTCACTTGTATTGTTATTACCTATATCCACAGTAGGGAATGGGGTATTATTAACAGGAGATTGGCGGAAGTCGCGCATTGCAGTATAACCTACGGTCAAGTTATTGGCGATAGAACTAGAAAACGTCGAGTTTAATTCTGCAATATATGAATCTAGGTTATTGTTGATGCGATATACTGATCCTTGGAAAGGCAATACCTGAGACGTCGCTGCACGCCCACCAGTCAACGAACCAGAACTTGATGGATTGATATCTGCATAAGAACGCAAATAGTTGTATTTAATATTAAATTTATGCTTGTCAGAAATATTCCAATCTAAACGTAAATTAACTTTTTGAGAATATTTCTCACGATTCCAGTTTTCATAAGCTCCTGGATCGTAGTTATATTTAGTTTTTAAGAAATCTTTCAACCGATCCATATCTGCAGCTGTTGCAATCGACTGGTTAGCAGCAGTTGAACCAGGACGAGTTGCCACATAGTTAGAACCTGGATCTGTTTGAGTTTCTTGTTCAAATGACCCAAAAACAAAAAGTTTATTTTTAATTAATGCTCCACCCACACGCGCACCTATTTGCCCACGAGCAAAAGTACCATATTGATTCACCACATCACCTATTTTATTACCAACCAAACCTTGGTCTGTTCCAAAATAATATCCAGAACCAGACCAATTATTAGTACCTGATTTGGTAACTACGTTGATATTTGCTCCTGTCGCCATTCCTTGACGAACGTCATAAGGGGCAATTAATACTTGGAACTGGTCAATCGCATCCACTGAAATCGGTGAGGCACCTGTTTGGCCACCAATAGTTGATGATAATGCAAATGTGTTATTAAAGAAAGCACCGTCAACTGTAATATTATTATAAAGTGCATTTCGACCAGCGAAGTTCAACCCATTTGCACGGGGATCCAAACGCGCAAAATCACCTAATGAACGATTCAAAGTAGGCAAAGTAGTAATCTGATTGTTACTAACAGTTGTCGCAGCACCCGTACGACCTGAGTTGATAATCGAACTACGAGAAGCTACCACTTTAACTTCTTCCAATTGAGACTGATTTACCTCCAATTTGAAGTTTTGGCGTAATTCTTGAGCTAATGTCAAAACAATGCCCGATTGGACTGCGTTTTTATAGCCAACAAATGAAACCGTTATTTTGTATGGTCCACCCACACGCATATTAACGATATTGTAACGACCATCAGCTCTTGTAGAACCTCCATAACGAGAACCAGTAGGCTCATGAACGGCAATGACCGATGCACCGGGTAAACCTTGCCCTTTTTCATCCACTACAGTACCTGCTAGAGCAGCAGTTGTAGAACCTTGAGCGAATAATCTACTCACAGGTAGCATCATCAAAAGCGCAAAAAACGCTCCCAACAACACAGAATTAATCATAAATCTTTTCTGCATAAAATTGAAATTTAGTTATAAGTTAGTTGAACAAATCATTTTACAAAATAAACCTAAAAAATCAAATACTCCAATTGTTTACTTAAAGACTTTTTATGATTTTTGGTCTAAATTGTTGACTTATAGGACAAAAGCAGTAAAAAATAATATTTTTAAAATTCTATACCATCTAATAATGCAAGTTTCATTGAAAATTTAACAAAATCTTAATTTTTAATTATTTAAAGAATATTTTTGTACTAGAAATTTACCTATGCAAACGAACAAAGAACCAATCAAATTAACTTCATTTTCTCATGGAGCTGGCTGTGGTTGTAAAATATCCCCACAAATTTTAGACAAAATTCTGAAATCGGATACACCTAAAAAGAACCATTCGCTACTCTTAGTTGGCAATGAAAGCAGAGATGATGCTGCCGTATTTGATTGGCAAAATGGGGAAGCGGTCATATCTACCACTGACTTTTTCATGCCTATCGTAGATGACCCTTTTGATTTTGGAAAAATAGCCGCCACTAATGCGATTTCAGATATCTATGCGATGGGAGGAACACCTTTAATGGCCATCGCTATTCTAGGTTGGCCCATCGAAAAACTCGCACCCGAAATTGCAGCTCAAGTTCTTGAAGGTGGAAGAGCTGCTTGCGCTGAGGCTGGGATTCCCTTAGCGGGAGGTCATTCGATCGATTCGCCTGAACCTATTTTTGGATTAGCTGTTACAGGCAAGGTTAAAAAAGAACATTTGAAACAAAATGATCAGGCTACTAAAAATTGCCTCCTTTATTTAACAAAACCTTTGGGAGTAGGAATTTTATCGACAGGTCAAAAAAGAGGCATCGTCAGCGAAGGGGATTTAGCAAATGCAGTCAAACAAATGAGTACACTTAATTTATTAGGTGAAAAATTAGGACCCCTTCCTTACGTAAAGTCTTTGACTGATGTGACGGGGTTTGGTTTATTTGGCCACTTAGTGGAAATGTGCGATGGTTCGCATGTCAGCGCTGAACTATTTTTCAAGGAAATACCTACCTTAGCTAATTTAGAGATGTACTTAGATCAAAAATGTTTCCCGGGAGGGACCGAGCGAAATTGGGCCAGTTATGGCCAACGAATACACGAAGGAATCACGGAATATCAAAGGCTCATAGGTGCCGACCCACAGACTTCAGGTGGATTATTAATTGCCGTGGAGGAAAAATCCCAAGATGTATTTGAAAAATTCCTTCAAGTCCAAGGATTTGATTTAAAGCCGATTGGAAGAACTGTCGAAAAAAGGGAGAAAGCTATATATATTCCATGAAACTATTTTACAGAAAACTAGGTGAACATGGTGCTCCCATCATTATTTTGCATGGGATTTTTGGCACCTCAGATAACTGGGTGGGCATAGCTAAAATCTTAAGTCAATACCACCAAGTCTTTCTTTTGGACCTACGAAATCACGGTCATTCACCATGGTCCGACGAATTTGACTATCAGGTCATGTCAGAAGATTTAATGGAATTCCTTCAAGACCATTCGCTAGAAAAACCTTTGTTGGTCGGCCACTCCATGGGGGGAAAAGTGGTCATGCAATTTGATCTCAACCACCCCGAAATTGCAAGTAAAATAGTGATTGTAGATATAGCCCCAAAATTCTATCCGGTTCACCATAGTTTAATTTTAGAAGGATTAAATAGTTTGGATGTGGCTCATTTGGAAAGTAGACAGTTGGCCAATGAGCACATGAAGCGATTTGAGGAAAATGAAGGGGTGCGCCAATTTTTACTAAAAAACCTTCATAGAAATGCAGAAAATGGCTTTGAGTGGAAAATAAATCTAAAAGTCATTACTAAAAATATTGACGTAGTAGGTTTAGAATTATGGGTCAATAAACCATCACAGACTAAAGCTATTTTTATAAAAGGTGCTGATTCACAATACATTCAGCCAGAAGACCAACGATTTATTGCTGAAATATTTCCCAATTTTGAGTTGTTTGAAATTCCCCATGCAGGACATTGGGTTCAAGCAGATCAACCTTCTGCATTTTTAGATGTATTAACTAAAATTTTATGAAACTTATCCTCATCCCCTGCCCTATCTCAGAAAATACAGCATCGGATGTATTGCCTGCAGAAATCTCTAAATATGTCCTATTATGTAAGCATTATTTAGTTGAAAATGTCAGGACTGCTAGGAGGTTTATAAGTGAACTTAAATTAGGAGTAAACATTGACGAATTAACTTTTGAAATTTTAGATAAAGATAGTACACGATCCAAGATTGCTTCTTTTATTTCAGCAAACCAACAAGCAGAATATGTGGGAGTTTTATCAGAAGCAGGTTGTCCTGGAATTGCGGATCCAGGTGCTTTAGCCGTTTCCATCGCGCAAGAAATGCGCATCGAGGTTATTCCATTAGTAGGTCCATCCGCTATTTTGTTAGCACTGATGGGCTCAGGATTTTCTGGTCAAAACTTTACATTTCATGGTTATTTGCCTATTGACAAAGATTTAAGAGCAAAAAAAATTAGCCTATTAGCAAGGGAAGTTGAAAAAACAGGTTTTACACATTTATTTATTGAAACACCTTTTAGAAATAATGGGATGTTAGAGGACATAATCAATAATTCTCCTGCTAATTCATTAATCTGTGTAGCTTGCGATGTGACCAGCCCCTCAGGATTTATCGAAACTAAGTCAGCGCAAACTTGGAAAAACGAGCTACCGGATTTACACAAAAGACCTTGCATCTTCTTGTTAGGACAATAAATTTGAATTAAAATAGTAATTTGCATAAATTTCCAATTTGCATGCAGCTAAAATCTTTTTCATTTAATCCATTTCAAGAGAATACCTATTTAATTTGGGATGAGGATGGAATTGGGGCAATCATTGATCCTGGCTGTTATACCTTTGAAGAGAGGCTGGAATTAAAAGAGTTTGTTGCCGAAAATAAAATCCAACTAAAATTCATATTAAATACGCACGCACACATCGACCATGTATTGGGAGTTGATTTTGTCAAGAATGAATATAAAATTCCTTTCTGTTTACATCCCAAAGAAATTCCTATTTTAAGTGACTCAGAAAATCGAGCTGCTGTCTATGGATTTCCGCACTATCAAGCAGCTAAGGTAGATTACTGGTACACAGACAATGAAATAATCTCCATAGGTCACCTCGAATTAAAGGTACTTTTTGTGCCCGGACATGCACCAGGCCATGTAGCATTTTACGAGAAAAACAATGGTATACTACTCGACGGGGATGTTTTATTTAGACGAAGTGTGGGAAGAACTGATTTTCCACTTTGCAATCATGCGGACCTCATGCATAGTATTCGCACTGAGTTATATACCCTACCCGATTCCGTTAAAGTATATCCTGGACATGGCGGACCTACTACGATTGGTGAAGAAAAAGTAAGTAATCCATACATCAAAGGAGCATGAGCATCAAGAATGAAATACCCAATACATTAACCCTAGGGAATTTACTAGCAGGTTGCTTGGGTTTATATTTTGTCATGCAGAACAAATTGGAATATGCCGCCTACATGATTTTCATCTCTTTAGTTTGTGATTTTTTAGATGGTTTTTTAGCTAGGTTATTGCACGCTTATTCTGACCTAGGAAAAGAATTAGATTCATTGGCCGATGTAGTTTCCTTTGGAATATTACCCAGTTTTATTTTACTAAACTTGGTTGAACAGAGTTGCGGCAATCAATGCACAATAGGCCTATTCGGATTTTATAAACCATTTTTTGTTTTCTCTTTAGCGTTGATGTCGGCCTACCGACTCGCAAAATTCAATGTTGATACCCGACAATCGGATCAGTTTATAGGTGTGCCTACTCCGGCAAACGGGTTATTAGTGGCTTCATTGCCCTTGATCATGCAATTCCAACCCGAATACACCTCCTATATTTTAAATTACAAGGGACTCCTGATATATAGTATTTTAATGAGTTATTTATTGGTTTCAGAACTTCCACTCATGGCATTCAAGTTCAAAACTTGGGATTGGAAAAGTAATCAGATAAAATTCATTTTTCTTTTCTATTGTATTGCTGCCCTAGTTATGCTTAAATTTGTAGCTTTCCCAGTGATTGTGATTAGCTACATCCTTTTATCTGGTATAATTTTTATCTTCAATCCCTCCAAAAAATGAAATTTTTAGCTGAAATTAATGTAATGCCCCAAAAAGAAATTCTTGATCCTCAAGGGAAAGCCGTAGGTATTGGTTTGCAAAATCTAGGCATTCATCAAGTAGCGGATGTACGTATTGGAAAACACATTACTTTAACTTTAGAGGCTAATAATGAGGCCGATGCCAATGAAATTGTAACAAAAGCTTGTCAAAAATTATTGGCCAACTTGATCATGGAGGAATTTGAATTTACCCTTCATGCCTTGTAGTCAAAATTGATTTGTGTGCAAAAGCACCAACGTGCAAGCTTCTTCTACCTTTATATTCAATTTTTCTATTTCAGCATATAAATTTTGGTTCTCAGTACCAGGGTTAAAAATAATGCGTTCAGGTTTAATCTGGGATAAATCGTTCATTAAATCCTGTTGATTTTGCGGTCCTACATATAGCGTAACCGTATGGATATGATCAAAATCATTTGTATCCACATGAATGGGTAAACCAGATGCAACACCGGGTTTATTTCCTTTCAAATAGACATTGTGCCCCTTTTCTACTAACAAATTCAATGCTTTATAAGCATAACGATCTGGGTTTGTTGACGCTCCGTAAATCAAGACTCTCATATTATCAATAAATAATCACAATATTAAATATTAAATTCCGTTATTACCGATAAGTTAATGAATGGATTAGAAATTAATCTATTCAAAAGAAACAATTCGCCAACAATACAATGAAAAAAACAGAACAAGTTCCAATACAAAACTATTGGAACGAAAAATGGGAAAGGATCGACTTTCCTGAATTCGACAATCAAATCCATTACGAAATTTCCAATTATGGCCGAATAAAAAGCTTTCAAAATACAGATGAAGGTGTTTTAATTCAAGGCTCACTTATCCAAGGGTATCAATCGCTAAATGTACGTTTTCAGAACAAATCGGTCAATCATTATTTACATAAGTTGGTGGCCCAACATTTTTGCATCAAGCATAATTCAAATGACAAATTTGTCATACACCTCGACTTTAACAAGCAAAATAACCGGGCAGAAAATTTGCAATGGGCTGATCGAAGTAAAGTGACAGAACATAACAAAAATAATCCATCAATCATCAATCGGCTGATCCCAATAAGAACAAAAAATTATAAATTAACAGAAGGGAAAGTCATGCTAATTAAGCAAATGATTAAGTCCGACAAAAGCAGATTAAAGATGATCGCGAAGCAGTTTGGAATAACGCATACCCAATTAAATCGAATACGTTCGGGAGAAAATTGGAAGCAAGTAAAACTAATCGACGAGGTCTAAAATAATTCCGATGCAATGGCTCGAACACTGTCTGATTTGCTCATGGTATAAAAGTGCAATGCCGGAACATTAGCTTGTATTAATTCTTTCCCTTGTTGGATCGCCCATTCAATACCTACCTGCTTTACGCTCGCATTGTTTTCACATGTACGAACCTCTGAAGCCAATATATCTGGAATTTCCAAATGGAAAATTTCTGGCAATATTTCCAATTGTTTCAGAGTCGATAGAGGTTTAATTCCTGGAATAATAGGAACATGAATACCCATCTCTCGACATTTTTCAACAAAATCAAAATACTTTTTATTATTAAAAAACATTTGAGTGACAATATATTCAGCTCCGGCATCCACTTTCTGTTTTAGGTAGCGCATGTCTTCTTCCAATGACACAGCCTCAAAATGTTTTTCGGGATACGCAGCCACTCCAATACAAAAATCAGTAGGTAAAGATTCCGTTTCCTCATGAAGTAAGATTCCTTGGTTCATTGCTTTCACCTGACTCACTAATTCATTCGCATAAGCATGACCTCCTTGTTTAGGTATAAATTGGGTTTCCCCTTTTTCCTGATCACCTCGCAAGACCAAGGCATTTTCTATACCCAAATAATGTAAATCAATCAAAAAGTCTTCCGTTTCCTCCTTGGTAAATCCTCCACAAATCACATGAGGAACCGCATCTACTTGGAATTTTTGCATAATGGAAGCACAAATGCCTAAGGTTCCTGGACGTTTGCGAATGGGGATTCGAGTAGAAACACCTTGAACCATTTTTTCAATATACTCCTCTCGATGATAAGTCACCTCAATAAAAGGG
>Ga0209829_10003588_pt1 | contig 11238 bp, 10 predicted proteins | sample C_140205_EF_Meta_FD_187311 | JGI IMG/M metagenome (GOLD analysis project Ga0209829, IMG submission 187311) | Freshwater microbial communities from Lake Croche, Canada to study carbon cycling - C_140205_EF_MetaG (SPAdes) (version 2) | ecosystem: Environmental > Aquatic > Freshwater > Lake... | reverse complement strand
GAAAGAGGGCATGCAGCGCTACGGGCTGTTGCTGACGGATGAAGGCACCATCAAAGATGATTTCATGTTCTCGCGCCTGGCGGGCGAAGCGGATATGTACCTGGTGGTCAATGCCGACACCAAGGTGGGCGACTTCGCCTATATCAGCGAAAAGCTGAAAGGCGCCGCGACGCTGACACCACGTTTCGACCGCGCGCTGCTGGCGTTGCAAGGCCCGCTGGCGGTGGACGTGCTGGAGCGCCATTCGCCCGGCATCTCGGCCCTGACCTTCATGCAGGTTCGCGGCGCCACGGTCGCCGGCGCTCCTGCCATCATCAGCCGCACCGGCTATACCGGCGAAGACGGCTTTGAAATCTCCATCGATGGCGCTGACGCCGAACGCGTGGCGCGCGCACTGCTGGGCGAAAGCGAAGTGCTGCCCATCGGCCTGGGCGCGCGCGACAGCCTGCGGCTGGAAGCGGGGCTGTGCCTCTACGGCCATGACATCGACACGACCCGCAATCCGGCGGAAGGCAGCCTGATGTGGTCCATCGGCAAGCGCCGCAAGGAAGCCAAGGATTTTCCAGGCGCCGAAAAGACCATGGGGCCGCAGGCCATCAAGCGCGTCGGCATCCTGCCCGAAGGCCGGGCGCCTGCCCGCGAAGGCACCGAGATCGCCGACAAGTCTGGCCGCATCATCGGCAAGGTCACCAGCGGCGGCTTTGGTCCCAGCCTGAATGGTCCGCTGGCCATGGGCTATGTGGAAACCCAATTCGCCGCCAATGGCACGCCGGTCGACCTGATCGTGCGCGGCAAGGCCATGCCTGCCGCCATCGCCGCCATGCCTTTTGTTCCCAACCGTTACCGCCGCTAGGAGTTTTCCATGTCCGAAGTTCGCTATACCGATCAGCATGAATGGATCCGCCTCGAAGGCGAGGAAGCCACGGTCGGCATCACCAAATACGCCGCCGAAAGCCTGGGCGATGTGGTGTTCGTCGAACTGCCTGCCAGCGGCAAGGCCGTGACGGCCGGCGGCGAGGCCGCGGTGGTCGAAAGCGTCAAGGCGGCCAGCGACATTTACGCCCCGGCCGGCGGCACCGTCACCAGCGCCAACAGCGCGCTGGAAAAGGAACCGTCCAAGGTCAACGAAGACCCGGAAGGCGAGGGCTGGTTCTTCAAGCTGAAGCTGTCCGACAAGAGCGAGTTCGCCAAGCTGATGGACAAGGACGCTTACGCCAAATTCGTGGATTCCCTCTGATGCGTTACCTGCCGCTCACCCCTGATGATCGCCGCGCCATGCTGGCCCGGATCGGCGCGCCCGACGTGGACGCGTTGTTCCGCGATGTGCCCAAATCGGCGCTGACCTCGCTATCCACTTTCGACCTGCCGGACACGCAGGGCGAGCTGGAGGTGGAGCGGCACATGTCGAAGCTGGCGGCGAAGAATATCGCGGCCGGCGCAGCGCCCTTCTTCTGCGGCGCGGGCGCCTACAAGCATCACGTCCCCAGCGCGGTGGATCATCTGATCCAGCGTTCGGAATTCCTCACCAGCTACACGCCCTACCAGCCGGAAATCGCCCAGGGCACCTTGCAGTACCTGTTCGAATTCCAGACCCAGGTGGCCCTGCTGACCGGCATGGAAGTGGCCAATGCCTCGCTCTATGACGGCTCGACCGCCACCGCCGAAGCGGTTCTGATGGCCCAGCGCGTCACCAAGCGAGGCAAGGCGATCCTGTCGGGCGGCCTGCATCCCCATTATGCCGAGACGGTGGAAACCGTGGCCGGCCTGTTCGGGCCGATGCAGCGCACCGCCGTCATGCCTGGCAGCGCGGAAGACATTATTGCCCTGATCGACGAGGACACTTCCTGCGTGGTGGTGCAGTCGCCTGACGTGTTCGGCCTGATCCGCAATCTGCGTCCCATCGCCGACGCCGCCCATGCCAAGGGCGCGCTGCTGATCGCGGTGGTGACCGAGATCGTGTCGCTGGGGCTGCTGGAGCCGCCGGGCGCGCAAGGCGCCGACATCGTGGCGGCGGAAGGGCAGTCGATCGGCAACGGTCTGAATTTCGGCGGACCCTATGTCGGGCTGTTCGCCACCCGCGAGAAATTCCTGCGCCAGATGCCGGGCCGGTTGTGCGGCGAGACGGTGGATGTCGAAGGCCGCCGCGGCTATGTGCTGACCTTGTCGACCCGCGAGCAGCATATCCGCCGCGAAAAGGCGACCAGCAACATCTGCACCAATTCCGGCCTGTGTTGCCTGGCCTTCACTATTCATTTGTCGCTGCTGGGCGAGGAAGGCCTGACCCGCCTGGCGCGGATCAACCATGCCAAGGCGGTGGCGCTGGCCGCGAAGCTGGCATCGCTGCCCGGCGTGGAGGTGCTGCCAAACGCATTCTTCAACGAGTTCACCGTCAAGCTGCCCAAGCCCGCCGCGCCTATCGTGGAAGCGCTGGCGGCCAGTGGCGTGATCGCCGGCGTGCCGGTCTCGCGCCTGTTGCCGCATGATGCGTCCGTCCAGAACCTGCTGATCGTTGCGGCCACCGAAACCAACACCGATGACGATTTCGACGCGCTGACGGCTGCGTTGAAGGGAGCAATCTGATGAGCATGAACAACCAGGGCCGTCCCACCGGCGCCGGCGATCCCAACCGCCGCCGCCCCATTGCGCCGGGCACCGTGACGCCGGAAGAGCTGGACACCATCTCCGGTGACAGGGGTTTGGACCATGAAGAAGCGCTGATTTTCGAACTGGACCATGGCGCCGTCGGCGTCGACCTGCCCGACATGGAGGTGGGCGATGACAGGCTGGGCGGCATGCGCCGCACCGCGCGCATCGGCCTGCCGGGGCTCAGCGAGCCGGAAGTGATCCGCCATTATGTGCGGCTGTCGCGCAAGAACTACGCCATCGACAGCGGGCTGTACCCGTTGGGCTCCTGCACTATGAAACACAACCCGCGCCTGAACGAGAAGATGGCGCGGCTGCCGGGCTTTGGCGATTTGCATCCGCTGGCGCCCGCCAGCACGACGCAGGGCGCGCTGGAACTGATCTCGCAATTGATGAACTGGCTCACCACCCTGACCGGCATGCCGGCGGTGGCGATGTCGCCCAAGGCGGGCGCGCATGGCGAGCTGTGCGGCCTGCTGGCCATCCGTGCCGCCATCGCGGCGCGCGGCGAAGACCGCAAGCGCGTGCTGGTGCCGGAATCGGCGCATGGCACCAATCCCGCCACCGCCGCCTTTGCCGGTTTCACGGTGGACGAAGTCCCGGCCAAGCCCAACGGCCATGTCGATGCCGAGGCTCTCAAGGCCAAGCTGGGCCCGGACGTGGCGGCGATCATGCTGACCAATCCCAACACCTGCGGCCTGTTCGAAGGCGAGATCATCGACATCGCCAAGGCGGTGCATGAGGCGGGCGCCTACTTCTATTGCGACGGCGCAAACTTCAACGCCATTGCCGGCAAGGTGCGCCCGGGCGACCTGGGCATCGATGCCATGCACATCAACCTGCACAAGACTTTCTCAACCCCGCATGGCGGCGGCGGTCCGGGCGCGGGTCCCGTGGTGCTGTCGGCGCGGCTGGCGGCGTACGCCCCCATCCCGCTGCTGGTGGCCGACGGCAAGGGCCTGCGGCTGATCGAGGACATGGCTGCTGCCCCCGATGGCGCAAAGCCGTTCGGCCGCATGTGCGCCTTCCACGGCCAGATGGGCATGTTCAGCCGGGCGCTGACCTACATGCTGTCCCACGGCCGCGACGGCGTGCGTCAGGCCAGCGAAGACGCCGTGCTGTCGGCCAACTACATCCTGGCGTCACTGAAGGACGTGATGAGCGCGCCGTTCGGCGAGGGTCCATGCATGCATGAAGCCCTGTTCGATGACAGCTTCCTGGAGGGCACTGGTGTGACCACCCTGGACTTCGCCAAGGCGATGATCGACGAGGGCTATCACCCCATGACCATGTACTTTCCGCTGGTGGTGCATGGCGCGATGCTGATCGAGCCCACCGAATCCGAATCCAAGGAGTCGCTGGACCGCTTCATCCATGTCCTGCACACCCTGGCAGAGGAAGCGCTGGCCAAAAACGTGGCTCGCTTTGCCGGCGCGCCGCACCTGGCGCCGCGCCGCCGCCTGGACGAGACCGCGGCCGCGCGCAAGCCGGTGCTGCGCTGGAAACCCGATACGCTGAAACAGGCGGCGGAATAGATGGGCAGCTATGTCCGTAGCAACCTGATCGCGGGCGAAGAGGTCGTTTATGAGACCGGACTGCACCCGATCATCTATCTGTCGCCGGCGGCGCTGATCTTCGGCGGTATCGTGCTGGGCACGGTGATCAACCCGTCCATCGGGGCAGTTCTCTTGGGCTTTGGCGTCCTGTCGCTGGCGGGGGCGTGGCTGCGGCAATGGGCCGGCGAGTTCGCCGTCACCAACCGGCGGGTGATCGTCAAGCTGGGCTTCATTTCCCGCCGCACCATTGAGATCAACCTGTCCAAGGTGGAATCGGTGGAGGTCAACCAGGACATTTTCGGCCGGCTGTTCAACTATGGCACCATCACGGTGATCGGCACCGGCGGCACGCACGAACCTTTTGCTCTGATCAACGATCCGCTGGCGTTCCGCCGCGCGGTCCAGTCGCAGCAACCCTAGCGCGCAGGCGCGGCCCATAGCGACAGCGTATGGGCGAGCGGCACTAAAAAGATTATTGGCAGGTGTGGATTTTCAGGCCGGGCGGCAGCCTGGTCGCCGCATCGCCGCACGCCACGTTCAGCTGCTTCTGGGTCAGGCCTTTCACCTTGGTCAGGTCAGTGCCCAGGAAGGACGTGATCGAGGTGCCCGCGCCCGTCAGGTCGGCGCCGTCCATTTTCGCGCCGGCCAGATTGGCGCCCGACAGTTCGGCACCCCGGAAGCTGACGCCGGTGAAGTTGGCGAAGGACATGCACATCAAGGTGGCGTTGGCGCCGGTGAAATCGGCCCCGTGCAGGTCATGTTCCTTGACGCAGGTGTTGGTCAGGTCGGCGCCGGCCAGGTTGCAGCCCACACAGTCCACGATGCCGCCATGGATTTTCGCCACGGCGGCAGGGTCTGCCGCGCGGGCGGAGATGGCCAGAAGCCAGAGACAGAGCAGGGCAAGGGCGGCTCGCATGGCGGCAAAGTGGGGCCGCGATGGTTACCAAATGGTTGAAATGGAGCCCCGGGAAGCCTTCAACACCGCAACCGGAACGGGCAGTCGTCCAGGATCGTTATCGTCGCGATGCAAAACGATGTTCCTGACCCGGCTGTGAAAATGCGTATCCTTGTGGCGCAGTTGCGGGCGCATGCGGCAGAGACTTCGATCGGGCATTTCCGGCACAAGTTCAGGATCGCGGCGTCCGAGCTGGAAGAGCAGGCCGTGGATACCGAAAGCCGCGTCCGGTTCCGCGAAACGCGGAAACTGGCGTCCTAGATTTCGCGACTGGGGAAGCGGTCGCGGATATGGGCGTTGAAATAGGTGCCCAGCGAATCCGAAAACAGCAGGCCGTCATAAATCTCTTCGGGCACATCTGCATATACATAGGTCTTCCCGGAATCGCGGAAGGTCGCCACCAGTGTCTGGGCGCCGGCATCGTAGCTTACCTGCTCAATGGCGCTGGATTGCACATAGGTCATGGATTCGTAACGAAAAAAGGCGCGGATTGCTCCGCGCCTTTTTGAGACAGAGTGCCGGATTATTTCAGGAACAGTCCGCCCCTATGAGCAACCTGACGTCGAGCCGCAGGTGTTGCACTTCATGCAGGTGCCGTTGCGCACCAATGTGAAGTTGCCGCACGCGCCGCAATTGTCGCCTTCAAAGCCCTTGAGCCGGGCTTCCGCCGCCCGCGCCGCGCGGGTGTCGCGCTTGGCGGGCGCGGCCATCGCCGCTTCCAGGCTGGCGACCTGGGCGCTGACGGTGTTGAGCGTGGCTTCCACCCCGGCGCGGATTTCAGACAGGTCCAGGTGCACATCATTGTCGGCTTCGAAATGGCCGAACTGTTCCTCTTCCTCGTCATGCGCCAGCATCTTGGGGGCTGCGCCGCCCTTGACTATGGCGATTTGGGTGCGGCCGCGCAGGTAACCGCTGGAGGCCAGCTTGGCGATGGCCACTTCCTGGGTGCCGCCACCATTGCTGCCATTGCCCAGGTCCTCGTCGGACGACGGCACGACATGGGCCAGATCGGTGCGGCCCAGGTACGACACGCCCAGCTCGCGGAAGATGTAGTCCAGCACGCTGGTGGCGTTCTTGATGGAGTCGTTGCCGATCACCAGGCCTGCCGGTTCGAAGCGGGTGAAGGTGAAGGCTTCGACGAATTCCTCCAGCGGCACGCCATATTGCAGGCCCACCGAGATGGCGATGGCGAAATTGTTCATCAGGCTGCGGAAGGCGGCGCCTTCCTTGTGCATGTCGATGAAGATTTCGCCCAGCCGGCCATCTTCATACTCGCCGGTGTGCAGATAGACCTTGTGGCCGCCCACGACGGCCTTCTGGGTGTAACTCTTGCGGCGGTGGGGCAGCTTTTCGCGCTCATGGCTGCGCACCTTCTCGATGACGCGTTCCACGATGCGCTCGGTGACCACCTGCTGGGTGGGGCGCGGTGCTTCGGGCAGCGCGTCGTCTTCTTCCTCATCGGCAAAGGCGAAGACCTGGCTGGCCAGGGGCTGGCTCAGCTTGGAGCCGTCGCGATACAGGGCGTTGGCCTTAAGGCCCAGCTTCCAGCTCAGCATATAGGCTTCGCCGCATTCGCTGACGGCGGCGCTGTTGGCCATGTTGATGGTCTTGGAGATGGCGCCCGAGATGAAGGGCTGCACCGCCGCCATCATGCGGATATGGGCTTCCACGCTCAGCGAGCGCTTGCCGATGCGGCCGCAGGGATTGGCGCAGTCGAACACCGGCAGATGCTGTTCTTTCAGGTACGGTGCGCCTTCCAGGGTCATGGCGCCGCAGACATACATGTTGGCGGCGTCGATATCGGCCTTGGAGAAGCCCAGCGTCTTGAGCATGTCGAAGTCGGGCGCATCCAGTGCGGCGGCGTCCTGCTTCAGCACCTCGGTGCAGAACTTGGTGCCGAAGGTGTATTTGTTGAAGACAAAGCGGATGTCGAAGGCCGCTTCCAGCGCCGCCTCGACCTGGCCGATCTGTTCCTCGCCAAAACCCTTGCCGCGCAGGGCGTCGTAATTGATGCGGCCGGAATAGTCTTCCAGCGTGCCGTGGCCCACCGCATAGGCGACGATGGCGTCGATCTCCTGCTGGCCATAGCCCAGGTTGGACAGCGCTTCGGGCACGCAGCGGTTGATGATCTTGAAATAGCCGCCGCCCGCCAGGGTCTTGAACTTGACCAGGGCGAAGTCCGGCTCCACGCCGGTGGTGTCGCAGTCCATCACCAGGCCGATGGTGCCGGTGGGGGCGATCACTGTGGCCTGGGCGTTGCGGAAGCCATGTTCCTTGCCCAGCTTCAAGGCGTTGTCCCATGCCTTCTTGGCGGCTTCGGCCAGCGGGCCATCGCTGACGGCCTTGTGGTCCAGCGCCACGGGCAGGGTGGCCAGCTTCTCATACCCGGCCGCTTCGCCATGGGCGGCACGGCGGTGATTGCGCACCACCCGCAGCATGGCTTCCTTGTTGGCGGCATATTCGGGGAAGGAGCCCAACTCGCCGGCCATTTCGGCCGAGGTGGCATAGGACACGCCCGTCATCAGCGCGGCGATGGCGCCGGCGATGGCGCGGCCTTCGCGGCTGTCATAGGGGGCGCCGGCGCTCATCAGCAGCCCGCCGATATTGGCATAGCCCAGGCCGAGAGTGCGGTAGTCGTATGAGAGCTGCGCGATTTCCTTGGAGGGGAACTGCGCCATCAGCACCGAGATTTCCAGCACGATGGTCCATAGGCGAACCGCATGTTCGAAGCCTTCCACGTCGAAGGTCTTGATCCCGTCGCCCTTGCGGAACGCCATCAGGTTCAGCGACGCCAGGTTGCAGGCGGTGTCGTCCAGGAACATGTATTCGCTGCAGGGATTGGAGGCGCGGATTTCGCCGCCCGCCGGGCAGGTGTGCCAGTCATTGATGCTGGTATGGAACTGGATGCCCGGATCGGCGCAGGCCCAGGCGGCGTAAGACACCTTGTCCCACAGCTCGCGCGCCTTGACGGTCTTGGCGATCTTGCCGGTGCCACGATTGGTCAGGTGCCAGTCGCCGTCTTCCAGCACCGCCTTCAGGAAGGCATCGGTGACGCGCACCGTGTTGTTGGAGTTCTGGCCGGCCACCGAGGTATAGGCCTCGCTGTCCCAGTCGGTGTCATAGGTGCGGAAGTCGATGTCCTTGAAGCCCTGGCGCGCATAGCTGATGACGCGCTCCACCAGGCTGTCGGGGATCATGGACTTGCGCGCGGCCTTGATCTCGCGGCGCAGGGCGGGGTTCTTCTGCGGGTCGTAGCAGTCGCCGCCCGAACCTTCGCAGTTTACGCAGGCCTTCAGCACGGCCTTCAGGTGGCGCTCGGCAAGCTTGGAACCGGCGACCAAAGCGGCGACCTTCTGTTCCTCGATCACCTTCCAGTCGATGAAATCCTCGATATCGGGATGGTCGATATCCACGATCACCATCTTGGCAGCGCGGCGGGTGGTGCCGCCCGACTTGATGGCGCCGGCGGCGCGGTCGCCGATCTTCAGGAAGCTCATCAGGCCCGACGACTTGCCGCCGCCCGAAAGCTTTTCGTCTTCGCCGCGCAGGGGCGAGAAGTTGGTGCCGGTGCCCGAACCATACTTGAACAGCCGCGCCTCGCGGGTCCACAGGTCCATGATGCCGCCTTCATTGACCAGGTCGTCCTTGACGCTCTGGATGAAGCAGGCGTGGGGCTGGGGATGTTCGTAGGCCGAGGTCGACTTGGTCAGCCGCCCGCTCTTGTGATCGACATAGTAATGGCCCTGTCCGGGACCATCGATGCCGTAGGCCCAGTGCAGGCCGGTGTTGAACCATTGCGGGCTGTTGGGCGCGCACTTCTGCGACGCCAGCATGTGGCAGAGTTCGTCATAAAAGGCCCGGGCATCGGCTTCGCCGTCGAAATAGCCGCCCTTCCAGCCCCAATAGGCCCAGGTGCCAGCCAGGCGGTCGAACACCTGCTTGGCGGATTTCTCGCCGGTGGTTTCCTTGGTGTCCTTGGCGGCGGCGCGCTTCCACAGGAACTCGGGCACGCCTTCCTCGGCGACGGGCTTCAGTGTCTTGGGCACGCCCGCCTTGCGGAAATACTTCTGGGCCAGCACGTCGGCGGCCACCTGGCTCCAGGCCTCCGGCACTTCGATGTCGGTCTGGCTGAAGACGATCGAGCCGTCCGGGTTGCGGATCTCGCTGGCGGCGCCCTTGAAGGCGATGCCCTCGTAAGGCGAATGACCCTCGACCGTGAAATGACGGTGAATGCGCATGGCGAGTACCCCGGAAAAAGGATGTTTGGACGGCCCCAGCCCCTCAGGAGCTTCCATTTTGGGGGCAGTTTCCCGCCCGCGGGGGAACTCCCTGCGGCCGGTCGCCGTCGCCAGATATGGTGGTCTCAAGAGGTGACTGGCCCAAAGTATGGACACGCAGGACAGGGGGCCGCAAGCAAATAGTGGTTAGGAAAGGCTTAACCACCAGCTGTAGTAGGCGGGGAACTGCCCAAAAAGCCGCGAGTCAAGCGGGCCTCGGATTAAGACGCTGAAATATTTTTCGCGCCTTTTCATCACAGCGTCACGCCGGCCTTGGGACGGTTTGGGGATAAGTGAAAATCCCCGAGTCTGGCGCAGCGCAGCATTGGCGAAGCGGCCGCCCGCGCCCTATAGTCCGCCCGAATCCTCAACAGCGTGCAGGTATGCTTTTCTCCTGGTGGAAGTCGCAGACGCTTGGGACATGGCTCCAGACCAAGCTGTCCGGAAATGCCGTGGGAACCGACGATTTCGGCAACCGCTATTACCAGAACAAGGACGGCTCGCGCCGCTGGGTCATCTATAACGGCACCGTCGAGGCCAGCCGCGTGCCCCCCGACTGGCATGGCTGGATGCACCACACCTATGCCGAGCCGCCGACCCGCGCACCGTTCAAGGCCCGCGGCTTCGAGCAGCCGCACCAGCCCAATCTCACCGGCACCGAGGGCGCCTACAAGCCCGGCGGCAGCCTTTCCAAGGCTGGGGCGCGGCCGCCCGCCACCGGCGATTACCAGGCCTGGAAGCCGGACTGAGTTATGAGCGCGCGCGGCATGCAACAGAACAATATCGCCGAAACATTGATCGGCGCGGCGGTGGTCGTGGTGGCGATTGCCTTCCTGGCGTTCGGCTATATGCGCACCGGCAGCGGCAGCCTGTCGGGCTATGAGGTCAACGCCAAGCTGGCCAAGGTGGACGGGCTGTCGGTGGGTACCGATGTGCGCCTGTCCGGCATCAAGATCGGCACCGTGACGGCGCTGACCCTGGATCCGAAGAATTATCTCGTCACCGTGCACATGAACATCCGCGATGACGTCAAGCTGCCGACCGATTCCTCGGTGCTGGTGACCCAGGCCGGTTTCCTGGGCGGCCAGTATCTGTCGATCACGCCCGGCGGCGACGACAAGATGATGACCGCGGGCGCCTTCTTCGAAAGCGCGCAAGGTTCGATCGATGTGATGAACCTGGTGGGCCGTTTCGCCACCGGCGCCAACACTTCCAACCAGCCGCCCGCGCCCAAGCCCAAGGCGCCTGATCCGGGCGACGGTCCGTGAAGAAATTTTTGCTCGCGCTGTTGCCGCTCGGCGTTGCTGCCGCGGCGCTGGCGCAGACCATTCCCAATCCGCCGCCATCCAGCACCGGGCCTGGCGCTCCGGCGCAGGCTGCGCCTGCTTCCAAGGCACCACTTCCTGCGCAGGCATTGGCAGGCGCGCCCGTCGCCGATGCGCCTGCCGCGCCGCCGACCCCGCCCCAGGGCGGCACCCAGCTGATGCTGCGCGGGCTGGACAAGATCACCGGCCGGCCCACCGCTATCACCGCGCCCATCGGCAAGCCGTTACGTTTCGCCACCCTGACCATCACGGCGCGCTTCTGCTATTCCACCCCCGCCAGCGAGACGCCGGAAACCACCGCCTTTGTGCAGATCGAGGATCACCGTCCCGACCAGCCGGCGCGCCGCGTCTTCTCGGGCTGGATGTATGGCTCCAGTCCCGGCCTGAACGGGGTGGAGCATCCGCTCTATGATGTGTGGGCGATCTCTTGCAACAACGCGCCGGCGCCGGCCCTGGCCGCGAACACCTCCACCGCGCCGGTC